>JACLAB010004572.1_pt1 | contig 11749 bp, 7 predicted proteins | sample 8027921 | NCBI WGS metagenome assembly JACLAB01 (sample SAMN15725117, study PRJNA655200) | protist metagenome | isolation source: fluorescence activated cell sorting (FACS) single amplified genomes of... | place: USA: West Boothbay Harbor, Gulf of Maine | collected 2000-07-19
CGCTCGTCGTCGTCGTCGTCGCTCGCGCGCGCGCATGGTGTTACGCGCGCGTCGTCGCCCCTTCGCGAGGCGTCAGCGCGTGCGGCGTCCACATCCTCGCGCCGCGCCGCCGCGCCGTCGATGTGCGCGTACGCGCCATCGCGCGCCGCGCAGCACCGCACCATCGCGACGACGCGCGACGACGACGCGCGACCGAATGAACGCCGCACACGAGCGCCGTGCCGATGGGTGTTGCGCGCGTCCATCCATAAATCCACGTCACTGGGCATACACACGTGTCGTATACGTATGACGCACACGTCTGTATAGTATAAAATACCAGATGCCTGTATATATATAGAGAGAGAGAGAGACGGTTCATATCGTATTCGGACATGTGGCGACACGAATCGTCGCCCCGTGCGTGTCCGACGGCGTCGTTCGGCGCGCCCGCCGTCGCGCCCGCCGTCGCGCCCGTCGTCGCCGAGCGCTAAACCCGGGGAGGCGCGTCGATCGATGCGTCGGTCGTGGATTTCTTTTTGTACGCGCGCGCGTCGCGCGTTTGGCGGTGCCCGCGGCGCATCGACGTCAGCACGATGATGACGGTGGACGACGACGCGGACGATCGTCGCGATCGCCATCGCGACGTCACGGCGGCGGCGGATGGTGGGTGGCTATGCGTCGCCGCATCGCGCGTGTTTCGTCAACGCGGGGTGCGCCGCCGTTCGTCCTCCGTCGTCCGTCGACGTCGTCGTCGTCCGTCGACGGCACCGCACCGCGAGACGACGACGACGAAAGGACGTCCGAACGTCCGAACATCTGCGTCGTCCGACCGTGCGCGCGCACGAAAATATCTTCGCGAGCGAGCGAGCGAGCGAGCGATCGAGCGACGCGATCCATCTGTGGCGCGCATCGCTGGCGACGACGATCGCGCGCGACGGTGCGTATTCCGCCGTGCGCGCACACCACGCGACGCGTCGACGCGGCGCGCACGCACGCAGAGCGCACTGATGGACACATCTATCCTCCACATCCATCGCGCCGATGGACGCGCATCCAAACATCCATAGACCGCGAACCGCGAACCGCGCGCGCACTGCTTGCGCACACAAAATCGACGACGCACGCACGCACAAATATCGCCATCGCTGCGTCAGAACGCGCGCGCGCGCGTTCGCGCCAAAATCTCCGCCCGCGCGTCCGTCGGTCCGTCGGTCCGGCGGTCCTCGAGCCCCACACACAAAACATCGCATCGGCGAATCGTGACCAGGCCGTGGAGTCCCCCGACGCGCGCGATCGATGCGCGCGCATGGCGCGATCGATGCGCGCGATCGATGGATGCGCGCGCGCATCGATGCGCGCGATCGATGGATTGATCGATCGGACACGCGGACGGACGCGCGCGAAAGGACGTCCGTCGTTTGCGCGCATCGGCGCTCGCATCGGCAGACGACGACGCGGGCGCGACTCGGGGGCGCGATTCGGGCGACGCGCAGGCGCACGCGACAGGGATTTATATATTTCACGCATCGCGATTCGCGCGATCGGGATCGCATCGCCTCGCGGTGAGCAGCACACGGAGCGAGGATGATTACCGCGAACGCCTCGGCGTTTTCGCAGCCGATCGCGATCGACGACGACGATCGTCGGGGCGCCGATGCGCGCGCGCCGACGATGAAACGCGCGGCGTCGGTGGCGGAATCGATCGATGCATTACTCGCCGCATCGCCTCGCGCGCGAGATGTCGAGCGCGAGCGCGCGGAGTCGTTTTCTACGCACGCGAGCAGCGATCGATCATCCGTCGATGGGTTCGCGCTCGCGATGCGATCGCCCATGGGTGGCGATGATGATCGCGCGGCGCGCGACGCCGCGCGGGGTTCGGATGATCGATCGCGCGCGCATAATGGTGCGGATTATTTTACGTCGTTTGATTCGCCCCCGCGCGAGGTGACGCTGCGCGAGGTGTGCGCGTTGCGGGCGTCGGAGGGGGCCATCGCGCCCGATGGCGCGGGCGTGCTCGTGGATGTGTGTCGAGGGATGCTCGCGCGCGAACGAGTCGCGCACGGGGCGTTTGTGTTGGACACCACGCGGGCGCTTCATGTGGAGTATCGCGCGCAGTTGATTGAGTGGGTGTTGGATGTGTGTGCGGGCGAGAGGTTTGCGCCGGCGACGGCGGATGTGGCGATCGCGTTGACGGTGCGTGACGAGCGAAGCGAACGCGAACGCGAGTTTTTTTTTTGTTTTAAATTTTACGCGTGTGCGCGTACACTTGCGTGTGGTTTTGTGTGTTTGTGTGTGTTGATTGAGTTTGTGTACTGACGTGTGTGTTGTGTACGACGACGACGATGACGTGTGTAGGATCGCGTGTTGAGTAAGACGTTGGTGCCGAAGACGTCGTTGCACCTCGTGGCGTTGTGCTGCTTGCAAATCGCGATTAAATACGAGGAGATTGAAGAACGCGTGCCCACCATGGCTAAGTTACGATCATGGACGTCGAATATGTATTCGCCCGATATTATTCAAAAGATGGAACTCGCGGTGTTGATTGAGTTGAAATGGGACGTCGGCGTGCTCACGCCCGCGCACTTTCTCGAGTCGTTTCTCGCCGTCACCGGAGGAGGCACGACGGCGCGCGATGAGGTCGAATTTGGCGAATGGAACGCGAGCTACAGAGAAGATTTGAGGCAGTTTGTGTGCTATATGTACTCCTTGTGCGTCATGGATCCGTCATTGACTAATGAACGTCCATCTCGCGTCGCCGCCGCCGTCATCGGCGCCGTGCGTTTAAATTTGGGCATCAAGCCGATGTGCTCGCCCGAGTTGCGCGCCGCCGCCGATTTGCAACCGCAAGAGATTGTGCCGCTCGTGTCGCACATCTTGCGATTATACTCGGAAGCGTGCTCGGAAGAAGGCGATGATATGGATATGGATTGCTCCGCGGGTGGCGGCAACGCCGACGCCGCGGGCATGTCCATAGCCATTCCCGAAAAGGATGGATTCGAACGCGTCACTGAAAACGCGTCGCCGACGTGTCCTTTGGACATGCATTGGGAAGATTGCTAGTTGATTATGATGATCTATGTGTATATTTCACCCGTATGAAAGAGAGAGAGAGAGAGAGAGAGAGAGAGAGAGAGAGAGAGAGAGTTTTTAGAGAGAGTGCGACGCCCGTCACAATAACTTGGGCGTGAGAAAATGAGAAAACAAACAAACAAACAAACAAACAAACATGTCTGGTATATTATTGTTCAAGCAAACATAACTGTTCAAATTCAGGAAATTCATGTGTATTTATATTAAAGAATAAAAAAGAGTTGAGAGGAGCGCAACGGAAAACGTCGTTTCACCATTCGCCGCTGCGCGACTCCTCAGTTGAATACCCGAAACTTAGTCGGTGATATGCCATGATTGTCATACTATATCTGTACAGTCAAATTCTACAACGAATGTGCTACTCAATCGTATCGTTCTAATAATGTTTTCTTCTATCGTCGCTCGCGCGCGATTCTAGTAACGTATGAAGCCAACGTCGTCGAGGTGGACGCCCGTGGCGTTCAGCAACGCATGCCGAATTCACTCACGGTAAACGTTCCCCCAGGACGTCGTGGGGTATCCCAACGCGCAATCCCTACGTATTCGCCGTACGTCGCCGAGTCTTCTCGCGATGGCTCGAGCAAAATTCTCTGCGTCACCGCGTCGGTCCATTCGACTGGTAAAAAGTCTCGATACTCGCCTCGACCGCGTTGATCGCCCGTCGTAGTCTTCGTCACCACAATTGCCGCGCGATGTGCGCGTGCAAGCCGCTTGAACAAACGAGCTTCACTAGTAAACACGCGCTGGATATTGAACGGGGCACCGTGATCCTTTCTCGACGCTCGATCGAGCCAATAAAACGCCGCGACGTTGTCGCAAATCACCAATCGCTGGTTCGGCGCTTGATCCGTGCCGTGTGCGGCGTCATCGCCACCAACATCAGTATCGATGTTTATATCACCCTCCACGTCCCCCATACTCGTCGTGTGAGTCGTTCGCGCGTCGCAAAATCTTGCGCCGGCTGCGCCCCCGCGACCGCTCCACGCGGCGTCCAACGCCGTCAACGTCTTCAACACATCCAACGATCCATGCGCGCGTATCAGCGTAAATCTCGACATAGACTCTTCATACACCTCATCCGCCAACGCCTCGCGCTTATTTTCCGGAACCACGCGTAACGCTGATGAAATCTTCGCGTTGAGCACGCGTAACAACCTCAACTGGTCAAACTTCCCATCGCAATCAATCACGATAACCTTTGCACACGACCCACGATAACGCACACCGCGACGCTCTTTCGGTAACACCGCAGTCGTCGCGATTTCCAACGCCAGTTCTGTCTTCCCTGTGCCACCAGCGCCGACGATTTCGAGAATTTCTCCAGGCTTGAGCGCGGGCTCTGGATGTCGCGCATCGATGAACGCTACGCCCGACGTCAGCGGTTCGACGAGCGCGCGCGTGAGATACTCGTACGCGGTTTCATCGGCGCTGATGAACGCCAGCGCGTCTTCGATGGTGTTCATCGCGACGACGACAAAGACGACGACGCAACGGTTAAAGGCGCGGCGAAGTGGCGCCATTCGGCGACGCCATGTCGCGCGAGGACGCGGCGATGCATCGCGCCGCGGGGCCGACCACGAGCGCGATGTACGCCAGCGCCTCGACCGCTGGCGCGGCGCCGTCGACGTCGGGATTCGTCAGCGAAAGCGCGCTCGCTGCGGTGGTCGTGGAGCTCATTCGTCACGCGAGTGGATTCGCAAAGAAACGCCCCGATGGCGCCGTAGACGAGGACGAGGACGACGATGGCGTAGATGATGACGTAGAACGAGACTGTGAGGCGCGCGCGACGCTCGAACGCATCGGTGAACGCATCGGTGAAAGCGCGGCGGAGCGCGTGAGTCGCGGGCTCGCGCCGTGCGCCGCGGAACAAGACGCGATCATGCGCGCGTGCAAAGAATTCTGGACCTTTGTCCACGGTAAACGCGTCGATAAGCTAAAGACGAACAATAAAGGCGTATTTGTTTTGCATGACGATGCGTTCGCGGCGATGCGAGGGGTGTGTGGGATGGGAGATGAAAAATTAGAAGCGCGCGCGACGAGCGCGTATTTAGCGCTCCACTCGGGCGTCTTGCGCGGCGGATTACGCGCGCTCGGCGTCGATTGCGTCGTCACAGGAGACATCGTAAACACGAATTTCAATCCCACAAGTGCCGGTGCGCGTCCAGGATTAGCCCCGACGCGCGCGCCAGCACCAGCGGTGGCGTTTTCCGTCCGAGTCGCCCGTCCGAGCGGCTAGCGTCTCGCGTTTCGCGCGCGCTCTGGACGCGCCGTACCCCAACCACGCCCGCATGCCGCCCTCTCGTGCGCGATCACACGTGTAATATACTTTCCCATTCTATTTCACCCGCGCGTCGCGCCGTCGGGCGATGGCAACGTCGTCGAAATGCGCGATAAGACACAAAGCACAGTGGGACACTGTCGAAACAACGCAAAATATCCTATGGCATCGTCGCCAATCGCGACAGTCTTCGTCGCGTCACCCGCGCGAGTGCGCGTTTTTCACCACCAATCGACGCCCCGAACGCATTTCGACGCGTCACACGCGTGATCGGCACGAACACGCGCGCGCGCGGGTACACGGGCGGTGTTCCGCGAAAAGTCGTGGGGAATCGCGAAACGTTTCGGCGCGATTTCGATCGGACATGTTTGCGTCGTGTACGTCGAGGAATGCACCCGGTGGGACATCTAAGCGCGATGTAGAGATTGATAGACGTATCGATGGGTTACTGAGCGCGATGGATGGCGCCGGGAAGGTTGAATTCGCATCGCTCGAGGCGTTGTCGTTGATCAACCGCGCGATATTTCAAGCCCCGCGTCCGTCGTATACGTCGCGCGCGCATCCGTGGTCTCCAGCACAGTTTGCATACGTGCGCAGTGGTGCTGGATACGATTTTCCTTGCGTTTGGATTACGTCTAAGCGCGCGAGGGCACAAAAGGTGGTGATACATATGCACGCCAACGCGTGCGACGTGGGGCACATTTACGAGTTGTGCGCTCGAGACGCCGAGTGTTGGCGAGCGAATGTGTTATTAGTCGAATATCCTGGGTACGGCGCGAGCTCTGGCGTGGCATATGAACGTAGCGTTGATCGACACGTCGCCGCGGCGTACGTGTACGTCACTGAAGAGTGCGGGGTGGATCCCAAGGATATCGTGCTTCTCGGGAGGTCGTTGGGCACGGGACCGGCGACCAAGTTGGCGTCAGCAATCGAGACGGTCGATGGCAAGACGTTGAGTGCGGTTGTATTGCATTCGCCGTTTACGAGCGTACGAGAGGCTGGGTTGGCGCTTTTGGGAGACATTGCGCACGTCATGAGCGACAGGTGGGACAACAGAGCGCACGTGGTCAAGTATAAGACGCGGACGCTCGTCGTCCACGCGCTCGAGGACGAAGTCGTGCCGTTCGAACACGCCACGATTCTGCACGAGATGCGGCAGACTGCAAAATTACCTTCTGTGCTGCATAGCACGCACGGCACGCACAACTATTTCTCGTATTATCGAGACTATTTGCAGCCAATCAATTCGTTTCTCGACGCGAGCGCCAAGGTTGGCATCGCCCCACGAATGTTACCCCCCCTGCCAGACCCTATTCCGCGCACAAGGTTTTCTTCAGCGCAAGTCAAGAGCATCATGTCTATGATTGCCGAGCAAACGCCCGCACCCGACGCCCAAGAACAGTCGCTAGGGATGCGATTCTATGGCATGGTGGACGCCATGGGCGAAACTCTGCCCTCCGCCGATTCCACGTCGCCAAAGAAGAGCGGATTCACTCGCTTTGGTGGCGTCAGCGAATTCGAACAACGAGACAATGGCGATAAACGGTCAATCTCTCCTACTTCTACGATAGAAGGAGATAACGAAAGCAGCGCGTCGGCAGATTCGTGCGATGATGAGATTATGATTAACACCCCGGGCGGGGCGAAGCCGCGTTTGATCTCTTAACGCGATCCGCTTTTGTAGCTGTATGTATCATTAAACGCTGTACTGGTAGTGGTGTAAATAATGTAAAAAATTCCTGTTCTACGCAATTAATCGCAAGAGCTGGCCCGAGAGTTGGAATGATTTCCCAGTCTCCTCCAAGCAGCGATCCTTTTCTTCTCTCGACCACGCTTCCGAGACGTCGTTTAACAATCCTCGCACGCGCGTCAACGACTCATCCAGCCCTCCATGCTCGCGCCACTCATAGAACTCCAAAGCCTTACCATCCAAAATCATCTCGCTCACTTTCCGGCCAATCATGCGCCCACCAGCGCTGTGCGCAAAGTATACGTTATAAAAATGACAGATAAACTCGGGCGGGGACGTCTTCGCCAGCGCCGTTAAAAATTCCGCGTACTCCTTCCCAGCCCCAGTGGCTTCGTACTCCTTCAACCCGAACCGTTCGCACATATACGCGATATCCTTATCCAACGCACTCGTGCGCTCGAGCCCACTCGACTTGAACTTGCCGTACGTCGACGCGTTCGCGTCGTCCCCGACCACGCCCTCCATCGCGCGGTACACCGCGCGCGACTCAATTAAAAACGCCAAGTACCCCTCCGGTGTGGGTGCCCATCGCGCCACGGGCTGCTGCTCCTTCTTCGCATCGTCGGTGGTCTTTTTACCCTCTTTAGGCGCTTGTTCGCGCGTGTGTAAGGCCATGGCGACGCGACGCATCTCTTCCACGAAACCTTTTTGCGCACCCATGGATGCGCCGTGGCCGTGACCGTGTGCGGCGACGACGGTGAGGGCGCGGGCGCGGTGCGAGCGTGACGGGCGAGTGCTCGCGCGCACGGAGGCGTGCGCGCGAACGGCGGGCGCGGCGAGCATCATGACGCGTGTAGAAGTGACGCTGAGTTGTGCGCCGCGCGTGAAGCGTTGTGGACATTTGCGGCTGTCGGAGCGGCGCGGCTTTAGTTTGGTAGCGAATGCAGAGTGTACATTTTATTATAATTAATGTGAAGACTAAACAATACGTAATACTGGCTAAGTTCTGCGCGCGCCGCGGAAGCCACCGCCGCGATCGGCGCGATCGGCGTGAAGGGAGTCGCGACGACGAAACTGACGTTCGCGATGGGCGTCCCGTTCATCCAAAATTCTAAACACGCCACTCACGGCGTCGACGATCGCGTCGCTAGCTTCTGGTAGAGGTTTCCGAGGAGCCATAACCTTGAAGGCGAGCGCGGCGTCGATTTCGCGACGGACGTCGGTGAGTAAATCCATGGTGTCGGCGCACGAGGAATCGATGACGACCCAGTCATCGAGCATGGTTCGGCGATTTTCGGGTGGTTTAATCGGTTCACCCGCCTCGTTGAGCAGCTCGCTCGATGCGTTCGCATCTGAGGCATGTACACCCATGAAATCGCGTTTGGCGAGCTCGTGCCCGCCGAATAACATGAGCTGTTCTGGCCGCATCGCCGTGACGTCTCTCAGGAACACTTGCGAGCTGAGCATCATTTCACGATACAAAAACCAACGTGGCAACGGCGTGCGATCGCGAGGAGGCTTACGATGGAACGCCACACTCGATGGGTGCAGCCCTGCGTGCTCTTCCATGCGCGTGCGTAAAGTACCAAAGTTACCAATCTGGCGGCGAGCGGCAATGTTTCCGGGAAGACCGGCGGCCCACACCGCGGCAAACAACGAGTCATTGCCTGAATTGTGATTGACCGTTGCATCAAAACGCAACGTCTTCTTGCTTGAAGAGTATCCTTCTAAATCATGATCTGGGACGAGACCAATGCGACTGAGCTCGTGCAAGAGCTGCGAGCGCACGGAGGAAATTGTGTTCAACGCGACGACGGAGATAAAGTTGTCGCTCGCCCAGCGGCGCGCGCTATCCCATCCCTCTTCGTACACCACGCGCTGAAACTCATCGTATGCGCGTACGGTGGCCAGTAAATCAGACGTGTTGCAAAACGACTGCCGAATCTCTCGCGCCTCATCTCGCATGCCAGGAGGCACGTAGAATGGATCTCGCGAGCTAAAGCACGCCGCCGCCGTGAGCACCGGGTCGAGGCACTTCATCACGGCACCCATAATCAACATTCGTCCAGTCCCGGGGTCGAGCGGGAGAATCGACAACAGTCGACCCATGGGGGTAAGGTACTCACCGCCCGACGTTGTGTCGGTCTTAATTGCGCCGAGCTTGAAGAGTCGATCCATGGCGTGCGCCACCGTCTCCTCCGCCGGCGGATCCATGGCTTTGGATAAAAATTGCTGCACACCAGCGGTCGTCATCGAGCACGTTTGCAAGCACGTCGCCTCAAGCGCGGTGCGCTGAATTTCAGGCGTCGGGCGCTCGGCCATGGCATGCAGCGTACCGTGAGAGTAAATGCGATAGCATGAGCCGGGCGCGACGCGACCGGCGCGACCAGTGCGTTGCGTCGCGCTCGCTCTTGATGTGCACACTGTTCCCATCATGGACATGCCGCTCTCGGCGTTCCATGACATTTCACGCACCAAACCACTGTCAATCACTGCAAGGACGTCATTGATTGTCACGGAAGATTCCGCGATATTTGTCGCAAAAATAACTTTCACGACTCCGTCTGGCGCTGGAATGAACACCTTTTGCTGCTCCTCTTGCGGAATTGTCGAATGCAAGGGGATGACTTTGATCTTCTGGAACAGCTCAGGGTCGGATGTTTCTTCCAACACAGCCATAGCCGCCTTGATTTCGTCCCACCCTGGCAAGAAACATAAGATACTACCCTTTCTACCGGCATCCGTTTCCACTGTGGCGACGTGCTTGGCGACTTGCGCGACGAGTTGCACAGTAATTTCACTCACTTCCTTCTCAGAACTCGCGCCCTTACGTTTGGTTAACGCCCCTGTGCGCATGGAAGACTCTCCCGTTCGAGCATCGCGAAGCGCAACTGCACGACGAAGCGCACGGACTCGAGATGAAGCTCGCATTTGGCGAGGCGACATGCCTCTGCGACCCACGGCGCCTTCAATTTCTATAGCCAAATCCTCGTTATCATCGCTCATGTCATCCTCGTCGTCCTCATCATCCTCGTCTTCGGAGACCTCAACTTCGACTTGCTCATCTTCTGCGGCAGCGAGGCGCTCAATCTGCTGCGCCGCAATCTCTTCTGCCTCCGCCTCTTCGAGTTCACGGTGCAACGCTCTGTCTTGAGCCATGAGTAGTTCCTTCGCCAAAGCTTTCAGAGATTTCGGAAACTCCTTTCGTTCGGGCTTGATCTCATTAAGTAATGATTCGTCTTCTACGTCGAGTTCGGGCGTCGTCTCGTCGAGCAAGTCCTCCAGGTGATAGATTTCAACCGGATGTCTTGGTTTTGTAGGCACGCTCATGAGCGGCACCTTCTTACCCGAATCTTGACCGGCGAAGTAATCACTAAATGACTCCGCATCGAGCGTTGCACTCATGAGAACGACGCGCAAATCTGGACGCTTTGTGATTAATTCACGAAGCAAAACGAGCAAGAAATCAGTGTTGATATCGCGCTCGTGCACTTCGTCAATCATCACGTGAGAAATGCCATCCAAGGACTGATCACGCATGAGTCGGCGAAGTAAGACCCCGGTGGTCACAAATTCAATGTTTGCAGCACCGCGCGGTGAAGTACCGTGCAGGCGAACGGCAAAGCCGACCGAGTTTCCGATAGGTTCATCACGCTCAGCGGCGACACGCTCAGCGACCGAAACCGCCGCGATTCGTCGCGGCTGCGTGACTATAATACGCGTGTTCGGGCCTTGCCCGCTCGCAATGGCGTCTTCTAAAATATATTGAGGACATTGCGTGGATTTGCCGCTCCCTGTGCCTCCAGAAACTACGACGACTTGCTCGGTGCGCAAGGCGTTGATGAGGTCTTCTCTAATAGCCTTGATTGGAAGAGCGTCTCGAATAGCCTTCATCACCCCTTGCGGACTCTTCTCGTCGTCTAGCGCACGCTGCAGTCGCTCCGCCTCTTCTTCGGCGTATGTTGCATTCTGCTCGGCCACGCGCTCGGCTGCGCGCGATACTCGCGCAGCTTTCACGATTTGATCAGCTTTTGAAGGACTGCCGTCGCCCGTCGCTCTCCATTTCGATTCTTGGCGCTCGGCAAATTTTTCTTCAAACTTGCGTTGCATCTCATCCAACGCCGCCATGCGTTCGTCGTGCTCCGATGGCGAACCCATAGCATCGACTAAGATATCAATCGCTTTATCCGGTAACGGCGACACGGACATCATGGCGACGTGATTCGCTGGCGACGAGTCGATGATTGCGTTCAACTCGTCCAAGCGATCCTTACCCATGAGTTCCGCTAGAGGCGCGCCCACGGAGTTGATCACGGCTTCAGTTTCGCTTCCAGCTTTACTCACAGCCGTACCCGTTGCGACTAATTTCTTGCCACCGTCAATGAACACAGAGACCTCCGTGATGAAATTCCTCCCCTTGGACGACGTCGTCATTTGCGGCCTCGATGCGCCAAGCATTTCAAGGATTAACTGCGCGCGATTCTTCTTTGCTTGCTGTCTATCTTTCTCGCGCTCGAGCTGAATCTTACGCACGTCTGGAGGGTTGCGCGGGTCGACGCCACCTTCGAGAAACTGGCTGTATAAATCTGTGAGCGCCAAAGTTTGCGATTCCTTCTTCCCAAACGCTCTGCCGGTGTTTACAAACTCCACTTTACCATCATCCAACACCTTTGCATCGCTTGGAATGGGCGCAATCACGCCTTCTGGCA
>JACLAB010009117.1_pt1 | contig 11729 bp, 7 predicted proteins | sample 8027921 | NCBI WGS metagenome assembly JACLAB01 (sample SAMN15725117, study PRJNA655200) | protist metagenome | isolation source: fluorescence activated cell sorting (FACS) single amplified genomes of... | place: USA: West Boothbay Harbor, Gulf of Maine | collected 2000-07-19
GTATTCGCCGAATCCGGGGACGGTACCGTTACGCGCGGCGATATGCGAGAAATTGAAACGAGAGAACGGGGTGGAGTACAAGCCGAATGAGATTGTGATTTCAAACGGGGCGAAGCAAAGCGTGACGCAAGCGGTGTTGACGTGTTGCGGCCCGGGAGACGAAGTCATCGTGCCGGCGCCGTATTGGGTGAGTTATCCGGAAATGGTCACGTTATCTGGAGCGGAGAAAGTCATCTTGAAGACGGACATTAAGAGCAATTTTTTAATCACGCCGGAACAGTTGGAAAAAGCAATCACGCCGAAATCGAGAATGTTGATTTTGTGTTCGCCGTCCAATCCGAGCGGAGCGGTGTATTCCAGAGAGACGCTGGAGAAGATTTGTGAGATTGTGACGAAACATCCGAGGCTGTTAGTTTTGTGGGACGAGATTTACGAACACATAATTTACGCCCCGAACGAACACGTCTCCGCGGCGTCGTTTCCGAACATGTGGGAAAGAACGATAGTGGTGAATGGATTCTCGAAGTCGTTCGCGATGACGGGGTGGAGGTTAGGGTATAGCGCGGCGCCGGAATACTTTTCGAAAGCGTTCAACATGTTGCAATCGCAATTGACGTCAGGTCCGAGCTCGATTGCACAGGAAGCTGCTTTAGCCGGGTACGTAGAATTGGGCGACAAAGGCGGCGCGCCCGTGGAACTCATGCGTAAAAAGTTTCAAGAGCGAAGAGATTACGTGATTGAGCGATTGCGCAAAATCGACGGCGTAGCGATTGAGACGCCCGGAGGTGCTTTTTATGCCTTTCCCGACGTCACGAAACTTTGCGGCGGCGATAAGGGCGGATTTGTCGAAGGGTTCGGCCCGGTCAAAGGCTCGGACGAGATGTGTAGGTATTTATTGCAAGAGGCGAGGGTAGCGTTAGTTCCGGGGAGCGCGTTTGGCGTGGACGAGTGCATAAGAATATCGTACGCGGCGAGCGACGAGACTTTGGAGAAGGCGCTGGATAGAATTACGGAAGCGTTAGATCCGAAAAAGTTTAAAAGGAGCGGTAGTTGGTAGCGAAACAGTGCTTTTTTTCTCAGAATAGTGCACACGCGTCATAGTTTAGCAAGGATGAGAAGGAATTTTTATTCTTCGCGCGTCGTGTGTTTTGCGCTCGCGCTCGCGTTTAAAATACAGCATTTTTAAACATCTTCTTCTCAAAACTAATCGCTTCTCTCTCGCATTAATATAAACTTGCTCCCTTTCTGTCCGACGCTGACTCTTAACTCTTCATCCAAATACGTCGTTTGAAACCACCCTTTCGTTTGTCCCGGCCTCACGCTTTCGATGAAATCAAACGGAACGGGATACGGCAACTTCAACTCCCCTCGATTGACGTCAAAATACCCGTTCGAAAATCGGTAAAAAAAGGATTGCTCGTCTCTCACGCCTTCAATGTCTGCTTCGATGATCAGCTCCACGTCTTTCCTTTCGCCGTTGAACTCAAACGTAAATTTGGCCACGTTTTGCCACTTCGCGTTCGGCGCCTCCTTCGGATCTTCCAACACCTGATACACGTTCTCCACCGTCGACGTGTTCCCCAACACCAGCGATTGCACTGGACTCGGACCTTTCTCGAACAAATATCTCTGCCAACTCTTCACGTCGAAAAATTCAACCACGTCCACGTCTTCTTTATACGTGCAAAGCAGTTTCCATCGCCCGCAGAGCAACTCGGTTCGCTCGATCGTGTTCTCGTCAACCATCGTTTGCTCCAACCGAGCGACGACCGATTGGAGTTTCGTTTTATCCAAACCTTTCGCCACCCGTTTTTTGCGTTGTTTTTGTCGTCGTTGGTTCCTTTCGTCGTCGTTTCTCTCGTCGTTCGAGGAAGAGGACGAGGAGGCGATCCCGAACACGTCGAACAGTTCTCTCTTGAGCATTTCTTTCGTCGTCATATCGTCCGTGGACTTTGCACTCGAGGAGGAGGCGGACGCGTGCGAATTCGCGCGAGAACGATGTGTTCTCCTCCTACAATGTCGCGCTCCGCGCACCTTTCGCGACGTTTTGCACGAAAACCTCGGATCGACGAGCACATCACACAGGACGGAAGTGTTGGTTGTCATTGTAAAAGTGCGGACGTTTTCCCCTAAAATCTCCATTTCAATCCGCGGTTAAGAAGAAGTGAAGAAGTGAAGAAGTCAAGAAGACGAAGAGGAGCGGGATACGCGCGACTCCTTTCTTTCTTTCTCTCTCTCTCTCTCGAAAGGCAGTTTGGTGGTGGTCGTTTGCGCTTTGCGAGACGCGCGAGAGAAAGATCGAGTGAAAGAGAAAGCAGTCGTTTCCCTAACGAACAGAAAGCGCTTCTCGGTATAAAGTTACAGAACGTCGCGTTCGTGTTCGCGACTTTTGAAGAAACGAAGACATACGGAAGAGAGAAGCGAAGAGCGCGAGAAAGAACGTTTCTGAAAATGTCCACACTTGGGCCTCGACTGCACGCGATCGCGCTGAAAGCTTTAGAGTTCCCGCGAATTCTCTCCCCAAGCTTTACGAAAGATGTGTGCGTGGCCTCGGTGTACAATTCCGAGACATCGAGAGAGTATCGAGAGCTCGTCTTGTGGCTGGAAAATACCAAAATACGCAAACTCAAACGCGAGGGAGGGGAGAGAGAAAAATTGCTCAGCGAGACTCTGGAGGACGAGGCGTGGTCGAAAAATTACGAGGCGTATTTGAAGGCGTGCGAATGCGACGAGACGCACTTGACGTGCGCGGAGAGTAAGATTGATTTTTTGATCAACTTGGCGTTAGCGGAGGAGTATCGGGATAGATTTGATATCGCGGAGGAGGAGGAGGAAAAGGAGGAAAAGGAGGAGGAGGGAGAGGATGCTGCTGCTGATGATAATGAGCGAGAACAAGAGAGAGCGAGAACGCCGACGGAGAAGATGCGAGGGATGGGGATCGATAAAGACGATGGTGGTGAAAATACGAGAGAGGATGTGATGATAGACGCAAACGTAGAGAACGTCGGGAGCGCGGAAAAGAGGACGAAAGTGGAAAACGAGAAAGGCTTCGCGTATTCCCGGTTTAAACCGAAAGAAGGAGAAACCGAAGGCGAAGGGAAAGGGAGAAGAACGGACGCGGTTTTGCCGTTAGACTCTTCGCTCTTGGCGGATTTACGAGACGTTCAAGATGTTATGGACGATGAAGAGACGTACGATGCGTTGATGAAAGTTTTGAATACGTTTGATGTCGTTCCTGCGTTTGAAACGAACCGACCGACGGTGGACGCGCGGCTCGTTCGATTAGCGACGAAGACTCTGGAGAGATTCGTGGTACCGTTCCAAGAAGAAGAAGTTGAGGAGGAGAAGGAGGAGGAGGCAGAGAACGACGATATGGAGAACGATGAGCCATCCTGGAAACTGGATTTGAAACTGAGCGACGAGGACTACGTTTTGCGCGATTCGGGAGTTCCCATGAAAAACCCAAAAGTCAAGCGAATGGTGGACGCTTTGCGCGTGCTTTACGTGAACCAACTGAGAGTCACGCAAGACCGCGCCGACGACATTTTGCTTCAAGTGCAATCGAGAGTCGCTGATCCTCGAACCGATGCGAAACAAGGCAGAGTCGGTCGATAAGAAAACAACAACGGTGATATATATGATGTACAAAATAGCTCTGCTGCTAAACTGCCGCATACGCAGAGAAATCGAGAAGGAAAATTTCACATAGCCAATAATATACATAGCCAAAAGCATAGCCTATTACACTATAAAATTACAACCTTCCGCTAATACTTTCCGCATGAGCGCTCTGCCTTTCCGGCTTTCTTTTCGATTCATGACTAAATTCAACAACGGATTCTTCTCGTCTACTTTCACGGTTTCAAATCCGAAACGTTCGTACACCCGCACCGCTTTCCCGTCCACCTCTCTGACGTGCAACCACACGTCACACCCACCAACGCTCGGCACAAACTCTCCTATCGCTTCCAACATCGCCTTCGCCACGCCTTTGTTCCGATGTCGCGAAGAGACCGCCATGTTGCACACGTACGGCGCGTCCGAGGGCGGCGGGTTCGGATCGTCCACGATTCTCGAGCGCACGTCTAAAGCTACCGAGACTAAAGATATCACCTCATCTTCCGTTATTTCTTTCGTTTCTCCGTTTTTAATCGTCGTCGTCACGCCGACAAAACACACCTCGTACGGGTTATTCTTTTTGTTCTTTTTGTCATCATCATCATCCACAACGCACGCTTCCAATAAATATCTCAACACGAAACTTCTCGGCTTCTCGTCCGGAGACCCGCTGAAGCTCTCCTGAAAGACTTTCGCGGCGGCAGAAACGTCTTTCTCTCGTATCGCGCGCACGACGATGCTTGTTTCTTCTTCTTCTTCGTTGTCCTCCTTCTTCTTCGCGAGCGTAAACGACCGACGAAAATCTCGAGCGATGTTTTCGATGATGATTTTGTCTCTTTCGACGACTTTGTTTACGACGGGTGGTGTTGCTTCTGTTTTCGCTTCATTCGAGGAGGAAGAGGAGGAAAAGGAGGAAAAGGAGCGAGAGGATATCCTCCTACTCCTCCTCCTCCTGGTGTGAAAAGGCAAATGCGCTTTCGCGCGCTCGATCGCGTTCAAGCTTTTAAAAGCGGAGGCAACACCTTTGAGAGGCTCGACCATTTGTGATGATGGAGAGGAAAAAAAACTGTTTCGTGCACTGATTTTGAGGAAAAGAAGACATCAAAAGAGAGCGAAAGAAAGAGACCAAAAATGGTCTAATTTTGCAAAAAAGCAAAAAAAAAGAAAAAAGAAAGAAAAAAAGAGCAGACCTTTTCCTCTCATTTTTCGTCTGCACAACAAACACTTACAAAGAGAGAGAGAGAGAAAGCACTAGTGTACGAGAGAAAAAAAAGATGAGCGAGAACATCATCAATAAAGACAACAACAAACAGATGACGACGAGAGAACGGCAGCACATCGAGGTGGCGAAGTTAGAGGCGGAGTTGAACGCGCTGAAAGTGGACGCGTTCGCGAAGGTGCGTCGTTGTTGTTTTTTCTTCTTCTTACGTTGGTTGTGCGTTTTGAATCATCATGATGATGAGATCTCGTCGCGCTCGATCCGCGCGTTGTCTTCTCGGTTTTCAGCGGCAACAACGGACCGCCAAAAGCCCAAACGCGTTTACTTCTGCACGCGCTGCTGATGAAGAATAACTCACCTTTCTAAACTCTCTCTCTTCTTCTTCTCTCTTTTATTATTATATATAATACTATACGCGCAACAACGAACGATGCAAAACGCACACATACATAAAATATAGCCTGGAAACCTGTCACCAATTCTGGAAAAAATGCTCGTTCTTGAAAAATCCTACCGATTGTCGGCTGATTTCGTCGCCACGCCTCGCTTATGCGTGGCTATTCTCGCGGTGTTGAGACAAGCGAACGATTGGCAAGGGATTTGCGAACACGTTATATTACTGTCGAAACGAAGAGCGCAGTTGAAACAAGCGATTGGGGCAGTCGTGAGGGAAGCTATGTCGTACATCGACGAGACGCCGGACGTGAAGACGAAGACGCAGTTGATCGAAACGTTGAACGAAGTCGCGTCGGGGAAGATTTTTGTGGAGGTGGAAAAGGCGAGATTGACGAGAATTTTAGCGCGTTTACACGAAGAAGCCGGGAGAATAAGCGAGGCGGCGAGCGTGATGCAAGAGGTGGCGATTGAAACGTACGGCGCGTTATCGAAGAGAGAGAAGGTGTTTTTCATCGAGGAGCAAATTCGTTTGTGCATGAAGAACGACGATTACGTGCGAGCGAGGATTTTAAGCAGAAAGATTAACGTGAGAAGTTTCGACGAAATTAAACGATTGGAAGAGAAAGAAGCGCTGAAGAAGAAGAAGAAACTGGAAGAAGAAGGCGGAGTAGATGCGATGATGATGGACGAGGACGAGAAGAAACGCTTCGAGGAGGTTGAAAAAGAAGAGAAGAAGGAGAAAGAAAGCGCGGTGCAACACGCGAAAGGCGTGTTCGCGGAAACCGATCCGAGCGTTCCGGATTTACCGACGTTGCGTTTGAATTATCACAACTTGATGGTGCAATACTTCGAACGAGAGAAGGATTACTTGGAACAGTGTCGATGTTACAAGGCGATTTTAGAGTGCGAGTTGGTGAAGGAGGATAAATCAAAGTACGAGCCGGCGATGGAATCGTGCGCGTGGTTGGTCATTTTGAGCGAAAGAGACCCGATGCAACAAAGCTTACTCCACCAAACGCTGAACGACGATAGGTTGAAGGAAATGAAAACGTACGAAGAGTTGTTGAAGAAGTTCACGACGTACGAAATCATCCGATGGGACGAGTTGAGCGAAACGTACGCCGAGGAAATCACGAAACACTTTGCCGCCGGTCATAGCAACCACCAAAAACAAGAGGAAATGAACGTAAAAGCGGGTACGACGATGAAAGTAGACTCTAGCGCAGATGGGAAAGCCACGACGAAATTGGAAGACTTGCAATCGCGCGTGATTGAACATAACTTGTTCGTCGTCGCCAAGTATTACAACCGCATCTCTTTATCGAGACTTTCCGAATTGTTGTGCTTAACAGTGGACGAAGCCGAGACGCGCTTGTCGAAATCCGTCTGCTCGAAAAAAGTCCACGCGAAAATCGACCGACCGAACGGCATCGCCACCTTCAGAAAAGTCAACAACAACAACAGCACTTCCCCTGGGAACGAGAAAGACGGTTCTAACGCTTCTTCCTCCTCTGAAACCGCGCCGGACCAACTTCTCAACTCGTGGGTAAACAACGTCGACTCTTTGCTCGCGGCTTTAGATAAAGCCGGGAACTTGATCAACAAAGAAGCGATGACGCACAAAGTCTCTCTTCTCACTTTGGAAGCGTAACAGTCGTTTTAGTCGCGAGAGAATACTAACTCTATACTCTATATATATTCCATCGCGAATGAAGGAGACTCTCGCGCGATTCTTCTTTCTTAAAAAATCTCTCCTTCTCCGTTTGCTTTTTCTCACTCCATTCTCCTTCAACATCGACACAGAAAAAGGCCCGCGCTTTCAAAGTGACATTCAACGCAACGCGTCTCCTTTTTCTCCTCTTCAAAACGACGACGCATACGCGACGTATACACGACGACTTAACGATGTCCACGCGACATCGCGCGTTATCCGCTCAACCGAAGACATTACAAACTTTTGAAGACGACGACGAAGAAAAAGAGGAGGACGACGACGATGTGAATGCGAACGCGACGACTAATAATTGGTTACATCTCATCGACGACCGGAAAGACAGAGAGAAAATCATCCGTTTACAAAACGCGGACGACCCGTCGTTGCGAGCGATGTTCGAAGCGATACGCGTGACGATGAAAAAGAAGGACGACAACATGGAACGCGCGGCTATGATTGGGTTCGAGAGAGGCGTGAGTTTTGGAGTCGCGGAAGGTGGTGGTGGGAAGACGAAGACGATTAAGAAGAAGAAGAAGAAGGAAAACGATTCAGACGAGGACGAAGAGTTTGCAATTTCAGAGGAGGACGGTTCTTCCGATTTTAAAGAAGAACAAGAAGATTCCTCCTCGGACGAAAACGAAGACGAAAACGAAAACAGAAATAAGATCGAGCGAAGGTCGAAAGCTTCGAGCAGCGCGCCGGGTACGCTGCTCGTGAGCGATGATGATGATGATGAAGAGGATGACGGCGCCGAGGAAGTTAGGAGAGGTAGATATAAGAGTAACGCCGACGGCGAATTCGCGCGAATCGAGAAGAAGAGTAAATCGAACGAGGACGATGAAACGGCTTTGCGATGGGTGGTGGAGAGAAATAGTTGGAATAAAAACGAGGAGACGCACAAATCTGTTCTGAACGATTTAGAGGTGGTCGATTTGAGAAGGAAATTAGCAAACGCGGAGATTACTACGAATAACGCGATACTGAGCAAAATGTTAACCGCGTGGCGTTTAGCGTGCTTTACATCGAGAAGGAACGAGTCTGTGGTGCAACGAATGCGCGTGGCGTCTGAACACAGGAAGATGCGCGCGGCGTTTCGTTCGTGGATGGACGCGTCGCTGGAGTTTAAAAGACGACGCGTGCTCGTCGGCGTCAGAGATGCCGATGGCGGCGATAAAAAGAAGAAAAAGAACGACGAAGAGGAGGAAGAAGAATTCGCGCCGGATTATAGCGAAGAGTGCGAACGATTGCAGCTCGAAGTAAAATCGTTGCGCGAAATGCTTGAACGAGAACGAACAAAACCGCTATCGGGACCAGGAGCAGAGTTCAAAGAACAAGCGAACGCGTTCAACGCGCACTTGAAGAAAGTGGTGAGAGATTTAGAGGGGACGAGGAGTTTGAACGCGCAATTGACGCGTCGTTTGGAAATGAAGGAGAAGCAGGTGCAAGGGTACCGAGGCGGAGGCAACGAGTACACCGCCGACGCGATGAAACCCACGAATCGTGCAAATCAACGCACCATGGGTACACAAACGATGTTCGAGACGTATCCTGGAAGTCAAAACAACAACTCGAAATACCCGAAAGTTGTTTCGTTCAAGAACGAACGCGAGCAAAGCTTTGTGAAAGATTCCGCGCCGGGCAACAGATACGAGCACGTCAAAGCTGAAAACGAAAAATTACGCCAAGAACTCGAAAAACAAACGAAGGTTTTGCACGAAAAGTTCGAAATGCAACTGAGAGCGGCGGAAGTTGCGGAGCGCAAGTTGAATGACGAAAGACAGAGACGCGCGCGAGAAATTGAGTTGAGAGAAAAAGCGTCGAACGATTTGAAGAGAGAACACGAACGCGAGATGGCGGAGATGATTGAATCCTACGACGCGTTATACGGTGGTCGCAATAACAACAGCATCAGCAAGAACAATAAAGCGAACGATTCGAGCCTTAATAAGTATGCGAGCAAACCGAGCCCTCCGAAGAAAATGTCCTCCACGTCCTCGGTGATGAAGAAACGAAGAGACGAAATTGTCTCGAGTCTCCGTTCGCCGCGGGACCCTCGTGTGCGCGAGGATACCTATCGTAACAACGAATACATGCAGCAGCAGCAGCAACAACAACAACAACAAAACAACAACAGCGACAAGCTTTCCTCTATTTTGAATCCCAGGGAGCGCTCGTCGCCGTTATCTCCTGACAAGGATGACGCGATGACGTTTGAGAAGATGGCTTCGATTCGCGAGGATTACATCAAGCAACCGCACCATCGAACGACTGGTCGACCACAAAGAGAAAAGACATCGCCTCCACCAAACAATTTTGCCATGCTCAGACCTTCTTCCATGAATACGTTAGACTCGTACGGGGAAGAGGAAAGAAGAAGTAAGAATACGAACGCGGACGAGTACGAGGACGCGGACGATATGTTTTTATCTCCGACGAAGACGTTTTCGGAATCCGAGAATCAATCGTTTCGCGACGCTTCGTCGGCCTTAGGGACGCCGGCATCCTCGTCGGCGGCGAGAAGTACCGCTAAAGGATACTTCAAACGCGGTGGACCTAATGGAAGTAATAATACTAATCCTCCTCCTGCTTCTTCTTCTTCTGCTGCTGCGAATTCTTCTCCTCCTCAAAGCAAAGTTACGCCGAAAGGTTTCACGCCGAGAGGCGAACAGCTCACTTTGAGCGCGTTCAACGAATACGCGAATGCCGGGAAAAAGCAAAGTCGAACAATGGGAACGAGCATGCAAGAAGACGAATTCGACGATATCGTTGGAAATGACTACGATGATAAAGACGTCAACATCAAGAAATCGTCGAAAGGACGGGATTTGGTATCTTCTCTCCCGTCGCGTTTGTTCTCGGCGAGCTCGAACGAGATGAACAAATCAGCTTCTGAAGACGACGAGGACGACGACAGAGAAGAAGAAGAAGGAGAAGAAGTTGAAGTTGAAGAAGAAGACGATTGGGGTCTCGCCATTCCAAAGAAACCGCACCATCTCACCACCACCGGCGGCAAAAAGAACAACGCCATTACCAAAGACGAACTCGAACTCTCTCGATCCGATTGGGACGACTTGTTGGGTAAAAAGAACTCTCATCCAAAGGGCGACGGTACCACCGCCGCTTTCAGAGGTGCCCGCCGAGACTTACGATTCTCCGAGTCTCAACAAAGCGCACCGCCTGCGAAAACGAAAACCATGGTCGTCGCAGAACTGGTCGTCCAAGGATGGTCCAAAAACGAAGCGTTATTCGCGCTGGAGAAAGTCGGCGAAAACGACGTCAACAAGTGCGCCGAGTGGCTCATTCGACGCAATCATTAATTAGCGGTAAGTGTGTACATACTCACATCACGTGTGTGTATATAGATAGATTTGTGTAATATATTCTAGTATTTATAGACTTTAGCGCGGCAATAGTGCGAACACAGTTGTTCTTTTCCTTTTCGTTTTGGCGCTGGCGTTTGTCTTTTCATTTTTCTCTCGTATTTCTGTTGTTGTTTTGGAGAAACAAATCATCACAAATTCAGAAGACGCACGCGCACGTCGTTAGAAGAAGTTTAGCAAAGATGATGATCAAAGTGAAAACCTTAACCGGCAAAGAGGTGGAACTCGACGTCGAAGTCTCCGATACCATCGTTCGAATCAAAGAGCGCATGGAAGAGAAGGAAGGCATTCCTCCGATACAACAGAGGTTGATTTTCGGCGGGAAGCAAATGCACGACGAGAAAACGGCGAAGGATTACAACATCGAAGGTGGAAGCGTGATTCACATGGTTTTGGCGCTCAGAGGTGGAGGATGTGTTTAGAAGAAGATCATATATGATCGCAGATAGTAGAAAATAGTATAAGAATAATAATAATATTAAAGCGAGAGACAAGAAGAGAAACGAGAAGAGAAACAACGAGGAGAGAAAGAGAGAATCAAATCTCAGTAAAGCAGAAGAGAGCAGAAAAGAGAAATTTTCAAGTGCCCATTTAAAAGTTTTCGTGTGAAAAGGTGACTTGAAATGGTGTGTTCGTTGACTCTTGGGCGGCGGAGTTGAACGCCGCCGACGAAAAGCGCGCTTCGGTTCTTTCTTTTTTTAAATTGCTACAAACTTACTTACAATCGTGTACGAATACCTAATATAATATGTATACTTAACTCTCTCTTATTCTCTCGTTGGCTACTTTTCTCTCTTTCTCTCTTCGTCGTCTTCGTCGCTCTTTCGCATATACCACGTCGATAGTAATTATCTGTGCAATCGAAAGAAAGTGCTTCTAAGAAACACCTCCTCCTCGCCGATATCCGGGTTTGCCATCACTCTCTCCATCTCTTTAATCGTCGCCGGCATGCACGAGATGTCCAACTGTACCTGGTACGCGTCCGGGTACCCTTTAATGTTGTACATGTTGTTTTGTAACCCGCGTTCGGTGACTTCGAACGAAGAGCCTTCGTCTTGGGCGACTAACGTGCGTAATTTATCCATTTGTACTTGTTTGATGGAATCTTCCACGTCCGGTCGCAACAAAACCATGCCTTCGTAGTTCTTCAGGGACGTCTTCTTCACGGACATGGCGGAGACGTTTAATTTCCCTCCCGTTTGTCTTCTGTTCGAGACAGACGAGGCACCTGTTGTGTTTAATAGTATTCATATAAAGTAATACCGAAGAAGAAGAAGAATTGGTTCGTCAGCGGGTTTTCTCTCTCGTTTTTATCCAAAAAATCACTCGAATTCCTCCCTCGAAAACGGCGCGTTTGAACGCGTTCGAGATCGGATTTCGCTCGCGGAATTCGGCCAAAAGC
>JACLAB010004786.1_pt1 | contig 11721 bp, 22 predicted proteins | sample 8027921 | NCBI WGS metagenome assembly JACLAB01 (sample SAMN15725117, study PRJNA655200) | protist metagenome | isolation source: fluorescence activated cell sorting (FACS) single amplified genomes of... | place: USA: West Boothbay Harbor, Gulf of Maine | collected 2000-07-19
TTTCATCTAACAGTTGTTGCACAACCTTTATAAGAGCTTGCTGTCTTTTTTCTAATAAATCTGTTTTACTTTGTTTTTGTCCTTTCATTCTAAATCTTCTTTTAGTTCTTTATCGGTTAATCCTATGTTACCATATATCTTCAAAGTCTTCGCCTTCACCAGCTTTCGAATAATCAGTTGGCCTAGTTGCGAAAAAATCAGTATGAGTGACCCCGCCGGTAAGATGATAGAACCAATCAAGATTAGCTGCTGCTTTAGTGTCATACGCAAAATACGATCCAAGGTCAACATAGCCAAGTTCCACAAGTTTTTCATTTGCTCTCTTTTTTATAAATTGTTTTAAATCATTAGCTGATATACCTTCAATATCTCCGGCTTCAAACATTTTGTCAATATAGCTACTTTCAAGCTTTACCATTGTTTCAGCAGCTTTAACTATATCTTCTCGACATAAATGCAGTAATTGATCGTTTTCACTGCACATATCACGATATAGCTTGCAGCCCATTTTGCTATGTAATGATTCATCTCTTACTGACCATTTCATTTGTTGCCCGATACCCTTGAGTAAATTTCGAAGCTGAAAACTATACAGCACTGCAAAAGCAGAATACAAACTAACTCCTTCAGCGAAGGCTGAAAATACAGCCAGGCTTTTCGCAATACCAATAGAATCGCTACCGTTATAAGCAACCAAATTATCAAATCTTGCAGACGTGGCTGGTTCGTGTAAAAACGCTTCATAGTCTTCTAGCTTTAAAGTTTCATTTAAGTAGCTATATGCTACGGCATGCACAGTTTCCTGTGAGCCGAACATCATAGCCATTTGTCTTATTTCGTGTTTAGGAAACCACGATACGACGTTCTGGGTCCAATAGTCTGATACCGCGCATTCTGTCTGCGCGAAGCCAAGAAGTATGTTCCCGACAAGGTGTTTTTCTTTTTCGTTAAGTTTTTCATTCCAATCTTTTATATCGCTCTGCATTGAGATTTCAGTGTGTAACCAAAATGCTTGAGCTTGTTTTAACCAGCCTTCTGTATAATATTCAGGGTATTCAAACGGTTTGTACGCTACGCGCTCATCAAACAACCCCATTATTTGTAAATACAAAGTGCTAAGTCCACAAACGGTATGTATAATACATGCGTTGTATGTTCTGGTTCTTCGTATGTTCTAATACCTAGTAGCATACCGGGATAAAACCCTACTTCAATAGTCCAAGCTACTTTATTTTCTTTTTTCATATTATTCCGTATTTTTTTTGTAATTCTACTAGTTCTTTATATTTAACTTTGCCTCGCATTTCCCAGCTCCATTTAACAAACTTATCAATTTGACGCTCAGCGTATTTTTGTCTTGCTATCCTTTTTGCTTCGAAAGGATTATGCTTACGGTCTCGTCGCATTCTTTTTGATTTTGTGGTTTGTATAATGTATAGCCAGGAAATTGTCTTACTATTAGCTGTTTAAATAACTTCCAGCGCATAGGGAACGATTCGTTTGCTCTACCTTTAGTTTCAATTATAAAGTCTTCGCCAATAAAATCCGGTGTATATTTTATAGGTAATATGCGTTTGCATCCTCTGTTTTTATAATCACCTTTGCCGTTAGATTGACGTTCATATACTTCGTTTTCAAAATGAAAACCATTAAGTAATACAAACGTTTCCCCTTCGTATTTAGATTTTATTTTAGCTTTTCTTAAAGCCATATACATATAGCGTTCAAGACCTGATGCAAAGTTGATACCGTCATAGGTAACCTTTCTTGACACAACAGGTCCTCGCTTTTTACTTTTTCGTTTATAAGGTTGCCTCTTCATCTTGTAGGTTTTCTGTGTAAACTTCTTTAGCTTTTTGCAAATATAGCACTGCATCCATAAGTTCTTCTTGTAAATGATTAAGCCATTGAAACATTTCAGATGGATCTTTGTCAAGTGTTACGCCATACTTTGCGAAGCCTACATCAGATCTTGATACGAATTTGTTTACAACACGCTTAACTACTGGGTCTCTAAATTCTATTTCTTGCTTACTCATAGCGTTTGTTTTACAAATGTTCCATTAATCATTTTACCTTTACGATTAGCTATTTCATTGTAAGCTGCATCAATACAGTTTTCAATTTGCATACCTTCAAGTGCTGCTAAGTTTGTAAGAACTACAACCATATCGCCTATAGCATCTTTAACTTCATATGCATCTTTCTTAAGTAATGCTTGAGCAAGCTCTCCTGCTTCTTCCATAAGCTTAACATATTGTGTATGTGAATTACCCTTAGTATATATACCTCTTTCAGTTGCCCACTTTCTTATAAGCTCAAATCTTTCGTTTTGATTCCAAGAAACATTATCTTTAGGATTAAAGAATGCTTCATAAAAAGCTTTGTTATATATATAACATCGCTTATCGTTGTACATAGAACTTTTAGCATTAGCCATTATCCAGTTAACATGCGCTGCTTCTATTTTAAAATCACCGTGAGATGTTTCCCAGCTTAAGCCTATATTGTCCATTAAACGGCCTTTAAGCTTATTTAACGGACAAGGAAATGTACTAGTCTGCTCTGTAGCGTTAATTTTCATTTGATTAGATTTTTTATTTAACTTATTATATTTTGTCCTATCAACTTTATAGCCATAAGACTTTTGAAGCTCTATTTCACGGTCTGATATATAATCTATATCGTCTGACTGTTCAAGAACTTCATACTCATTCTCCTTATAGCCTTGTATAAGGGTGACCCGTGTATTAAGATCACGTGTAACGCCGATCTTTTTACCAGGTATGTGGTATAAATAATACATAATTTTTGTTATTTGCCAACACTTAATTCTGCTTTAATTGCAGGATAAGGATTGTAGTTCATTAATTTAATTTCATTTAATTCAGGTATACAAATTTGACCTTGTATTTCGTCGTTAAGTTTAATGCCTTCATGCACATATAAACTAGGCAATACTCGCTTTGATCTGTCTAAGTACAATAAAGATTGTTCTAAGTGGTTGTTGTATAGATGACAATCACCAAGCTGTCCTATTAGCTGCCCAGGCTTCATATTAGAGCCTTTAGCCAATAACTCGAGTAATAAGCCGTACATTGCAATATCGTACGGCAGACCAAGAAAAACGTCTGCTGATCTTTGTTGCCACATAAGGTCTAGCTTACCGTTGTTTATGTAAACTTGAAAGCCGTAATGACACGGCGGTAAAACCATATCTTTCATTTCAGCTGGATTCCATGCGCTAACCATTAAGCGTCTAGAATTTGGATTACACTTAATATTGTGTACAAGTTGCCAAAGCTGATCTACTCCTCCGAAATCACGCCATTGTTTGCCATATACAGGACCTAGAGTTTCATCTGTTCTACCTGAGCGCTCGTAATCTGGTCGCCAATACTTAACGCCATTATCTTCTAAGTATTTGAGGTCTGTTCTGCCTTGTAATATCCATAGCAACTCTGTCTTTGCAGCTTTGAAACTAACTCGCTTTCTTGTAAGCATAGGGAATCCCATTGACATATCATGTCTAATCGTTGTTCCGAAGATAGAGGTTGTCCCTGTGCCTGTTCGATCTGCTTTATCCAGTCCTTCGAAAAGGATTGTTTCCATAAGCTTTTTATATTCATCTTCTATGTTTGTCATAATAAAATTTACAATATTCAAATATTTTTTCCCATATTTCTGTTTTGCCGTATGTTTCAGGGCTTGTATGTGTTTTGCCTTTGTTTTTAATATCTACATACCAAGCGGTTGTTGATTTAGCTTTAGGTGATATAGCTATGTTATTTCTAACACACCATCTATATGCTTTCCATAGCTTAGGGTCCATTGTTGTTGTACCCATATTTACCTGGCCTTTCTTGACCTTAAATCCGCTACCCATTTATTCCCACGGCATTTTCTCACCTGACACATTAACTTCTTCGTGTGGTATAAAACAACCTGACTTTGGCTCCCACTTAAAGTGTGCTTCAGCTCCATTTTCACCGAGGTTTTGAAACTTAACTTTAAGAACCTTAGCTTTAACAGTCTTAGCTTCATAATCTCTGTGAACTAGTAAGCCGTGATAACTAGCGTCATACCATTCACCGCCGCCTTTAATGTTATACATTGATGGCTCTTCAATTTTACCGTCCTGTGTTTTATACATCTTAGTAGGGTGAGCTACTATAAATACTAATACATCATACTTTTTAGCAAAGATTTCAATCTTAGTTAAGTATTCCATTGTATAACGGTTAACGTCTTCTGTTTTACAATCAACGTCTCTAACCTTGTTATACGGATCTATAACTAAACATTTAATTCCTTTACGCTTAACAAGCTCTGCACCTTTTCTAAGTACTGATTCAAGAGTGTAGCGTTCCATGTCAATATGAAAGTAATTAGTATTGCAATGATCAGCTACTTGATTCCAGCGATCAGTACCAATATCATCTCTTGTTGGCATACCTTGCCAAGTTTTACGCATTAACTTATGCGCATGTAAATATGTTGGTATATTTTCTGGTGAAGCAAACGCCGTTTTCCAGCCATAGTTTTGGTTATAGCCAACAACCATTTGGTCGACAAAATCACTTTTACCGGAAGATGGAATACCAGTGACAGTAATAAATTGACCAGTGTAAGTTGAAAATATATCGTCAAAGTTTTGTAGGCCAACTTGAAATCCAGGTTTGAAACCATTACGCACAAAGTCCGTAACTTCGTCTTCAATATCCCTGAACGTTGTAACATTCTCCAGTGGTACTGGTCTTGCCCCTGAAATACGCTCTGATAGTTTTTCTTTTCCATGTTTTTGTAAGTATTCATTTGCATCTTTACAATCATCGAACGACGCTAAGTAACACACTTCAGATCCTAGCCTACGAATAAGCTCTGATTGCAATGCTTGTCCTGCTTCGTCTGAATCAACAGCTAGTATAATCTTTTCTTTGTCTTCGAAATAGTCTATACAAGCATCTAAGTATTCAAGGTTATTACTATTTAAAGTAGCACCGTTTGGCACCGATATTGCATTTGTTATACCAGCTTCGTGTAACGCTAGCACGTCCATTTCGCCTTCAACTATAACACAATACTCATAACCTATTATACTGTTTATATTATAGAATACTTTTTCAGCACCCTTATATAATTTAAAGTTTTTTCTTCCATCGCGATACTTAACATTAATAAGTTGATCGCCCATAAAATAGTTAAACTTTATAACGTTCTCGGTTTTACCGGTCTGTGGCATATACTCAGGACCCTCACTGATTTTAAGTTCAGTAAGAGTCTTCTGAGATATTCCCCTAGTCTTAAACCATTCAACTACTTTACTAGCTGGAGGATTATGTTTGATCTCCTCAGGTCTTACATATACCTTTTCACTAGCACCTTTACGTTGATACGTATGCAGTTGAAATGATGTATTACAATTGTGACAAGTACCGAGACCACGTTCCCAATCGTATGAAGCACACTTTAACTTTTGCTTCTTGGGTTGTCTATCAGAAGAACACAAAGGACAAGTCCCTTGTTTTTTACCTTCTTCAAGCTTATATTGATTGAATTCATCAATCAAAAATCCATTGATCTCTGTTGTCTGCATTTAATTTAATTTAATTCTAGTAAAGCTTTTATTTTATTTTCATTAAGCACTCCAACTATTTTAATTTCATTTCCATTGCCGGTAAAAATAAACGTAGTAGGATATAGCGCAACTTCATTAACTACGCCATCAGTACAATCTTCATAAATAAAATATGCTTTTTCGTTTAATTGTTTTGCGTATTTATTTAATGTTTTTTTAAGCGTTACACAACCGCCACACCAATCAGCAGAATACAAAAGCACAACTGGCTTTGCTTCTATTTCCATTTTAGCCATTACTTCTTCTTCTGTTTGCCAATTAATTTCTGGAGGTTGTTGCATGCTGAATAACGTTAATAAAATAATATTAAAATGGTAAATCATCATCTTGAGGCTGTGTTACTGCTTGTTGTTGAGGCTGTCCTTCTCTAGGGGCCGCTGCTACATTATCACCGTTTGTCCATACGATTTTGACATTTCCCAAATAAACTTTTGGTACTTTAGCCTCTCGCTCTTCTTTTGTTTGTTCTACAACAACTGGACCTTGTTGTCCGTAAGCATCAACCTCATCGTTAATTGTAATAGTGATAGGAAGATACTTTCCTTTTTTACCCACGTAGATTTTATCTTTAGGGATTTCATTCAAGTTAATACTTGCTTTAATAATACTTGCCATAATTATAGGGTTTTGTTAATAAAATGATTTTCCGGTTTAAAGTCCGGATTCTTAAAAAATAAATTGTAAGCTTCGCTTGCTTCTTGTACTTTGTCTTCACCGAATGATAAAAACTTATCAGAGCAATCATATATGCCAATTTGATGCGTGTTTTTGTCAATAACCATAAAGATCATTTCATAACCAAACAGCTTTTGATATATATAAGCCTGACTGTTATAATTGTATTTTGAAGCTGAGTATCTGAATTTTGAAATGTCGGCTGTAGTTTTTAAATCAATGATTAATTTTTCATCATGATTTATAATATCAGCTTTGCCTTTCCATTGATTTCCAAATATCTCTGCAATGCCAGGTACTTCATATTCTACATTTTCACCACGGATTAAACTTTTACATATGCTGTTTGACATCATTTTGTCTACAAGCAATTCAGTTTGATCTACTTCGTGTTGTAATAAACATAGCTCTCCATTTGAGATCTCTTTGTACGCTTTTGTATTCCTTGTTGTAGCTTCTACAATCTTAAAGCTTTTAAGTTTGTGAGGCTCAAGAATGGCTGTGTGAAAGTAACCACCAACTAAAAATGCTGGTATAGGCTTCATCGGTTTGCCAAGCGCTAAAGGATTTGTTAATAGCGTCGAAATGTCTGAGTTGCTTAGAAATTGCTTTCCAAACTTACCGTAGTAATGCTCATCGCTTTTCAACTTATTTAACTCTTCTTTTCTTTTCATTATAAAGTATTTAATACACCAGCTGGAACGTCATATTTCTTTTTAATAGCGTCCACTGTGCCACCTGATTTGATAAAAGCTTTAGCTTTTGTTAATGCCGCTCCTTCTAATTTAGGCTTGGCGGTATTGCCTCTTCCGTGGTTGTTTGTTGCATCACTGTCTGCTGTGTCATCAATTAAGAACAAGTTGCCTAACGCATATTTTTTAGCATAAGACGACGCTGAACCAAATTGTTGAGGTACATTCATACCCTTTTGATTTAAGTCAACGCCAACGATTGATGTAGCAGTTATTGCATGCTCACCGTCACTTACTGTAGCTGTAGATTCCATTATAGGTAATCCTGCAACTTCGCTTAGTGTTTCGTTGATTGTTACTGAGACTCCTAACTCTAAGAGAAAGGGTTTTGTAGCTTCTAGGATGTCTTCGGCTGACCGGAAGTTATACTTGCCGAAGGAGTTAAATCTACTCTTTTTCGATTTAAACTTTGTCTGAATTGTTGCTAACTTTTCGTTTATGGTCATAATAATATAATTACATATTTAGTTATTAATTTACTTCTAATCTATAATATATCAAGTACTTGCGTCTGATCTACATTATCAATTAGTTTTTGTACCGCTTGCTTTTTAAGCTCCGATACTCTTACATAAGAGCTTACACCTTGTATGTTTAAGATGCTTGCAATTTCTTTAGCTGAGTGCTTGTCACAGTCTAAACCGTAAGACAATCTCAACACTTCGTATTCATTACCTGATAGATGCTTTTCCATTAAACCTTTTAAATATACATTCATTAATTGTATGTTATAAGGTTCTGATTTATCTGGCACTTGATACAGCATATTTTCATCATCATCATTTGTTACCTGTGCGTCAATACTTAAAAACACACTATTAAAAAACATAGCAACCATTTTCTTGTCATTAGGGTTGTTACGTATTTCATTTAATTTGTGTTCAGGTATTCTTATATCGCCACGCATCATATCAATCCTACGTCTAATGTTGCCTTTAATTCTTTTGCTAAGAAAAGATTTTAAAGTTTTTTCAATATCATCAGATTCTTTTAGCATTTCCCAATCAAGCTTATCTACAGCTCTAATTAAGCCTTCATTACCGATTTGTAATAAATCGTTAATGCTCAATACACCAGAGGCTTGCTGTGTTGTAGAGAACTTCCGTGCTAGGTTTTCTACAAGTGGCATAAACTTAATAATAAGTTCATCTCTGGTGTAACTAGAATAAGCATTGTCGTCAGGCATAGAAGCTTTTAAATCTTCTTTATACCTTACGTAGTTTGATACATTATACTTCTTCATCTTCCTCTAGTTTTTCAAAAGCATTTAACATTTTTTCGTTGTCGGCATAGTATATATTTTTTATACTTGCCATCCATTCATTAAAGTCTAGTTTCATATCTCTTTGTTTAAAAGTTCTTTTTCTTTTTTAAGTTCCATACTCATGTTTCTGTGTATAGTACGCGGAGAACAACCTAATATCCTAGATAGACCCATAATAGTTATAGGTCTGCTTTCATCATGCAACTCAAGCATGCACTGATATATGTCAGACTCTGTAACTGATTTTGATCGACCAACCATAGTGCCAACTATTTTAAATTTTTCTTCAGTTGTTAAACCGCTGAACTCTTTAAATATAATTTTACGCAACTTGTTTGGTGGTGGCTTTTCTAAATCCATCATGCTAACATCATAGATTATAGAATTAACCACAGCATTGCTGGGTGTAAATGTAATAAAACCTGTTCGCTTGTTACATATATATTTAGCTAAGCTTTCGAACTCATCTGGGTCCATCTGTGGATTTAAGTACCATAACACATACATGTGCCATTTAAGTGACTTAAACGTTGTTATTTTAGCTTTACTTCGAAACAATTCGTAGCATTCGTGTGTACCATTTTCGTAGTAATCACCCCAATCAAAAACCTCAGTTGGCTGATCGTTTAAGGGTGATCTACGATAAATAATACGTCTCTTGACTAAATAATCAAGGCTTCTGGTGTGTGACATAAGCTTGTTATTATTATATTATAATAGCTAGTGTCGCTATTTGTTATTAATCCTGTTATAATGACAGTCAAGAAGTTGGTGTACAACCTCTTCACTTATCATGTTATCATTATATAATTTCCATATTAGTTTACTCATAGTTTCTAATTGTTTTAAACAATGGGTGTCTGTAGCTGCCAGCATTTGTACGTTGAAAGTAAGTAAATGTAGCACGCTTACCCATGTAGTCGTGAATGTTATTTAGTATATTTTTTCTAGCTGTAAAATCATAGCCTTTACCGATAGGGCAACCGAATTTGTTACCGTCATCATCTTGCATTAAGAATTTGCCGATAAGACCTTCAAACTTGCCTTTGCCAGCTTCATAGCCAACAATGGTAGCTTCGGTGTCACTAAAATCTTTAAACTTTTGTAAGTTGTAAGAACGTTTTTGTTCATAAGGTTTGTTAAGACGCAAGATAGAGCCTTCGTAGCCTTGAGCTAGATGTACTTTGTGTAGCATTTCAGCTTCATCATAACTTTCAACAAGTGTGTTTTTAACAAGTGTCATAGACGTTGCAATAGGCAATTGTAATGTAAGCATATTGTATCTGAATTCATAAGTAAAATTAGGTTCAGTTATAACGTCGTATACGTGAAACTGCACAAGATTAGATGCTTCAGAGCGATCCTGTTCAGTCGGTTTTTGTTTTCTGACTAATGATATAATCTTTTCGAAATCGTGCTTTAAATCGTGATTGTAGAGCTCGCCGTCGAGAACAGTAGTTGGAAACTTTGTAAAGAAATCTTGTAAATCATTTTGTAAGTGATCAACATTTTTGAATTGTTTGCCCGTACGTGAGTAAGCACCATCTTTAGTAAAGATACAGCGTACACCGTCAAGCTTAGGTTGCACAAAGACTTTTTTAGTCCAGTCAATAGGTTTTGTATTAACTTTTTGTGCTAGCATTGGTTTAATCATAAATTGTATTTGTTTTTTAAATGTTTAATTTTGTTAGCAACTATTCTTGCTGCTTCGTAGTCTTCATTTTTTTCGAGTTGTTCAAGCCTGTTGTTAAGTTTGATTATTTCGTCAGCGATAATCTCATCTTCAGTTATTGTACCGAATTCTAAGTTTTCGTTGTCAGCAACCATATCTTGTATTTCAGCTTTAAACTCTTCGTCGTAAGCTTTTTGGCGGCTAATAATTTTATCAACCACCAAATCAGCTAGCTTATTCATCTCACTTTCAGTCATTTACGCTCTTTTAAATTTGTAAGTTGACAAAACGTGTTTGTTGATGAATTTACCTTTAGATTGAGACGTTCTTAAGCCTTCGAATACAAAGTTTGGAACTTTCGTGTAATCATAAGCATCGCCATTCTTAAAGGTTAGTCGCAGTCTGTAGCTGTCGTACTCATATTCTGCAGTGTCAATTGCAGTTGAGTTTACTTCTACGGATTGCATTGGTAAAATTAATCTGTTCATAGTTATTAAATTTAAAGTTAGTTGCGCTGGCCGGATTCGAACCGACGACCTTTGGATTATGAGCCCAACGAGCTGGCCACTGCTCTACAGCGCTGTTTTACATATATATTATCCGGCTTCAACCGTATTTTGCTTGTAACCTTCGTCTTCAAGCTCGTCAATTGCTTGTTCGTGAAATCTTTCAGCAAGCATAATATATAATTCTTGTATAGCGTCATCAATAAAATCTTGATGATAGTCGTCAACATATATTTCGCCGCCGTCTTTGATAGCATCTTGTAGTCTGTCGCTTAGTTCGCTATCGTAATAGTGTACATCTTCATTAACACATATAGACCTAGTGTCGTAGCAAGCCACAAATACGCTGTAGCCATCGGCTGTAGATTCTTCATAAATGTAATAGTCGCAATTTTGTTGCCACTGATCTGTTAGTTCAGCATCATAATGCTTCAATATTAGTTTTCTTACATACTCTTCGTCGTGAGAATCTGTTTCGCCGAAGCCATAGCTTATCATTTTTTGTTCGATAAGTTCATCTGTTATTAGTTTTTTACTCATTATTATTGTTTTTCAATTAATTCTGTTATATAATTCCATACTTTTAGCTCTGTTTTGTAGCCTTCAAGCACTTGTTCGGCTTCTTCGTAAGTGATTCCGCCATAAGTTCCGTTAATTAAGCTTCGCTTGTAGTCATCAATATCTAGTTTTAGCATTGTGACTTTAGCAAAAGCTTTGTTGCTTGCTCTGTTCTTAACATCTGCAAGCGTCCATTCACACATTACCATTAATATGCTTTATTAAATGCGTCGCCTAAGAAATCAAGCTCACAGGTGTTCATAATATCGAAAGCATCGCCGTATTTTATTTCAGTAAAATAGCATTCTTCGCTTAAAGCTCTGATTAATGCTGCATGAGAGTGCTGCCTGTTAGCATATTTAGTAGCTATACTTGTTTTGTATTCAGGTTTTAGCATTTCGTAAAGATTAGATTGTTTCATAGTTTTTTTTATTTGTTACATTAATATTATCCGTTAGTTGTCGTATTCTGCTTGTAATTTGATGTCATCATTGATATGATTAGCAATTTCGTAGTAATTAACATCAGAAAGGAAAGCTTGTGCGTAGTCATCAGCTATTCTTTGAGTTGCTCCGCCTTCAAAAACTTGTATGCCATGTAGCACAACTCAAACCTATTCATATGTTCCAATCATTGAACATAAAACCGGCAACACA
>JACLAB010011445.1_pt1 | contig 11716 bp, 7 predicted proteins | sample 8027921 | NCBI WGS metagenome assembly JACLAB01 (sample SAMN15725117, study PRJNA655200) | protist metagenome | isolation source: fluorescence activated cell sorting (FACS) single amplified genomes of... | place: USA: West Boothbay Harbor, Gulf of Maine | collected 2000-07-19
GTGACGAATGAAAATGCCGTCGCAGCGCCGCCCGCCGCGCCGGCGAACGAAGGCATTCGATTGCCGCTCGGTATGATTCAAATGCCCAAGCTCGGCGCAAAGAAGGCTCCGACCGCAGAAGACGGTGAAAAGAAAAAGCGGCGCCTAAACCGTCAGTCTGCAATCCCGGAGGCTTTGCCCAATTTGTTATTCGGCATCGGCGAGGGCGACTTGCCGCAACACTAAGCCACGAGCCAACCGACGCCACAGAAAATCAGTAGCGCACTTCTAGTCGTGCGCGTTCACACCAATGAACACTATATGCTATATATATACACTACATCAGCTATGTGTCTACGTTCAACATCCCCCGTGACGCGCGTTTACCCCCTGTGGCGCTTTTTCTCGTACGCCCGAGCGCCGCGTCTCCTGGCGCCGCGCAAGCCCACCAGTCGCGCTGCGAGCGCGCAAACCACGCAGACGCTAAAGCACGCGACCCCAATGAGCGCCTCGCGCGCGCGAGTGCCGCTCGACGCGCCGTCGCGCCACGTCCAGTCCTCGAACATCGCTGAGTGCGCGAGTGACGTCGTCAGTCGTCGCCGCACCATGGTGTCACCCGTCGCGCCCGCGCCCGCGCCCGCGGCGTTGGCATCGACATCGACATCGACATCGACATCAGCATCGCGTCGACGGTTCCTCGCTGCGGCGTCGCTCGTCGTTGTCGCGCCGTCGCGCGGCGTCGCTCGAGCGGCTGCTGATGTCGACGATTTCAACGCACTCGAGCGCACCGCAAAGCAAGCGTACTACCAGCGTGATTTGCCGCGCGCGTACGAGGCGCTGACGAAAATAATCGCCATGGAACCCGATGAGGCGGTGTGGCTCGAAAGACGGGCTCAGGTATTGGTGGATTTGAAGCGGTTTCGGGACGCTATCGATGATTACAATAAAGCCGAAGCGATGGAGCCTGCAAACTATCGGTCGCTCGGGATGTTGTCGAACAGAGCGTTGGCGTACGAGGGGATTTCTGATTGGGACTCGGCGATTAAGGATTATTCAGAGGCTATTAAGCTCAGCGCGATGATCGGCGCGACGCCGCCGTATGTGGTGAATAGTCGGGGCAACTGTTACGTGAGCGTGGGTAGGTACGATTTGGCACTCGAGGATTTCTTGACGGCGGCGGATATCATGCAGCAAAGTAGGAATCTTAGCGGACAAATTTACGCATCATCGAATGCGGCGCTGATGAAGGCTGAGTTGGGTGATTTAGATGGGGCAATTCGCGACATGGAAAAAGTTTCGCGGCGAGCCGCGGGTAGCGTGGACATGCGTGCCGCTCTATCCGCGCTGTACTACGCCCGCGGGGAACAAGAGCGAGCCGAGGAGACGTGGAACGTAGCGTGCACGATGATCAATTCTGGGCAGTTAGTAGAAGGCGGGCCAGTTCTTGACGGATGTGAGCTTTATCGTGATACCGACTGGTTGTTGCGCATTCGCCGTTGGCCTCCAAGTGTCGTAGAAAAGTTTCGTCGGTTTATAGAGTTGAGATGATGCTAGATAAATGATGTAGTATAAAACTTATGGCTAGTTGAAATACCACAACGTCTGACCCTCAATCAATCCGAGAGTGTCCACGTTGGACTCTAAATCTCCCTCCTCACCCGATCCTTTGCGTCGCTTCGCCACGCATACGACGACTGGAAGACCGCGAGGGACTTTTGAAAAGTGCAAAATCGGCACGGGAGCCTGTTCTGGAACTTGTGAGTTGCTATATTGACGCCCGGTTTTACGTGGATCGATGTCGATCATCGCTTGTACTCGGGCACGTGCAGCTGGCGAGAGCTCATTCATGAAGTTTTTAGCGTCCCGGCCAGCGCCCCAAATGATAAACTTCGACCAACCTTCAGTGGATAAAATTCGCTTTTCGAATGCCTCAGCGCGCACTTGCAGCAAACGACGCCTGCTGCAACGCGCTGACGCGCTCTGCGGACTCCATCGGTACAATAAAACAGGATTATCTGGGTACTCGCCAGCTCGCAATAACGACGGCTTGTTTTCGGCGAGGTTTGCGTCATAGTGTAACTCCAAATGACGGTGAAAGAAAATCAGATCTTCAGCCTCACCGGAGCCGGGTGCGGCCTCGACAAATCCGCCAACAGCGTCGGCGATCGAACGCGTCATGCACCAAGTCGGAAGTAACACGGTGCATTCACGAAATTGTTCAAAATGAAGTTCATTTCGCGTCATCATATTTGCCCAAGCTTCGTAGTGCTCCGTTGAACCACTTGGATATCGCTTCCAGCACCCGCCGATGATAGCCGTCGGGTGTTCCATGGCCAACGGCACTTGTAGCTCCATTCGATTCGGCATCATCACATCGTCCGAGTCTAAAAACACTAGAATTTCACCCGTACTTTGCTCGATGCAGCGATTTCGGCAAAATCCAATGCCCTGATTTGGCGCATCTTCCTTGACAAAGTTAGCGCTTTCCACCCAGCGCGAACCATTTGCAACGCATTTGATACCGATGCGTGCGAACGCTTCAGCCCAGCGGCGGATTATGCTTGCTGAACCGTCAGAGCTAGAGTCGTCAAATATGCTGACTTCTATAGGGCCAGTGTATGTCTGCATGCACACTGAAGCCAACGTTTCATCAATCCATCGCGCGGCGTTATGCACCGGACAAATTACACTCACTTTGGGAAGTCTGTTGTCTGGCGGCGCGCGCTTTACTTGGTCGTCTGGACATGTCGACGGCAAAAAGTCGGTTTCTCTCTTCAGCTTTGGCTCGAGCGCTTGCACTTCTTTGAGCACTGAAATACCATGCGCGTCAAACGACTCTTGCTTGACGCGTGCCATACCATTCGCCAATACGCGCACATCTGCAGTAAGGTTGCTTGTACCGCTATGGATGAGCCATGGATGTAGGAGCACGATTGTTCCGGCCTGGCCGCTTACTTGCTCAATGACACCATCAATATCGTCTCGGCTCATCGCGTTTTCTGCCTCGTGTTTATCCATCTCATACGATAGTGGGAGTCGACCTTTGCTAGATAATTCACCTACGAGATCAATGGCCCAAGCGTTCACGTTTTGGTGCGACACTCCACCTTTTTTACGCAAATATGACGCTACCCATCGGTGCGAACCTTTGATGAACGCCGTTCCACCTCCACCAGGAGCGCAGTCAGTTAGGAATAGTAAAATAATCGCCCCTTGAAACGGGTGCCCTTCGGGCGTGCGCATCCAGTCCGTATCGAATCCAGCGCCAATGTCCAAGTGCCACCCGCGATTGAGCATACGTCGGCGATTCACTGGATGCCAAGACGTTCCTGGATCCAGAACATTTGTCGGCCCAACCACGCTGACATTATGGGCATCATCCGTCATATTAGGCGATCTTTCATCCAACAACATCATTGCTCGACCGCGAATCTGCGCTTTTGTGCATCCGGGTCTTTGACCGCTCATCGCATTGGCAATAGTTTGCCACTTTTCACCGTGCTCTTGCACCAGAGCCATCAACTGGGCGTCGTGCTCAGGCGCCCATGCCGGCTCATAATGTGCCTTACAATCATTAGCCGTCCATATTGTCTCACTCGTACTAATCATTTTTGCAATATCTTCCCAATCGTGTCCACTTTCGCGCAACTCACGCACGTTCCCGCTATCACACTCTGTCCAATGCGCCGGTGCCGGCGTACACAAGCCGCTCGCGCCGCTCACCTTGCGTCGTTTCTCACTCTGTTCCGCCCTCGCAGCGATAGCTTTCGCCTTGAGTGCCGCCGCCTTTGCTTCTTCGTTACCTTCTGGAAACGTCACCGGGCAATACCAATGTCTAGGCTCGCATATCCCGCGTTCGGCGTCCACGACGTTGGCCTCGACCGTCCACTCATCCTCGCCCAAAATCGTATCCAAAGCCTCGCGCAATTTAGGATTCTCTCGCACGTCTCGCCAGTGCGTGCCCTCCTCTGCGGCGACGACTTCAATCACGCGTCTCGCCGTGCCGCTCGGCCACGTCGATGGGTCACTGAGCGATGCCCCACGCGGCGTCCCGCTCTCGGGCTGCACCACTGGGTGCTCCAGGTCACGCGCGAGCTGCGCGACGCAGCGCTCGACGACGTCGCCGGGTACGGCACCAGGGATGACGACGACGCCGTGGCGAATGAATTCGTCCCTGAGAGACATCGCGCGTGGCGAGATCGGCCGCGCGCGCGCGCGTGAGTGCTCAGCAGCACGAAGTGACGTTTGAGAAAACCCAAAACGCTCAGGTCAACAAACATGTCTAGCTCGACGTCGGCTGGCCGCGGGACGATGAACGCGCGGTGCGTGGAATTTACGCGCAACGCGAGCGATGGGTGGAACAAACATGCATGTAGGTACTAAAGTGTACTTGTATATATGAAGAATGTAGGAAATGCTAGATGGGGTGTTCGGTGAGTTTTGCGGCGTCGGCGGCGACTTCGGCGTCGAATCGCTTGGCGAGTCGAGTCGCGAGCGGAGCATCCATGAAGAGCTGTGTCAAGTGGCAAATGATGCATGGAATGGCGATTAAGCCTGATGCACCGAAAACGTCTTCGTCGAGGTAAGAGATGATAGTCATGGCCACAGGCAGGGTCTTTTGACTGCTCATCATGACGCTCGCGACGCGTTCGGGACCAGAGATGCCGAGCGCTCCAGTGGCGCCGTAGTTTATGGCAAGGAACACCACGTGGGTCATGATGCCAGCAAATATGACTAGAAATATGCTTCCAGCATCGGTTGAAAGCAGTTGCTTCGCACTTTTGCTGATGGACATCCATACGACGATGATGAGACACGAATTGTTCGTCAACGTCAATTCTTGCTTGTGCTTTGCCGCTCGCTCGGCGATTACTGGAATCATCTCTCGCGCAATTTTGCCGGCACAGATCGGCACTAATATCGTACATAATAATTTCACTAACAAGTCAACCGCTTGTGAACCCATATCTCCCCCAGAGGCGCTTGTGCCGAGTGTACTCGACCCACTTCGCGCGATGGCGTTGAAGTAAAACGGCACCGTAAACACCCCCAGCAGGTTCGTACTGACAGTCAGCATCAACGCCAACGCGACGTTACCCTTGGCATTTCTAACCAATGTCACCCCGCTCGTCAGCGTCGTCGGCACGGCGCAAAACAACGCGAGTCCGTACCTGAACTGCACCGGCGTGTACGGAATGTTGATGTGGATAAACCCGAGCAGCGGCGTCACGCCCAGAATACTCACCAAGCCATACGCCAGCGCCCCTCTGCCGCTTTGCAACGCTTGTGCAATCTCTTCCGTCTTCAATGTTGCCCCGGAGATGATGAAAATGATGATCACCGCGATCGTCTGCACGATGGACCACCCACCCGAGGACCAACTAGCGATGGTTGTGCCGGCGGCTGGGGCACTGAGACCGATGGTGAGCGCCAGGCAAAAACCTAAGACGAGGAAATTGTCGACGAAGAACTTTTTTACACGCACCGCGGCGAGCGGTTGGGTGTCTGGCATGGTGATGACGTGCCGACGGCGGAGACGCGGTCGGCTGTGAGGGGCGTGACTGGGTGCGCGCGCTTTTTGCGTTGGCACGAGTGCGTACGTGTTCGTGATGACTTCGTGTCTGAACTGCTATATGTATTCTAAAAGGAAATGCTATTGGTGTATGTGATTAGTGCGTGCGTGCAGGCGTGCGCCTAGGCGCACCGTGGGCGCTAGAAGCGCACGCCATTTATTAATAATCGTGCGTGCTCTTGTGAGGCTTGACATCCTTCATGGACGGTGGCTGTCGAACACCGCGGGATTGCGTAGATAATCCCATAATTGGTTCATTTGAAGACTGGAATCGCATGCGCGGCGCGATGTAACGCGAATCAGGATCGCCCACCATGCGTTTGGCGCGGTGAATGTCAAACTTTGAGTCGTATTCGTCGTAAGTCAAATCGGTGTAGTAGTATCCGTCGTCCTCACTCATACACGAAACGACAGTCAAAACACCCATCGACAGTGCAGCGATGGCGGTTATGATTGTCAATATGATGTACATCGCGCCGTTGACTGGATCCATTGGCGCTTGCGGTGCCCACTCGACGTAGTCGTTGAACGATGGGTCATACTCGGGATCCGCATACGTCAAATTGCTAAGCTTCAGCGGTGCCACAGCTTCGATTAACAGCCCGCACGTAGCGTTCAATTCCGTGCCTTGCATGGCAATTCGAGCGTATCCATTTTCGCCCCACAGCGGTCCCCATGAATTTTTAATAACTATGAACTCGAGGCCGGTATCGTCGTCGTATCCAAAGCCGACCGCTACAACGGCGTGGTTAATCAAGTTTGGCATGTACTCCCAAGCCGGTTGACAATCATCGTAGGTGAGAATACCACCCGAATAGAAACGAAACTGATCGCTTAACGCGTTCACCGCCACCGATACGGGTTGCATGTAGATGGCTGACTTCAAATCATCCCACGTGTTTTCGAGCACAATATAATCGTCAATTGATGCCGCGTGTTTGCGCGCCGTATTCGACCGGCAGGGCCCAACTCGACTGCTTTCTACAGTGTATGGATGCACAGGGTAGTCAATAGCGGCAGAGATACCACCCTTCATCACCGCGTACTGATAGCCGGTGACCATGTTCCCGCCGACGCAGTCTTGGTCAATCGGATCGCACTCGAGCAGCATCTGCGGCGACAGCGTCACCGCTTCGCGCGTCCATATGTAATGTACTCCTTCCACCGCCGCTGCGGTAGTAAACGCCCAGCAGCCCCCGCACGCGCCCTGCTCCCAAACTTTACTCAAACCGCCCTTGACGCGCCAGTCCCAAGACCTTGGCAAGTTTGTCGGATCATACAACTTACCCGACTTCGGATCGCGTTCATTGGACCAAATGTCCGCATTTCTGGCTAGAAATTGATCGTGCATGTCTTTCCAGCTCTCGCGCTTTTGTCTACTTCTATCGCGCTCGGCCGAAGGCGTCGGCTGCAAATTTCCTGTCCTCGCTTTAAACTCCCGTAACGTCTTATCGCTCCAAATCGTAGCCCCGTAACTCGCACGAGAACCTTTGTGTTGCTTTCCTAAAGACGATACGTCCCCACTCACGCGCGCAAGCGCTTGCACCGCGCGCATATTCTCGTCGTATGTCGCCTCGCGTCTCGCGCTCTCCGCGCACGGAAATCGCTCCTCGCTCCCGCAATACTCCGCCTTCTTCCCAAACTCCTCCACGTACGACTCAAACGATGGCACGGTGACGCGCTCCATTAACTCCTGCTCGTTCGACGCCAAAGTCGCGACGTCTTCTCCGGCGCGCAGCGTCGATCGCGCGTCAACATCCTCCAGCTCAAAACGTGCGCCCGCGTCATCATCGACGCGCGCGTGTGCCGCAGACACCGTCGCGCCGCGCACCACTGACGCGAACGCGACGATGAACGCGCACGCGCGCCGTACGCGCGATGTGCGGTGGCGTTGACGCGCCATGCGACGCGACGCGCTCTGGAGTGGTCGACGCCGCGCACCAACACCCAAACGTGTTTCACGGCTCTCATATTAAATACAGTGTCTATCTATGTCCGACCGACCAACTATATGATTTGATCGATATAGTCAGTATTATCGTATATTATGTGGGGGTACGAATCGTCCATGCGCACGCGCACGCGACGTCGTCGCGACGGCATACCGACGCGCGACGCCTCGCGACATGTTCTGGGACTCGCCAACGACGGCGGTGAAATCACACGCGCGCCGTGGAGGCGGCGGCGTTGCGAAGACGACGAAGACGACGACGGCGGCGGCGGCGGCGAATCGCGTGAGCGAATGGTTGCGAACGGCGCTCGAACATTCATCATCGCTGACGACGACGGTAACGGCGACGCACGCGAATGTGAGCGGCGACGCGAAGGATGCAAAGAATGCGTCGTTATTGTTAGACGATGCGGTGGCGTCGCCACCACCGCGCACGGCCAAGGATGAAATCGCGCACTTGAAGCGACACGTGGACGCGCTCACGACGCTCGCGGCGGAGAGCGAGACGCGCGCCAAGGCGGGTGCTCTCGCGGCGGAGAAGCTCGCCATCGTGCGAGAGGAATTGGAGAGTGTGAAAAAGGATAATGCAAGCCTTTGTCGTAGAGCGGATGAGATTGATGCGTTGTATGCCAAGGCGAAAGTGAGCGCGGCGGCGTCGGAGGCGCGCGCGAATGCGGCTCGAGACGCCATGGTGAGCGCCAAATGTAAGCATGAAGAGGCATTGAAGCGAGCGTATGGTGAGCGAGATGCGTGCCGGGATCGTTGCATTGTGGAAAGCGAAAGATTGCACTCAAATATTGTGGAGTTAAAGACAAAGATAGGCGTACTTGAGCAGGAAAATCGGCAACTCGAGGCGGACGTGCGCGCATACGGAGAAGAAACGGCGCACTTGGATGAAATCATCGCTTTGAACGAAGCACAGCTTGCAAGCATGGCTGAAGAAAAGTATCGAATCGAGAAGCGATTGAATGAAATGACCGCACAAAATGTGAAAGCGATGATTACGTCGCCGTTCGGTGATGCTTCATCCCCCACGCCCGTCGTCGGCGGCACGCCTCGCTTGGCCAAAATGATGTGTTGGATCGAAGACTCGTTTGACGCCATCGCGTCGCCAGTTCGAGCCCCATTTGCCGATATCTCGAACAAGGAAAACTCGCATGGTTCGTTAACAAAAAGATCGCTCGTGACGCCCGGTGCGAAGGGCAAGACGCGCATGTACACACCGAAATCAAAGCCGCCGACGCCGACTGTCGAGGCGCAAGCCCCAATCGAAGAAGACGTCGCGCCCGCGTTACCAAAGAAGACGTGGCGATTTACGTTTGCGAATAAACCAGAACACGTGTTCATGGGTCGATGTACGAATGAATTCGGCGCCGTACGCGTGCGTCTCGTTGCCTCTGTGACCTGCGCGCTCTTGGCAGCCACTTAGCAGCCGCGCGGGCGCGACTTGCCAGTGTAATAAAATTTATGTTTGAACCTCCTCTTTTTTAACAACATTAAAGCTAAACGCTCGTCGCACATCCCATGTATCGGTGAAGCGTTTCCCGTAACGCACCTACAAACGGCGACCACGGCGACCACCCTTTCTACGCGTAGAATCCGTCGGCGTCGGCGTCACGTCTTCGATGCGGCCAATCTTCAACCCCGAGCGCGACAACGCGCGCAACGCGCTCTGACCACCCGGACCCGGCGACTTGGTCTTGTTCCCCCCTTTCGCACGCATCTTAATGTGCAACGCAGTCACACCAAGCTCCTTGCATCGCGCCGCGACGTCTTGCGCCGCAAGCATCGCCGCGTACGGAGAAGACTCGTCGCGATCCGCCTTGACCTTCATGCCACCCGTGCAACGCGAGAGGGTTTCCTTACCAGACAAATCCGTGACGTGCTACGCGCGAAAACAACGCAAAACGACAAAAAACACGTGCGGTCAGTATCACAATGAACTCCATGCGCGAAACGCGCGCGGTGATGCGCTCGCACGCACGTCGCGCGACGGCGGCGGGCGCCCGACGCATCCATCGATCCGCGGTCGCGCCACTAGGGCTTTGTGACGCCACGTCCACGGCGCGCTTCATGCGCGACCTCTACGTACCACGAACGTGTCGTTGAACGACGCAAAGATATGCGCGACGCCGAAGACGAGTTCGCCTTCGCGCACGGTGGGGCCCACGTAAGTCGCCATCGTGTACTGAACGAGCGCGTCGTGAAGAGGCGGATGCCGCGCGCGCGGCATCCGGCGAAGAATCGATGGCGGTGGCGCCCGATGTTCGGACATTCGGCGCCGCGATCGTCGTTATGATGTGTGCGCGGTCGCGCGGCGTCATCGTCGTACTGCGCACGCATTCGGTCTATGTACTGTACTCTCGGGCGCGTATCTCGTGTCTATCGCATGGGGTATAAGCGCTATAGGCCGAATGCGCCCAGAGTACGTCAGTCTGCGCCGCGTGTCCCGTCGATGGCGTCGCGGTCCTCCTACGTGCTCTCGCCGTCGGCGCCGTCGCGGCGCCGTCGGGCGTCCGCCGCGCAGGCGATGCGGATCAGACGCGCGCTGATGTGGGCGTGTACCGCGCTCGCGTGCGTGGCGACGTATCGCGTGTCGTCGCAACCGTCGGCGGGGGATTCGACGTTGGCGATGTTTGATGATGGGGTGAAAAGTTCCGCGACGTTTACGTCGCGGCGCGAGGACGGGGTGGATGTGATGCGACATCCGACGCCGAGTTTGGTGTCGTCGTCGATGGTTGTGGATGATGCGCTCGCGCGCGAGGGTGGTGACGCTGAGCGGGAGGTGGTGTCGACGCCGCGGCCGACGCCGACGTCGCGCGGGCGGTTGCTCACGTTGAGCACGCACGGCGCGTTGATGACGTTTGATATCGATACGAAGAAGAGTACGGTGGTTCATGAGGGGCGAGGGGTGTACTATGGAATATTTCCAGTGGATGCCGAGGAGGCGGGTGATGTAGCTGCGAGTACTGGCCCGCACGGGAACGGGCATTTGGCGTACGTCGCGTCGAGGCCAGATAACGCGGATATCACGTCGCCGCTGACCGATAGTTTGCTCTTGATTGATTTGGAGAAAGGAGTGTTGGTTCGAGATTTGAAGATAGACTCGAAATTTACGCATGATGTCGTAAAGAGAGGCTCTCAGGTATTCATAGCGGATACCGGTGGCGGACGCGTGCTCGAGCTCGAGTATCCATCCATGCGCGTCGTGTTCGCGGCTGAAATCGGTGTGCGGCAGCACGTCAATACCATTGTGCCTGCTGACATTGAAGAATACGGTATGCACACCGTGTGGGCGGTTCTTCACAACCTTGGGCCGAGTATGTTGGTGTTGATTGATTTGGAAAAGGGCAAAGTGTTGAAGACGTTGGACAAGGTGGGCTTAAAATCACACGGATGCGTGCCGTATAAGAACGGTTTTATCATGCTGAATAGCGGTGAAGGACAGCTTATTTACGTCAACCCGGCAATAAACGACTTTGATGTACTTTGGATAGATCCGTCGAACACATTTATGAAAGGCCTAGTCGTGATTGACGATGTCGCATACTTTGGTGTTTCCGCTTTTGGCAAACGGTGGGAACGAGGCGATCCATCGAAGACGAGTGACATCGTGGCGTTCGATTTAGTGTCCCGGACGATGCTGTGGCGTGAAACTATTCAAACGCTTGGTTTATTGAATGTTATCGCTGCGCCCATGATTGATGAAGCGAGCACTTGGAAAGCGATATCTTGGGGAAAGGACGACTCCGCCATTCCAGCGATAACGACAGAAAATGACGAGTCGCGGTTCTTACAGGATACCGTACAGGATGACGAGTTCTCGAATTGGATTGATCTGTCAGCTAAAGAGCGCCCCGAATCATCCGGTCTCAGTCGGCAGAATATGCTTTTGATGTACAAGCCCATCGACGTTAGAGATTTACAAAATTTCATCAATACGCTTCCGCGGGACGCGTTCAAGGCGTATGCGCAAGAAAAGAATGCCAAATTGGGTGGCAGAACCGACAACATGGAACAGTTTAAACCAAACGTTGATACCATGATATTAATTTTCAGCGATCGATCGGGCAAAGAGACGTATGTTTTCCCGTACTGGCACAAGCTGAAGCGATACGTGACTCCAATTCTAACCGACTTGTTCAACAAACAGCTTGGTATTCAGGGCGATCCCTTCGAGCACATTATTCGCCTTCAACTAGCAGTGATGAATC
>JACLAB010015686.1_pt1 | contig 11709 bp, 10 predicted proteins | sample 8027921 | NCBI WGS metagenome assembly JACLAB01 (sample SAMN15725117, study PRJNA655200) | protist metagenome | isolation source: fluorescence activated cell sorting (FACS) single amplified genomes of... | place: USA: West Boothbay Harbor, Gulf of Maine | collected 2000-07-19
TCGTATAGCCGAGTTTCACACCGAGTTGGAGACGACGAACGAGGCTGTGTTGGGCGATGCGCGGGTTCAGGCGGTGTTGGAACTCGAGAGATTTCTCATGGAGGGTGCGTACAACAAGATTGCCGCGAGACAGAGCGCGCTGCCGGATCCGAGCTATGAGTATTTCATGTCCATGTTGATGGATACGGTTCGCGACGAAATCGCGAGCTGCGCCGAGAGCGCGTATGCCTCTCTTACCGCCGCCGATGCGACAAAGATTTTGGGGTTTTCAAACGTCAACGAGTACAAGGCGTACGCCGAGTCGCGCGAGTGGAACATTGACGCCGCTGGTAACGTCGTGTTCAACGAGGAATCCGCTCCGGCGAGCGCCAAGGATATTCCCGCGATGCAGTTGATCAACAACTCTTTGCTCTACGCCAAGGAGCTCGAACGCATCGTGTAGCTGCTTTTTGTCACATTGATTCGTACTACTAGTATAAATTCTCGCCCCCCTTCCCCTTTCCGCGTCTTCATCCTACGAATGAAGAAATCCACAATCCGAGCGCAGTCTCTTCACTTTGTGACTCCGCGCGCCGCGACCGCTTGGTTACAATAGTTTCACTCGGCAGACATGTCTGCGGACGATGAACTCACCGAGTACGAAAAACAACGCCTGGCGCACGTCGCCAGAAACCGTGAGTACATGGCGCGTCTCGGCGTCGCGTCCATGGCTAAAACCATCGGTCTCGATCCGTCTCTCGAGCGGGAGCACGAAACCAAAAGAGTGAAACGTCATCATCAACAACGAGAACCTCTCGCACCGACGAGACGATCGTCGCGCGTCGTCGGGGCGAAACCAGAGTACACGGGGGAGACGATCGATGACATGTTCGACGGGGAGGAGACGGAGAACCGGTTTTCGTCGTCGTCGAGGAAGAACAAGTTGAACAAGATGATGACGACGCCAGAGGAAAGAGACGACGCGTACGTCGAAACGAGTCGGGAGTGGTTGGTGGAAGCTCGAGAGAGATTGCTCGCGTTGAGAGCCGAGGCGGCGAACGCGGGTCCAGATGTGAAGGGAAAGAAGAAGAATGCGAATAACGCAGTCTGGCGCGAAGACGCCGTGGCGAGATGGGGTGAGGACGTTCCGGCGTTATCCGCCGTCGCCGATTGGAAGAGCTGGACGAAGAGTCGACTCGGTAATCCACCGAAACCGTCTGCTTTGCAGCTCTTACAAGAATATTACGCCCACGATGCGTGGCAATTACTCATCGCGTGCGCGTTGATGAGCCGAGTCGCGAGTGGACCGCTGAAACACGAGTGTATTTCCAACTTTTTTGAAAAGTTTCCGACGCCCACCGCGGCGCTCAAAGCGGACGCCGACGAAGTGTTTGAAATCATCAAGCGTCTCGGACTTTTCCCGGGACGCATGCGCACCATCGTCGAGGTTTCGAGCAAGTTTTTGACACACACGGGCGAGTTCGAGGTTGGGCTCGACCCAGAGGTGAAAATTTACGGCATCGGCGAGTTTGGGGTGGACTCTTTTGAGATTTTCGCGCGAGGCGACGTGGCGAGAAAGCCGAAAGACGCCAATCTCAACGCCTTTTGCGCTTGGCAGCGTCGACACGCCGCCGAGTGATGCGTTTGTTAGGAAGAAGAGTCGCCCATCCTTTGTATCGATCAATTGTCACACACGTAGTAAATGATAGTAGTAAACTTTTAATTATTTCAATCCGACGCGCGACTCGGCTGTCGCGCGCGGTCGTTTTATTTCAGAAAAAAGAAACAAACCAACTTCGGGTGCCGCGCGTCTTTAATCGACGAATCAACGGGTCGACATGATTGGACCCTTTCGCTGATTCGCGTCACGCAACGCCGCGCGAGATACCCTCGGTTTCTCTCGTTTTCATTCATTCTCCGCGAAACGCTTTACAACGCCGCAATGTCCTTGAGCATGTTGTCGATGCACGAAGACTCCGGTCTCTCGTCCCCGGCGGGATCATCCGGCCCTTCGGACACGTTAATCACCTTGATGACACCGTCTTCAACGTACATGGCGAATCTCTTGCACCTCTTCGGTCCGAGTTTCGCGCACGGTCCAGGGTGCGTCAACTCCACGTCCAACGCTTTCGTCACCATCGAGTTTGGATCCGCGATGAATGAAATGTTCGATCCCTCAATCTTTTGATCCTTCGCCCACGCCCCCATGACGGCGGCGTCGTTCACGCACATCACCAGAACCTCATCGATACCGGCCGCCTTCAGGCGGTCTTGTCCGGCGAGGTATCCGGGGACTTGGCACGTGGATCACGTCGGGGTGAACGCACCGGGGAGACCGACGAAGATGGTCTTCTTCCCGGCGAGCCGTTCGGTGAGCTTGACCGCGGTCGGCCACGACGGCTCGTGGGACTGGGCGACGACGGACGGGAACTTATCCCCGACGGCAACCATTTTCGGCGTGCGCTGGAGCCAGCTACCCTGACGCGACCGATTGTGAGGCGTTGGCGATCGATTCGATCATCGATCATCGATCGTCTTCCAAAAGTTTCCAACCAACTCTGACTGAGTGAGAAATGGGTAAAGCGAAGGGTCTCGCGTCTGGGTGTTAACGAAAGGATGGATACGATCGGTGCCGCTCGCGGTGCGTGGACGTGCTGTTACATCGGGTGTGGATTATTATTATAAATACGCGTCGAGCGCCGACGGATGGAGCCGGACGCTCGTTTGGACGCAGAGACGCGATTGTACGCGATTGTACGCGCGCTCGGTCGGTTGGTCATCATGACCAACCGTTGTGGGGGTTGGTGTAGCCCGGGCACAAGTTCCAGTCGGGCTTGAGATCCTTCTTGATCTCGTCTGGGGCAAACTCGGTGACGCAGACGTGGGCGAAGAGAAGGGCGAAACCCGGGTCGATGCCGGGCTTGGAGACGATTTGGTGCGGGTTGTTGGAGAACCAGCCGCCGGTGAGAGTGGCTTTGAAAGCGCCGCAGTTCCACTCGAGGTCGGTGCGACCGGCCGGATAGATGTGGAACTTATCGATGGTGTTTCCGTCCGGAGTCTTAATCTTGTAGGAAATCTTCGTCACGACTTCTTCATCTTTAATGTTGACGTTACGTTGGCGGGTGCCGTTTTCGTTAGTTGTGTACGAAATGGTGACTTCGCGCGTGCAGTAACCCTTCGCCTTGATCTTGACGTCGTACGCCCCGCCCGGGTTCTTCACCGATTTGAGCTTGGCTTCGGAGAACGTGCGCCACTTCATCGTGTAGAATCGGTGATCACCCTGGTTAATCAGTCGTTGCATGTACGCGTTGTACATGTTGCTCACGTACGGGTTGGATTCGCCGTCGGATTCCGAGTCGTCGAGCGTCTGACCCATGTCAAAGTGCGGCTTTTCGTTATACTTGAGCTTCCAGAGCACTTGACCCTTCTTCTTATCGTTAGGGTCGATGCGCACGTAGTTTTCGAGGTCAATGTAACCCGTGGTGTCGAACAAACCCTTGCCGACTCGGTTCAGAAACAACCACCGGTTATTCTTATAGTCAACCTCGTCGCGAAACACTTCGTAATCCTTGTTAAACATGGAGCACGATTTGACGACGAACGTGCTCGGTCCCTGGAAACGATTCGAGCGATGGAGACGGGCACGTTCGTCAGTGATCTAGCTTCGCTTCGCGCGGTCAACACGCTTCGACATCGGTCGCGGACGAGACGAGACGCGCGAATCGTTCCGAAATTCCAATCGGCGTTCAACACCCGAGTGATGATGACGATCACGATGACGACGATGACGACGACGATGACGACGCTCCGTCGCCGCGCGTACCTCGGGATCGGCGATGATGTTCGCCGGAACGTCCGGGGTGGACTCACAGATGGACATGATGCATCCCATGGCGGCAGATTTCCGTCGGTCGGGCTTCTCGAGCGGTGATGGCGGACGAAGAGTGTCGATCGGGCGATCGCAATTCGCAGACACCGGCAACTACCACGACGATTCGACCGACCGACCGGGACCCCTTGTGGTGTGTTTTCTTGAGTCGTGAACGGTCGAACGCGCATCGTCATCACGCGAGACGGACGCGCGCGTCGAGTCGACGCGCGTCGGCGGAGGGCGAGCGACAGAGCGTGAGGCGGAGATGTCGGTGCGAATCGTCGCGACGGTCCCGGCGACGCGGGCGAGTGGGAACGGCCGCGGTGGACGGCGCGGTGGTGTCTCGATTCGATGCGCGTCGTCGTCGTCGTCGTCGTCGTCGGAAGGGACGGAGCCGAGATTAATCTACGCGTCGTCTCCAGCGTTGGAACACCAACAGGTTGGGCATCCCGAGTGCGCGGAGCGCGTGCCGGCGATCGAGGCGAGACTGGAGGAGGAAAGGGTGAACGAGAGACATCGACCGGGGGAGATTTTGCGATTGGATGACTTTGAGGCGGCGGGGAAGGAGGCGTTGGATGGGGTGCACGTGAAAAACTACCTCGCCGGGTTGGAGATGGTTTCGAAGACGCGAGCGCCGACGAATTTGGACACGGCACCGACGTACGCGACGAAGAGCAGTTACGACGACGTCATGCGGGGTGTGGGTGGGGCGATTCGATTGGTGGATGAAGTCATGGATCGATGCGATCCGAGCGTGTCGGGGTTCGGGTTGATTCGGCCGCCGGGGCACCACGCCGTGCCGAGAGGGGCCATGGGGTTCTGCTTGGTCGGAACCGCCGCGGCGGCGGCTCGACACGCGCAGAAGCGAGGGTGCGAGCGGGTGTTGATTTTTGATTACGACGTCCATCACGGGAACGGGACGAATGATATTTTTCGGGATGATCCGAGCGTGCTCTTCGTGAGCACGCACGAGGATGGCAGTTACCCGGGAACGGGTAAAATCAGCGACATGGGCGACGGCGACGGACTCGGGGCGACGATCAACGTCCCTTTACCCCCGGGTAGCGGTGATAAGGCGGTACTGACGGCGTTCGAGGAGATTGTCACTCCCGCCGCTGCGAGGTTCAAGCCGGATTTTATCGTCGTGTCCGCAGGTTACGACGCGCACTGGAGAGACCCGCTCGCGGGTCTGACGTTCCGCACCGGAACGTATCACAGGTTGTGTACGAAACTCAAGGAACTTGCGAACGAGATGTGCGGCGGAAAGATTGTGTTTCTGCTCGAGGGTGGGTATGATTTGACTGGTTTGAGCGAAGGCGTGGCGGATTCGTTCCGCGCATTGCTTGGCGACGTCTCGACAGATGTGGGCGACATTCCGGGTCTTCGCGACGAACCAGAAGACAAAGTGCGCAAGATTCTCAACGAGGTCAAGGCACTGCATCAGCTCTGATGCGCGATTAGGATTTATTTTAGCGACAGCTGGCTTGTAAGCGTTTTGTTTCAATCGTATTTCATTCATTTCACGACTCTACACGTCTCTCTATTCAGCATCAGGTTCGATAAGGATAGGCCGCGTTTCCCCGAGCGCGTTCTGACGTTGAACCCAATTCTCTTTGTACTGTAGAGGGAGATGTATGCGTCGTATCCGCGATCGCGAAGCTCGAACACTCTTCCATCGCGTTGCCGCACGGTACGCGCCGTTGCGCCGTAGGCAGATCCTGAATACAGCGCCACGTCGTCGCTCTCAAAGTTGAACACCACGTTCCAACCCTTGTCAATGTCGCGACCAGATGATAAGACGACGTAAATGTCCATACCGTACTCGGACGTGCCGTCAGGCTGAGGACTCTCCCATCGAATGTTAGACCGAGCGACGCATCGAGGCGTCGTTTGCGGTTCACGCAACCTTCGTGGCGACGGCGGTGGTGGCGGCGGTGACGGTAGCGGCGGCGGCGGCGACACTCTCGTCTCGGGATAACTAGGAGTGTTACCAATCCCTCCCGTCACCGATGACGGCGGCGTCGACGATGAGAAATCGCCTCTATCACCAAACTCCTCTCTCGCGCGTTCGTCTTGCGACGTGTACTCTGCGCACGCGCCCCAAAAACCATCCGGTTCCGCCCTACACCACAATACCCCGGTATCCTTGTACGGCACGCAATCTTTCACCATCACCCCACCACCAATGTCAAACTCATTCAAGCACCGTCTTCCATCCTGCGTCCATTTCGTCGTCGCCTCTGCCACGGCTGCCAATCCGGCCAACGCGACGAGACACTGAATCCTTCGCATCCGCACGGTTCTCGAGGCGAAATGAATCTATCGCAGAAACCTGCGTCCAACCAGCGTCAACCTCTGACGTGCGTCATTCCGTTTGCCTCTCGCGTCGACGCGTGTGCGCCATCCACGGCTTGATTGTTAACAACGCTTCACATGTCTCGCGTTCACATGCGTGTGTACCTTTGCATTCAAATCCTTCGTGCGACGCGCGCAACACCCGACGACTGAGCTCACCCACGACCGATGCGATACTCCCAGTCGCGACGCACCGAGCGCACGCCCCATCGTCGCCGAAGAAACGACGACCGAACGACCGAAGAGTCGTTTCAATCGACCATTCCAAAAACCAAAAATCCAAAAAGTTGAAACTTTAAAGCGCGACTCGGAGCAGCGGTGATGGATGACGACGTCGACGCGCTCGAACGCGAGTGCGTCGCCGCGGCTTTGCGTCTAAGCGGAACGAAGAAACGTCGTCGTGCGAGGGATTCATGCAACGAAACCGTCGATGACGACGACGACGAGACGCATGCGGCGTCGAAAGATGGTGATGCCGATGGTTTCAACGCAAACACTGGAAGAGAAATCATCGCATCGTGTGTGCGTCAACGACGACGACGACGACGTAAAACGGTCGATCGAGACGAGGATGACGACGCGTCGATGCCGAGAAACCGTCGGGTGACGTTCGCGTCTTCGTCGTTATCCTCGGATGACGATTCAGATGACGACGAGCTCAAGACGTTGTCAGACGCTGAAATGGAACGGTTGATGCTCGCGATGCAAGACGCGCTCGAACGCGCTTTAGAACGAGAAGAAGAAGCCATGTTGAACACCGCCGCCGTCGAAGGCGATGATTCTGATGATAACGAAAATGAAGAGAGACGTTTAGCAGAGGCGATCGAAGCGTTTGAACGATGGAAGTGTGACGGGGAGATTACTTCGATTGACGCGTCTGGCGAAGCGTCGTTCGAAGAAGGCGTGACGGGCGCGTCGCGCGCGATGGCAGATGTTGAAGTGTTGTGTCCGGTGTGCCAAAAAGACCGGGTTTTAGCGAATAAGCACGTCTTATTTTGTCGTTGCGGACGGTTGAGAATCTCTAGACGGGACGAAGGGGTTGGGTTGGCGTTTTTAAATTCGAGACTAGCGCGCACGTTTGAGTCGCACGCGGAGGATGGGTGCGGTCAATCGGCGTCTTTGACGTTTGGCGTTCGCGACGATTTCGGCATGATTGACGCCTTGTGTGCGACGTGTTCCGAATGTGATTTTCTCGAGGTGGTCATGTAGATTTAATTGATTCATTCATTCTTGTTGTATCATCAGTGTTACAGATTACAAATCGTCGAGCGTCTTCTGCGCCGAAGTAAACATATCCGCGAGCGTCTCGTTGTCGATGTCTCCGTTTACCCTTCTCACGTAATGCTCGATATTTTCCCTCTTGTACCCGAGAGCGAGTCCTATGATTACCTGTTCGAGCGGCGTGGACATTGTTCGCGCCGCTTGCGCACCCATATCCGCGAGAAGCGCCGCGCGTTTGCTCGCCGACGCGTCCTCTCTGTAGACGATTGCCGTCTGAGCCTCGCCCCCCTCGGGCGTCTTTGTCGTCGACATTCGAACCCTAATCGAATCGTCCGCGCGCACGAGATCCTCTAAAACCATCGCGGCGTAAGGAGCGTATATCGAATTCCCGAGTGAACTCGTGAGATCGCACGCGCCCTCGTCGCACGACACCTGCAAGAGCACTAAATCTCTCGCTCGACGCTTCAACGCCAAGAGTTCGCCGGCGGTTTTCGTCGCGCTCTCTAAATCATCCACGACCACCCTCCTCGAGTGCGCCCCATCGCCCTGAGACCAAAACTCTGGACGCTCCTCCACCGCCTTCTCCAACATCTCCAGCGTCAACGCGCTCGACGCCTTCAACACGAGCGTCGCCGCATCCGTCTCTCTCGCCAACCGCTTGGCTCGATTCGCCAACGCGTTTCGTAACGCCTCCCCGCTGTCGCCCACCATGACTCGTTTCACCTCCATCCACGTCTCTCGCCCATCCAACTGCGCGCCAACGATACCAATTCTCGGTGGGTTCGACCCTCCTTGATCCAAAATCTGCGCTCGTTTCCCATCCAACACTCCTTCCAGCATCCTTCGTCCGCCCGCGCTCGTACCCGTGCCGCACACGACGAACCATCGATCGAAGACGTCTGAGCTCACCCCGTTGGGATCACGCCCGGACCCATCCGCCGCTTCCGCCGTGAGCGAGATCAGGTCCCCGACGACGCTTTCACACAGCGTCGCCCGCGTCGCTTCGATGATTGGGTCCGTCACAGACGTCGTCAACGTCGCGCTCGATGTCGATGTAGAATTCTCTGCCGATCTTCTGTGTGGTGGTGCGAATCGTTCCAACGGGTCCGCGCTCGCGCGCACGACGACGGCGACGCATCGTCGACGACGACGGTTTACGACGGTAACACCATTACTTTTCGTCGTCGTCGGCGTCGCCGCCGCGGACGGGTGACGGACGCGCGACGACGTCAACATGAATGACGAAATGGAACGAACGCGCAAACCAACGACCGATGCGTCAGCGTGTGACGCCCGCCCCCGGGCGCGGCATGCGCCGACGCGAAAACACCCGTCGACGACGCGCCGACGGACGATCCGAGACGATTTACGAGTGGTTTAAAATTCTCCTCGTCGTCTCCTCCCTCGGTCTCGCGGTCGCGTCCGCCGGCGTCGACGGTGCGACGGGGTGTCGTCGCGATGCCGACGGCGTCGTGGAAGCCGCGAGACGACGGTTAGGATTACCACCGGTGACGCCCGGGGCGTCGACGGCGAACGCGGCGGACGACGCGAGAGCGGTGAAACGGGCGTTTAGAATTGCGGCGTTGAGGTACCACCCGGATAAATCTCGAGCGATGCGCGACGAAGGCGGCGGGTGGACGGTTGAGGATGCCGAGCGCGAGTTTCAGTCGTTGGTGGATGCGTATGAAACCGTGTTGACGTCGACGACGACGACGACGACGACTTGGACGAGTTTTACGACGTGTAAAGAGGATGAAACGGAGCGTCAGCGCGGAGTGTGGGATGGGATGGTGGATGTCGCCGCTGGTTGGTGGAAGCGGACGGTGACGCGCGCGAAGAATGTGGGTGGAAAGGTTTGGGCGACCGAGTCGAGCGCGTCACGGAGACGCTTTGTCGCCGCTTCAAAGACGAACGAGGACGAACAGGAAGGAGACGAAGACGCGTCTGAAACGTCGTCTAAGACAACGACGACGACGACGACGACGACTATACGCTTTCGCGGCAATGACGGATCGACACGTGATGAAGCCTCGGATACCGCCATTGACGATACCGACGCCGCGGAGGACGCGTATCGATTCGCGACGCGCGCGTTTTGGGCGCGCGCCAAAGCGCTCCTCGACGACGATACAGATGACGACGACGAGCACGTCTTAGACAACGTTCGCATCGACGACGAATACCCAGCGCGGTTTAGATCTCGCGTTTAGTTTAGATTGGGCGTCGATGTTCCGTGCGTACTAGCGTCCTCGTTGTAATTTCAGTTGTACTCGTCTAGCCGCCGCCGCCGCCACTCGACAATCGAACTCGTCCTCACACCCCCGCGCGCGCGTCAATCACGCGAGAGGGAGACGGGAGAGAAAGATAATCGAAAGAATACCGCGACGCTCGACATGGGTGGACAATCGCAGACGGGCAAGTCGCGAACGAAACGCGACGCGCTTCCGAACAGCACAAAGATGCGCAAAAAGTTGGAAAAGTTGAAGAGCGACCGACGACCGGGAATCACGTTTGCGCAAAAGAAAAAAGCGGAACGCGCGAAGCGGGAGGCGGAAAGAAAGAGTGGGGACTCCCGGCGAGCGACGAATGACGCGTCGCTGCGATCTACGGAGGGATCGTACGGTCCGTTGGAGGTGAGGTACAGGGCGTTGGCGAAAAAGTTGAGGCAGATTGACGAACTGGAACAAAAAATGAGCGAGGGCGGGGTTAAACTGGATGCGCAGCAGGAGAAAAAGTTGAAGAGGAAAGAGTATCTCGAGGCGGAGATGCGTAACCTGAAAAAGTTAATCTCTGGTGGTGGGGACTCGGATGAGGAAGACGAGGAAGAGGATGAGGAAGACGGCTCTGAGGATGGAGAGGACGAGGACATGTCGTCGGAAGAGGATGAAGGGGATGAAGAGGATGAAGAGATGGATTCTGAGGATGAAGAGGATGAAGACGAAGAAGCTGACGACGAGGATGAAGAAGACGAAGATGATTCTGAGGATGATGAAGATTCTGAGGAAGATGACGAGGATGACGAAGAGTCCGAGTCCGAGTCGTAGTTTTTTATTTTTTGTTATAATACGAGCATCCGGATAATACATGCTAACAAGTTGTTTCCTCCTGGAGTTGCAAAATCTCTATCTCTAATGACTAACATTTCACCTCACATTTTGCCAACGCGTCGACAAACGCGTCGCGGAATTTCTCGGCGGTGAACATCTTGCTCCTCCTCCTCGCTCGCTGCGCGATATCTTCTCGGTCGGGCCGTTGCATCAGAAGAACGTGTTCGAGCGCTTCGGCGAAAGCCGGAACGTTATCGGCAGTGAATCCTGTTATCCCGTCGGCCTCATCTCGAATGATATCCAAGAATGGCCCGCCCGAGGCGTGCGCGATGGGAACCGCGCCCGCCGCCATGTACTCCACGACGCAAATCCCGAAATGTTCATCCAACATGGTGTGTAAACCTATAGATGCGCGCGAGAGCTGACGGCGAACTTCCTCATACGGCACGTCGACGTGAAATTCTACGCTATTTTCAATCTCCAAATCCTTGACACTCTGTTGCAAATCCTCCAGGCGTTCTCTATCCGCGTTGTCGCGGCATCCACCGACGAAGACGAGGATGGCATTTTCAATCTTTGGAAATTTCGGGCTGAGCTTTTTTAGCGCCTTCCATGCCGCGAGCTGCACCACGTGCGCCTTCTCTGGTCGAAACTGCCCGACGCTCACCACTCGCAAAGATGATTTATCCTTCTTCACGGCGTTACCCGCCTTGTCCAACCGCGGACGCGTGAGCGGTATCCGCGAGAGATCCTCCACGTTACACGGAGGATAAACTATGGTCGAGTCCACGCCCCAGAGTTTGTCTATGTGCCCTTTTGTCCAGGATGAATTCACCATGACGCACGCGCACGCCTTGCCGCACCAACCGTAGAGCGCCGCAAAGGCGCGATAATACAACACCTTTACCGCCGTCAAGAACCTGGACGCCGCGAAACGATCGGCGTTGTTGTACATTCGCACCCGACTCTGCACGCGCGCAATCATATCGCTCGATACCGTCGGATAGTGCACGTACGCCACCGTCTGACATCCGAACAAATACCTCGCCGCGGGATACGCCGCCGCGTGTCCCACCGTATCCACAAACACATCCGGCGTAAACTTCCACAGCGCCTCGAACGCGAGCACGGCGCCCCCAATAAACTGTCCAATCACGGTACACCTCGGATACGTCTCCGCGCGCGCAAAACGCTCCGATTTCAAATCCAACGCGTGGATCGGTTCTCGCAGTTTCA
>JACLAB010014000.1_pt1 | contig 11699 bp, 12 predicted proteins | sample 8027921 | NCBI WGS metagenome assembly JACLAB01 (sample SAMN15725117, study PRJNA655200) | protist metagenome | isolation source: fluorescence activated cell sorting (FACS) single amplified genomes of... | place: USA: West Boothbay Harbor, Gulf of Maine | collected 2000-07-19
ACGCGATTCGTGGCGAAGAAGGAGGGTTTGAGCCGGTTTGAGGTGAAGATGCAAGCGTTGCGCGCCGAGGAAGCCGCGGCGCAAGCCAAGGCGGATGCTGCGGCGGCGGCGGAAGCGGCGGCGGAAGCTGCGGCGGCAGCGGCGGCGGAAGCACCGGCGGCGGAAGAATCCGCGTAGGCACGTGGGTGGTGTTTGCGTTGACGAATGCGTCGACGACAAGGCAGCGCTTGGCGTCTCCCCATCCCAAATTCTACACGTACCATTCTTTCTCACATCTCTAGGCAACTATAAAACAGCCATGATGGGACATGACGACGACATTGCGCGCACACGCACACACAAAACGTGCGTGTCGCGCGGCGCCAAGCGTTTGTTCCCTCATGGTGGAAACCCACCCGTTCAGCGCGCGTTCACGCGGGTATTTAGCAACGTAAAAAGTTTCGTACGAGTACACGTACACACTTGTGATTCATTAAACAAACACATACATCGCAAATCATAAATCACACGCACATTACACATCACATCACATCACATCACATCCAAAACAAATCAAACCGCGCTCGAGACGCCGCCTCGCGGGTCAACGTCGCGCGCGGAGCGCGTCCACTCGCCACTGTACGTCGCGCTCACACACGCACACGCACACACGCAAACACAGCACACACAAACACACACAAGCACCGCACGCCATGGCAAACACCATCACGTTGCGCTCGAGCGACGACGAAACCTTTGAAGTCGAAGAAGAAGTGGCCTTGTACGTTTGGAATTCATTTTCGTGTGACTCGAATATCGCGCGTCGCGCGACGTGTGTGTGTACGTGCGCGTGACTGACCGCATGCGATGCGATTGTTTCCACGCGCGTAGTTTGTCGGAAACGATTCGTTCGATCATTGAAGGTACGTGGCGCCGAGAGAAGCGCGCGCGAGGCTGATCTCAGTCTCGTCGGTCGCGTCGCCGGCGTGTATTTTCGTCGTTGCTGCGCCTGGACGACCGCGACGCGAGCGAGACACTGACCAATTTGTATTTCTATCGCACGATAGATACGGAGAACGACGCCGCGGTGCCGCTCCCGAACGTCTCGGCGAAGATTTTAAGCAAGGTGATTGAATTTTCCAAGTTTCAAGTCAAGGCGAAGAAAGAAAACGAATCCGAGGCAAAGATTAAAGAGTTTAACAACGAGTTCGTCAAGGTGGATCAAGCGACGTTATTTGAAATCATTCTCGCGGCGAATTACTTGAACATGAAGGGTTTGTTGGATTTAACGTGCATGACGGTGGCGAATATGATGAAGGGCAAGACGCCAGAGGAGATTCGTAAGACGTTCAACATTAAGAATGATTTCACCGCCGAAGAGGAGGAAGAAGTGCGCAAGGAAAACCAATGGGCGTTTGATTAGGGTGTATTACATTTCACGCCGACGCCGCCTACGACGATGACGAGAACGAGAACGAGAACGAGAACGACTTTGACGCGCCGAGCGCGCTTCGACGCCCAGACGTCGTCGATACGCGAAAGCCATCAAAGACGACAACGACAACGATTACAATTGAACATGTATCGGGTATCGCTCGCACCTCGCAACGACGCACCGACGCACCATAGATTTAGAAACACACAGCCTGTACATACGAAGAATACTCTTACGCTTTACGGACAGACGGTTGGCTACGCGACGTCACAGCGCGCCTCCACACATGTTGCGCCGTACCATCACGCACGCCATCGCGCGTCGCACCGCGGCAACGCGCGCAATGTCGTCCGCGGCGACGTCAAACGTTTGGAAGGGCTACGCCCCCGTCCCGGACACCCCAGGTGCGAACACGCGACGACGAAAGACTCGAATAGGCTCCCTGTGCAGAGACAATAAAAAGTCATAAACACTGACGACGGCGTGCGCACACGTAGATGGATTCACCGCGCGCTTCGCGGTGTCCGCAGAAAATCCGAACGGTGTGGATGTCATCATGGAACAGTGGGCGAAAGGATCGGCTGAACCGCCGCACTCGCACCCTGGCGATGACATGACGGTGGTTGTCGAAGGCAAGATGGCTGTGCAATTTTTTACAAAGTCGAGCGATGGCTCTCTCGTCAAGGATGGAGAGCCGTTGATTTTGAATAAGGGTGACGCGGGGCATATTGATGGCGGACGCATTCACGATGCGACTTATCTTGAGGACTGCAAACTTGTATACGTGCACGATAAATCGTTTGGGTTTGTTAATCAACCGAGCGGAAAGTAATAATAGGCGGTTCGCGGCAACGTTGGTATTGATTCGTATTACATAATATTGCGATAGCAGTAATAATAATAATATTGGCGCATAGGTTTCTTTCTTTTACGTGTGTGTGTCTTCTGCATCATCGCTCACAAGTATTCAACGGGCTTCATGGGCGCAAGTTCGGGGAGTTCAATTTCAATCTCAATAGTCTCCTCTTTCCCTTTGGCGGCGAACGACTTCGCACTTACGGTCCAAGGTCCCTTGGCATCGCGCACATCGTCGCCTTTCGATTTGAGCTCGCCCTTGGTGATTAACTCTGCGACGGATTTCATCGCGAGCTCAAAGCATTGCAACTCGATAATCGCCGGGCGCGAAATCTCCAAATTATCCCCAGTTTCGTCGTCCAGGCCAATCTTGAAAAATAGCGGCCAAAGCGCGCCATCAATTTCGCCCTCGGCGGGGGTTAAGGGCCAACCGTAGAGCTCTGATGCGTCGAGATCTTCAAACGGAGTCTCTGGCGCGGAGGCGTACATGCACGTCTGTCCTTCAACGCTCGCCTCGACATCTTCATTACCGTTCTCTACCTCATACGCCGCCTGCGACGCCGTGAGTGTTTTGTGCACGGTGAACCCAAAATTTTCATTCTGCAAGTCTCCATCTACGGCTACGAAAGCCGTGAGCTTCATCGTCAAATCGTCGCGAAGCTTCAAGCGATATTGCACCTTCACCGGTCGACGACCCGCCAACGCCTCCCACGGCGCGCACTTCACAAAATCCGCCGCGGCGCCAAATAAAGACGCACCAAACTCTGGAGTAAATCCATCGACGGATTCCATGAGCCCAGGCAAATGTTGCGTACCCCAATTCGCATCCTCTGGAGCGTACTTTGGCTCAATTTGCCCTCGAATCACCGCCTCAATAATCTCCTTTGGCACCGGCGCAAACGCACATCGCTCGATCCCAAGCTTTGCAAACCCTTCTCTACATCCTTCCACGTACGCACATCCATCAAAACTATCCCACTTGTCGTTCTCACCCACCAACGCCCGCGCCGTCGACGTGCACGCCACGCGCACCTCCTTCGGCGCCGCTCTCGCCTTATTCCTCTCGTGCGCCTTGCTCGAATTCAACACGTGCGGTGCGGCGATAACTTTCGACACAAATTCCACAACCTCTTCGCACGTCGGCGGGTCGGGTCCGGCGAACACGTTCCCACGCTCGCCCGCTTCGTGCGCACAGCTCAAGAATGCCCCATCGGTGGTGCTCGTGATTAACACCAAATACGGTCTCGTCGGTAGCTCCGTGCGTTCGTCGGGAAACCACGCGCGGAGCTTGTGAATGTAGACGTGCCACGTCTCGTCGCCGGCCGGCGCGGTCATGCGGCGCGTCGCGGATCGTCGCAGACTCGCCCGAGCGCGCGTCGATGTGATGCATAGCGTTCGAGGTCACGCATCATTATCGGCACTTCTCGACGCGCGCGCGCGATGGCGAGCGCCCAGGGCGCGCCGAGCGCGACGCATGCGATGCGTTCGTCGCGTACGTCGCGCGCGAGCGCGAGCGGTGCGCGCGAGGCGCGACAGCGGCGATCGATGGTGACGATGTTTGGGACTTTAATGTCGCGCCGTCGCGCTCGCGCGCGCCGCGCACGGGCGATGGACGCCCTCGGCGTCGACGGCGATCGCGCAGACGGTGCGGATGAATCCACTTGTGTGTACGGCGACGGGGATTGGCGAAACGCCGCGTTTGAGGCATCCATGGGTGCGTCTCAATTGCACGCGCATGAAGCGCTCGAGCGCGTCAAGACGTACGCGATGAAAGTGTCGTACGACGGCGAACGATACGTCGGATTCCAATACCAAGGCGAGAAAAAGAAGACGATTCAGGGTGAACTCGAACGATGTCTGATGAAACTCACGGGGAATGATCGAGATGGGTTGAAATTAGGCGCGAGTGGACGCACGGATTCTGGCGTGCACGCGCGCGGCCAAATCGTGCACTTTTACGCAAAGAAACCGCTTGAGGATTTACGACGGGCGAAAAAGGCTATGAATGGCATGCTTCCTGATGACATACGTGTGGATGAGTTTTGGGAACCCCATCCGTTGTTTCACGCAAGGTTTCATGCGACGCGTAAGACGTATTGGTATTATTTAGATACGCGCGAAACGGCCGACGCGTTTTCGCGCAAGTACGCCCATCAAGTCGGTTGGAAACCGCCCGACTTGGACATACTACGCCAAGCGTGTTCCATGCTCGTCGGTACGATGGATTATCAGTCATTTTGCAACACATCGCGAGACAAGGCGAAGAATGAAACGCAAAATACTGTGCGTACGATTTATCGAATGGACGTCGTCGAGGAGCCGCACACGGGATTGGTGCGCGTCGAAGTCGAAGGCAGCGGGTTCTTATATCGTCAAGTTCGTAACATGATTGGCGCCTTACTCGTCGTCGCCACGGGAAGGTATTCATTTGATGATTTTCAGCGCATTATTGACGCGAAAGATCGTAAAATTGCCCCCATGGGAGCGCCAGCGAAGGGTTTGTTTTTAATGCGCGTCGATTATCCAAAACGCGTATTGACGCCGCCGGTTGGTCGCGACGGAGACGACGACGACAACGACGACGACGACGACGATGTCGTCGTCGCCGCACCAAGTCATGAAGACTACAGTGATGAAGAATAGCAATCACGCATAGTCCTAGCAGTCCTAGTAGTCGTAGTAGTCGTAGCCATGGTACCGTAGAGTAGTCGTACCGTAGCCGAACCAGTCGCGTCGCTCCTCGACAGCCTTCGCGCGCCGCACCGCGCGCACGCATCGCACGCATTCGCATCAACACTCGCGTCGTCGCCCATCGCCGCCGGCGATCCGACGGCGTCGCTACACAACGTCCCGACGACGCGTGGCGTCAGAGCACGGCGCGCGCCGCGGGCCATCGACGCCCATGCCGTCGCCGCCGCGCCGCGCTCGACGCGCGAGATGGCGCGCGAACGCGAGCCGCATCGCGTTCGTCGCCTTACTCGCGCTCATCGCGGTCGCCGCGCGCGCGGAGGCGTCGAAAGCGACGCGCGCGCGATTCACGAGCGCATCGGTGCAACGGCAGCAGCGACGCGCGAATGACGGCGCGAACGCAGCGAGGATTGCGATTTCGGGCATCGCGCCGCGCCGAGGGCACGTCAGTGGTGGCACCAACGTCACCGTGCTCGGCGTTGGGTTTGGGAACGCGCGGGAGTTGAGTTGTAGGTTTGTAGGCGCTCGGAGCGGGACGACGACGGTTGTCCGGGCGACGTTTGCGAGCGCGTCGACGGCGTATTGCGTGACGCCAGGCATCGGGCGCGGTGCAATGTCGGAAGTGGTGCAAGTTACGATGAGTAAAGATCCATCGAGTGGGGTTTGGAGCGCCGAGGCTGGGTCTTTCGTGAGTTCAGCGACGAGTACGTTTGCGGCGTTTGAGTACGACGCGAGCGCTCCGGGATGTTCGGGGTGCGCGGATGGCGCCGTAGCGATTGCATCGCGCGCGAGAGAGACGTGGGTAGCGAATGCAACGATGGGGGTTATTAGTGGTGGCACGTACGTGCGCATAAAGAGCACGCCAGCGGTGGCTGGGACGCTGGGGACGTTTTATCCTGGGGCACATTTGCGATGCGCGTTTAGTTGTCCAAAAGTCGTCGCCGGCGCGGGCGAAGGGTACGCGCGTGGGTTGTTCCCGGATCCCGATGCAGAATACGGCAAGGCATTATGGGTTGCATATAATGAAATCATATGCGTCTCTCCGTATTGGCCTGGGTCGCAAGATACGTGTAGTGATGGCTCGTTGTGCGCGTCTGGAACGTGTCTCATTCAAGTCTCCAACGACGGCGCGACGTTTGATGACTTGGTTTCCGCGGGCGGTGATGGCGATGGCGTCGATGCCCCGATGGCAAACGCTGCGTATGTGACATTCACATATGATTTAGCGAAGACCGCACCGGTGGTGACATCGGTGACGTCGTCACGTGTGCCCGAAGCATCGTCGCGGACCGCGCGCGGACCGTTTAGAGGCGGAACGGTGGCGCGCGTGACGGGTTCGGGATTCTATCAAGGGACAGGTTTGTTGTGTGCGTTCGAAGACACCGCCACTGGATCTACGCGAACCACATACGTGCCAGGGAAATACATCAGTGCCACGGAAATTGAGTGCGTGACGCCCAAACGAGATGTCAATAGCGCCGCCATTGACGAAATCACTGGAGCACCGTGCTTTGCATCCGACGTTCGCGTGTCAAACACGGGCTCGGGGAACGACGCATCCTGGAGTGCTCTGAGTTCAAGCACGGTGTTTTACTATTGCGACCTGTACGTGCGAAGCGATGGTCCTCAAAACGGCGACGGTTCGGTGCTTCGACCATTTAGAACGATTCAAGCCGCGGTCAACTCGGCGCTGACGACGCCGCGACACGTCTCTGACTACGTCTACGACTTGTCCTCGACGGATGAGTGGCTCAACAGCGACGTCATTCGTCTCTATCCAGGCGTATACACCGGCCGTGGGAATACCATGCTCAGCTCCACGCAGGCAGACGTCGTGGTGTATCCATTAAACGACGCGCAAACCGTCGTCGATTGCGAACACAACGCGTGGGTCTTCGACTCGCAAACGCACAGCACGCGTAAACGCCTCAGAAGCGCAAACATGGACTTTGGTGGATACGTAAATATAGAAGGCGGTCACATTCACTTGAGCGAAAGCATCGTCCTGGTGTCGTGTAGGGAGTCTCGCGCCGCCCCCGTCGTCGAAGAGTGCTCCGTCGACGCCGACTCGGGCGAGCGCCAGTGTCGATTTCTCCGAGCCAACCCGTAGTGAGGTTCATTGACGACAGCATATAGGTAGTACTCATTATTAATCATAACTAGATATAGCACATTCATAGAAAGACCATATCGCGGATACTACTAACTAAGAAGCAAAGTGCAAAGCATCTCAATCGTCGTCGCGGCGTGCTTCGACCGACCGTGATGCGAGACATATAAAAATAAAAATAAATAAGCTTAAAAAGAGTAAAATATATATGCCCCAATCGGGTTTCGATCCCGAGACTTCGGCGTTTCTCATCTCGCCTGTTGTTTCATCAACAATATACGCGAGGCCGCAAGTGTTTGTTTTTGTCGTGTGCCACCACCCCCGATCGCTCGGGGGAGTTCACATACATACTCTACCACGCGATAGAACTGTATAAGCACCGCACTCTAACCAGCTGAGTTATAAGGGCTCGTGGGATCATAAATATGATCGTCGCGCCTTTCAAGTCCGAGTGACCGGACGAGGGTGTAACGCTTGGGTATTAACTCGTCAACGTCGATTTATTGGACGACCACGCGGGAGGTGAGTCTGGTGGCAAAAATTATGGGTATAATAATGATTGTCGAATCGCTGCGTGCATTCATCACGGTCGTCATCACTCGTCGTCGTCGTCGTCTGTACGCTTATGGTGTATAGGTTATCGATCGCGTGCGATGGCACGGATGCCGGGATGAAACACGCGTGCGGTGTGCCCATGGTGCCAATCACGGGCACCGATGACGCCATCGACGAAGCGTTGAATGCGTTTCGCGCGAATGTGTTGTTTAGAAAGTTTGACGTGCGATGCGGCGCGGATAAGTTGCTCGTCGTGTTGACGTTCTTCGCATCTGAGGTGTTGAAACGGTTCGAACGATGCGCGAACAAGGGCGAAGGGGAGAAGGCGGCGAAAGAGCTCGCGTTGGCGAGGTTTGCGTGTCCCGGGGATGGGGATTTTGAGTTTGGTGGATTGTTACCGGCGCCAGAGACGCGCGTCGAGGGGGATGAGTATCGGACGTTTATGAAGCGGTGTCGAGAAGCGATCGCGTTGAGATTAGTCGAGCGGTGTTTTGATGGTGAAACTGGAGCGCCGAATAAGTTTTGGATGGCGTTTTCAAAGCGGAAGTTTATGAATAAAACACCCGGGACGGCGATGTATTTTTGATGAGTAAGTAAGGTGCTCATCATGTGCACGTAGAATAATAATGATGATGATGAATAAATATTGTACTATAAGATATATACATTACATGGTAGATCTTAGCGGCGGCGGCGGTATTACGGAGCTACGCTGAAAATGTCGGCGCCGTAGGCGCTTCCATCCATGCGTTCGGCTTGCTCCTTGGCGTACATTTCTTCTTCACGAATTTGTCGTACGAGCTCGGCTTGATGCGCGAGTCTTTGTGCCCGACCAACGTCAAAGTCCGCGGGAACTTCGGGCACGGGCTCTTCTTCCAACATCCATGGATGTCGTAACGCTTGATCCGCCGTCAAGCGCGACTTGTCGTCTGTCTCCAGTAAATTCGCTACTAAATCCTTCGCCGAGTTTGAGATGAAATCCCAAATTCCAGGTTCAAGATGGTAATGTCCATTACGAATACTTTGATACAGCACGTTCTCATCGTCGTGATCGAACGGCGAATATCCACTCAGCAGAACAAATAAAATAACCCCCACGCTCCACATGTCGCACGCCGTGGTGTAACAACCCGCAGCGTTGTGGTCGGTTTCAAGCTCTAAAATCTCAGGTGCAATATATAATGGTGACCCACAAATCGTACGTAGCGTTTGACCATCAGTTTTGAATCGCGCCAATCCAAAATCGATCAATTTAACGTGCGCGTCTGGCGAATCGTCGCTCATCAATATGTTCTCCAGTTTCAAGTCTCTGTGCACGATGTTTCTATCGTGCATGTGCTTCACCGCTTCCAATATCTCCCTCGTAATTCGCCTCGCCTGCTTTTCATCAAACGATCCCACTTGACTGACGCGTTCGAGTAACTCCCCACCGCGAGCCAACTCGCACACCATGAAGACGTTTCTATCCGTCACGTACGTCGCCAACAACTCGACGACATTCTTATGTTTAATCTCCGAAAGCACTACCACCTCGCGCTCGAACGATCGGTCCATCGGCGCGTACTTGCTTTTATCCACAACCTACGCTCGCGGTCACACGAAACACTCCACGGTCAGTACGCACGTCGCGTATATACGGATATACTCAGACGCGGACACAGTCAGCATTCGCACGCATTCGCGTCCGACGCCCACGACGGCGCCATCGTCACCGACACCTCGCACAACGATCGCACGAAAAACACGAACACATCACACACGCGCAACGACACCGCAAAAGACGACACTCGTCACTCGTCGTCGTCGTCATTCAACGCCAAACGCGCACCTTAATCGCCACCTCGCGCCCGCTCGCGCGTTCCCTCGCCCTCGCCACCGTCGCAAACCCCCCGATGCCGATCTTCTCCAGCACCTCATACGCATCTGTAATTGTTTTCACGTCAGACACGTGCGTAATCGCCGGTCGGCTCTCGTTCCGCGTCGCCATACGCCTTGAATGATACCACACCAACGCACAAAGGAAAGAATTGCAATCAATCAACGGATTTCTCGTCGCGTGCGCGTCTACTGTCGCCGACCGCGACTGGCGATATCAATGCGCGCACGTGTGTGTTCACGTCTGCTCCGCGCGCGGCGTCGACGCACCCCCGCGCGTGGCGCTGTGACGACGCATGCACAACAAAACACCCGTTTGATTGCATCCACACACGTCGACGCGCGCGCATCCATCAACCGTGCGACGATGATTCCCGCCGAAACCGCGTGGACGACGATTGCGCACTTCATAGCCCTATGCATCGCCACATCCGCGTTCTTCGCCGCGCTCGGGATCAACGTCTACGTCGTCGTGGCGTTGACGGATTTACAAAACGATTTTATGAATCCACACGACGCCGCGAGGAGGATCAATAGGTTGATTTGGTTTGAGATTTTAGCGCATTGCGTGGGCACGGGGGCGATGGCGTTAAGTGGGAGTTTCCTCTTGGCGATTGTGAACGTGCCGTTGATTGTTTGGCACGTGAAAGGGTGCGTGAAAGGGTGGAGCGATTGGCGCGTTTGGCGGCGCTCGCGCGCGGGTTCTCGAACGCGTACTGACGCGCGTGTGTCGTTATACATACCACAGGTGGCAAGAGAAACATTTATTCATGGATGTGACGGAGATATTCAATGCCGCGGATGGCGAGAGGAAACGACGAACGATGAAGATTGCTTTCATCGGGTCGGTGACGCTCGTGTCGTCGTACAAAGTCATTCGCGCGGCGGTGATGACGTTGCTCACCGCCGCAGGTCGCGAGGCGGCGGCGAAAATTTTACGCGAAGCCGCGCATTCGCCCATGTATCACATGTTTTGAACCGTCAACCGTGACGGCAGTTGAAATAGAGCATTAGAAGTAAGTATTTTATTAAATCCCGAGCGCGCGCGCGCCTACTACGTCGCGTTTGGATCGTCACGCGTTTTAATCACCCCATAAATCGACGAAAACAACAAAAACCCACCCACGAACGGCGTGAAAAACGGATACATCTTCTCCGCGATGAACACATCCGCGGCGTCTGGTAAAATCTTAAACGCGCTCAACCCGAGCGTCACGCCAAACACAAAAATAACATTCACGTACAAGAATAAAAACTTCACATACGCCTCCTCGGTTTCTTGCGACAGCGTCTTCACCCCCGTCCCTTTCGCCGCATCCACAGCTGCGGATTGTACCTCAACCTTGGCGCGACGCACCGTGGTCTTCTTGCGTTTGCTCTTACTCTTGGGCTCGTACGCAAACTTTTGCTCGGCGCTCGGCGTCGCGGATGCCGGTGGTGGTGTCTTTTCCCTTTCCTCTTCCCCCGCTGACGACGACGACGACGACGACGACGTCGATGTCGACGCCGTGGAATCATCCCCTTTCGTCTCATCGTACCACGACGCCCGCGTCACCGTCGTCGTCGTCGTCGTCGTCATCCCTCGACCGCGGCGCAGCGCCATCGGCATCGTCACCATCGTCGTCGTCGTCGTCGTCGTCTTCGATCGCGCCCCGCGCACGGAGCCACCGCGACGAGGACGACCAGCGGCCACCGCACCCTTCGCATGCATCGTCATCGGCATCACCGTCGTCATCGTCGTCGTCATCGTCGTCGATATCGTCGTCGCACTGTGTCGTCGTCGATGGACCGACGTAAGAGAGGCGTACGAGCGCGTCGACGACGTTGAGAACGAAATGAGAGCGTTGTTGCTCGACGCCGCGGCGGTCTATCCACACCCGACCGAGGCTAGACCCTAAAACCTAAAACCACGCAACATTTTAGGGGTTTTCTGCGTCCGCGACACCTGCACGTCATTCATTTCATTTCATTCATTCATTCACGCGCACGACGACGACGATGCGGGACGACGACGATATCGACGACGGCGCGAGTCCTACCAATCGTCGTCCTAGTCGCCGCACGACGCCGTCGCCGACGACGACGTCGCCATCGACGCGCGGGGATTCGAACGCGTCGGGGTGGCATCTTGTGCCGCCGTCGCGCGGGTCACCCGCGAGCGTGGACCAAACGACGACGACGACGACGACGGTGCGCGACACA
>JACLAB010004362.1_pt1 | contig 11698 bp, 10 predicted proteins | sample 8027921 | NCBI WGS metagenome assembly JACLAB01 (sample SAMN15725117, study PRJNA655200) | protist metagenome | isolation source: fluorescence activated cell sorting (FACS) single amplified genomes of... | place: USA: West Boothbay Harbor, Gulf of Maine | collected 2000-07-19
AGTCGATCGTCGAAGCGAAAGACTCCGAGATTGCCAGTTTACAAAAGATGGCTGAAAACGAGAGAAAAGGCGAGAAGATTTTACAAACGAAATCGAGCCCGTTTACGAACGAAATCATCCGAGGCTTGGAAAAAGAAATCACCAGGTTGAAAAACAACAACAGCAGTAATAATAACATCAATAACAACACTTATTCCTCGTCGGATGACATCATATCAAAGTTACAAAAGAAAGAGCAGCGTTTACTGGTGGCGTTCAAATCCACGGTGCTCAAATTTCGCGAGGCGGTGAAACTTTTGTTTGGATTTAACATTGAACTGGTTGGCGAAAAAGCGTCAAAGACGCAATTTTTAATCACGAGCAACGCGAACGAACACGCGCGTTTGTTGTTCAATTACGACGAGGCGAAGCATTCAGTCTCGCTAGAAAAAAATGACCCGTCCTGGGAGAAACAAAGCGAAAGTTTAAAGAAAAATTTTACGCTGTACGTCGAGAAAGAAGACGACGACGACAAGAAGAAGAGCATTGCCGGAGTGCCGGCTTTTTTGAGCAACTGGAACATGGAGTTTTATAATAACAATAGTAGTGTTAACAAATAGTAATTTAGATCGCAACAACATGTGATCGATGATGATTGTAAGAAGTAGTACTCGTCGTAGTTTTAAAAAGTGTTGGGTGACGAGAAAACGTGTGCTCACACAAAAATGAAACCCTAACTTATCTATAGTTTATAATTACTAATTCCAGCCCTTCTTGGGATAGGTAGACTCTCGTCTCATTAGAGATGTGGCCTTTGGGGTGTTAGCTCAGTTGGTAGAGCGTGCGCTTAGCATGTGCAAGGTCAGGAGTTCGACTCTTCTACGCTCCATACTCTTTTTTTTTGTCGCGTACCGCGTGTGCGCGTAGGAGCGCTTCGCTGCGTGTGTCTTTCGTTCTCTGTTTCATTTCTATTTTCCTCGCATTTGATTTCATTTTAAAGGGGGGATGGAGGTGGAAAAGATTCTCTCCATTAAATTAAAACGTATTGACGCGACAAAAACACAAAGCAACGAGGCAGAAAACAACGCGATGAAGAAGAGGTAGAAGAAGCGACGATGGAGCACAACAACAACAACAAGAAGAACAAGAAGCGGAAAAAAGAAAGAAACGTCGCGTTGTCCTCCTCTTCGATGGATACATTTCAAGACAAAATCTCCTGTCCAATTTGCAAAGAACTGTTCCACTTACCCGTCGCCCTCGTCCGGTGCTCCCATACGTTTTGCAGCAAATGTTTGAACGAATACATGAAGACGTTTCAAGACGATAAGAAACGAAACTGTCCGAGATGTAAAGGCCCGGTGACAGACGAGAAGGATTGGGACGGGACCGGGGAAGTGGCGTTGAGACCGAACCGAGAGATGGAGGAGATCGTGGAGAGTTGGAAAGGAAACGTGTTGGAGCCTCTCTTGTTGGTGGATGCGGGGAGAGATAACGAAGACGACGAACAAGAAGAAGAAGAAGATAAAGAAGAAGAAGAAAAAGAAGAAGAAGAAAAAGAAGGCGATAAAACAACAACAACAGTCATAAAAAAACTACCGAACCCGATTCCACCGCCGACGAAATACCACCTGCTCCCGAAAGCGAAGCAAGCGGAGAAAACGAGAAAGACGAATGAGTTACGCGACGACTTGGAGAACAAATACGGATTCGACGGGAGGACGTTAAAGGGACAAACGTACGACCAGTTGAAATCGAAATACGTTGAGTTTAGAGACACGTATAACGCGGAGTTGAAGTTGTTTCAACGGAAACCGGACATGAAGAGCGTCGTGAAAAACATGGAATCGATCGAAACCGCCATTCGCGAAGAAGCCGAGAAAAAGAACGCTAAGAGAGTGAGCAAGGCGACGGCGTTCTTCAACCCAAAAGGAAATAATAACAATAGCAATAACGATAGAAATATAATAGATCAAGAGTTGATGAGGAAGTTGGTTGAGCAAGCTGGTAGAGGCTTGTCAAAAAAGATAGGACTACAACTAGAAGAGCGCGATAGAAAAAAGATGAAGAAAGAAGAAGAAACGATCATAGAAATATTAAGCGACGACAACGAGGAAGAAGACGAAGAACCTCTGCCGCTCTCGCAACCCAATCTGAACTACGTCGACTCCGAGCAGGAAGAGGAGGAAGACATTGTAAAAACACAAGAAGAAATTTTACTTTAAAAAAAAAGATTCAAGTCAACTCTCTCGCCGGCAAATTATCCAACCATAACTGATGCGTAAACTGGTACAAATCGCCAGACACGCTCACTTTATACGGCGTCGGATTCGTGTATCTCAAATGATCCGCTCGCATCAGTTTCACTTGCTCTTTTACCCTCAATCTACTTTTTTCTAAACCTACGCTTTCCTCGTAAAATTTTCGAGGACACCCGCCTTTCTCGCCGTCCCAACACACCAACAATAACTTCTCCACTTTCGCGGGAGTGACGAACGCCCGTTTACCTTCTAAAAACGGGTGTCTGCACAACACGCGTTCGCCAACCTTCGGTTCCTTTTCGTCCTCGCGAAGCATGACGTCCACGATCGGTTCGCCAATCTTTCCGTAAAGTCTGTAACACTTCTTCTTTCCCGGAATGGTGACTTTCTCTACGTCTTCGGATAATTTAATCCGAGGTGTTTTATCGATTTCTACGAGTTTATACACGCATCCCAACGCCGGTTGCGCCATGCACGTCACCAAGTGCGTCCCGATGCCAAACGCATCGATCGAGTGACCGCTTTGTTTCAATTCTCTCAACACGGTTTCGTTGATATCGTTCGAGGCGGTAATTTTCGTCTCCGCGGCTAATCCTTTCGCGAGTAACGAAAAATGTTTTCCCCGACGCTCTAAACACTTCTCCGCTTCAATCATAAACTCTCTAATCGTTAAACTCAAATAACTCAAATCTCCGGAATCTATTCTCACCCCAACGGGTTGAAACCCACACTTCTTCAACGTCAACGCCACGGCGACGTAATTAGGCGTCCCCGATTTCAACGTGTCGTACGTATCGATTAAAGCTAAAAACGAATTCGGAAACGCAATCGCGTACGCGCAAAACGAGATCAGCTCGCTCTCATTCGTTTCCCCGAATTGATACGCCGCGCTATTGTTACTATCACTACTCACCATCGCCTCTCTCAACTCTTTCAACATTTCCCTCGCCTCTTTGCAAAAATCCTCGCACTCGCCAACTTTCCTCCCGTGGATATCGTCCCACTTCGAGTGCGCTTGCACGAAACTGTGCGCGTGCGTCCCTCTCACGGGAATCCCAAACTGTCTCCCAGCCTCGCAATTCGACGTCGCGTCGAAACCTCCAACGTACGCGTACCTACTCGCGCTCACTCCCCCGTCCACGCCTTGCGCTCTCCGTAAACCAAACTCCAACAACTGCGCCTCGTCGCCGCACGTTAACCGATGTCGAGCCGCGTTCGTGGCGACTAAAGACGCGTAATTAATCAGAGTGAGTAAAGTCGTCTCCAGAAGTTGCGTCACGCCCAAAGGTCCGCTCACGTGGATCAGAGGTACTCTCGGGAACACCACGGTGCCTTCTTTGATGCCTTCGATTGTGATTTTCGAACAGTCCACTGAACTTAAATACTCGTCGAAGAACCTCGGGTCCATCTCTTTCGCGAAATCGCACTCGCGCAAATACTTCACGTCTTGTCTCGTGAATTTAAAGTTCGAGACGAACTTTAAACTCTCCTCTAAGCCGCAAAAGATGGTAAACTCTCCACCGAATGGGTTTTTCCGGAAGAGTAAATCGAAACTCGCCGTGCGTTCGTGCGTGTTGTTTTTCCAATACGCGTACGCCATGGTGATTTGGTACGCGTCCGTGAGCAACGCGGTGGCGAGGTTGTTCGAGCACGGAGGGAGTTTGATATGTTGTTGGTCTTGGGAGTGCACGTCATCGTCTCTGTCTCTCTCGTCTGAAACCATCATCCGTGTCTCTCTTCACACCGCCAGGCTGCTTCTGCCTTCTTTCCAAAAGTCTGATCTTTGAGGAAAATTCGAAGCATTTCGATACAAAATTCCGCAGAAATTTCACGCGCAAAAGCACACATGGAGAGCATCAACCGCGCGCAAGAAGCGCCAAAAACCGGCACGACCATCGTGGCGTGCGAATACGCGGGTGGCATCGTCATCGGCGCGGACACGAGAGTCTCCACGGGTACGTTTTACGCGTTTTTATTCTCTTCTTGGACAGATCTCTCATCTCACCTTTTTCTCTCGTCTCTCTTAACGTACTTCGATATAAACAGGAACGTACATTTCCAACCGAGCGTCGGATAAGATGTGCAACTTGACCGAAAACGTCGTCATGGCTCGATCAGGCTCCGCCGCGGATACCGAAGCCGTCGCCGGGTTCGTCCGGCACCACTGCGCGCAACGCGAGATTGAATTAGCACACGGGGAAACCATGGAGGTGAAACAAGTCGCCAGGATATTGACCAAGATCAACTACGAGAATAAAAACGCGAACAACGGGACCGGGTTAGGGTGCTACGCGATTGCCGCCGGGTGGGACGAGAAATTTGGCGCGCAGGTGTATTCGTGCACGGCTGGAGGGAACATGATCAAGACTTCGTGGACGACGGACGGAAGCGGCTCGACGTACATCTGGGGGTTTTTAGACTCCGAGTTCAAGGAACGGATGACGAGAGAGGAGTGCGAGAAGTACGTGTTGAAAGCGTTAACGCTCGCAATGGCGGTGGATTCCAGCTCAGGTGGGTGCGCTCGCTTGTGCACGGTGAACAAAGACGGGTGTTTTCGACGGTTCATTAAAGGCGACGAGTTGGAAAGGCAGCTCGGAGAGATTCACTTCAAAAGCGGCGGCGGCTTAGGCAAAGGCGTCGTCTACGGCGAGAAGAGCGGCGGGGTAGCCATTTAAGTTTTTTCTTCAGCATTGCTCTCCCTCTCGCAGTAGTATAGCAGACAAATAGTAGTATACGAACGTTTTCGTCGCGTGTAATAATTAGTAGTACATATATATATAGACGTGCGTTTAAACGCGTTCGCGTCGAAGATACCTCACAAAACCAACACATCCTTTCGGGGAATAAACCACTTCAAATCGCACGTAATCAAATGTCTTCGACGACGCCGAAGAAAAAGCAGCGAGTACAAGTTTCCCTCGATGGTGACGATGAAAAGAAACAAGAAGAAATGATGATGATAAATCCGTACACGAATCAGCCGTATTCTCAAACCTATCTGAACATCCTCGAGACGAGGCGAAAGCTTCCCGTGTGGAAACAAAAATCGGATTTTCTTCACCAGTTGGCGGCTTCGCAGACTTTAGTGCTCGTCGGGGAAACCGGTTCGGGGAAGACGACGCAGATCCCGCAATTTCTCGTCGACGCCGGGTACACGACGAATAATGAAAAGATGGTGGTGTGCACGCAACCGAGACGCGTGGCGGCGATGTCGGTGGCGAAACGAGTCGCCGAGGAGATGGACGTGCAAATAGGGGAAGAGGTTGGATATTCGATTCGGTTCGAGGAGTGCACGTCGCGAAAGACGATCATGAAGTACGCCACGGACGGGATGTTACTCAGAGAAGCGATGACAGATCCATTATTGAGTCGATATTCAGTGATTGTGATCGACGAAGCGCACGAGAGGACGTTAGCGACGGACGTTTTGTTTGGATTGTTGAAGGAGGTGTTGAAGAAGCGACCGGAGGATTTGAAGTGCGTGGTGATGTCGGCGACGTTGGAGGCGAAGAAGTTTCAGGGGTATTTTGAAGGCGCACCGTTGGTTATGGTTCCGGGGAGAACGCATCCGGTGGAGATATTTTACACGCAAGAACCTGAGAGAGATTATTTGGAAGCGGCGATTCGGACGGTGGTGCAAATACACCGGTGCGAACCACCCGGGGACGTGCTTTTGTTTTTAACCGGCGAGGAGGAAATCGAAGACGCGTGCGGGAAGATTAGGAACGAGATTAAGAATATCGGGGACAGCGTCGGGCCTGTGAACGTGGTGCCGCTATATTCGACGTTACCGCCGAATCAACAGCAGAGGATTTTTGATAAAGCGCCGGACGCGTTAACCGTCGGAGGCGTCGCCGGGAGAAAAGTGGTCGTGTCCACGAACATCGCCGAGACGTCTTTGACGATTGATGGGATCGTCTACGTCGTCGACCCGGGGTTTTCGAAACAGAAAGTGTACAATCCTCGAAGTCGAGTGGAAAGTTTATTAGTCTCGCCAATTTCTCGAGCGTCGGCGCAACAAAGAGCCGGGAGAGCCGGGAGAACCCAACCCGGGAAGTGTTTTCGATTATACACGGAACTTTCCTTCAAGAAAGATTTAATCGAACAGACGTACCCGGAGATTTTGCGATCGAATTTAGGCTCGGTCGTCATCCAGTTGAAAAAATTAGGCATCGACGACTTGGTCCATTTCGATTTCATGGACCCTCCAGCGCCGGAAACGTTAATGCGCGCGTTAGAATTGCTCAACTATTTAGGCGCTTTAGACGACGAAGGCGAGCTGACGAAAGCCGGGAAAATCATGTCCGATTTCCCGTTAGATCCTCAGTTGGCAAAGATGTTAGTCGGGAGCACAAAGTTTAAGTGTTCGAACGAAATCGTGACCATAGTCGCCATGCTTTCCGTTCCGCAGTGTTTCATTCGCCCGCGAGACGATCAACAAAGAGCAGACGCCGCGAAGGCGCACTTTGCGCATTTGGACGGCGACCATTTGACCATGTTGAACGCCTACCACGCGTTCAAACAAAACGGCGAGAGCCAAAACTGGTGCTGGGAAAACTACTTAAATCACCGATCGTTGAAATCCGCGGATAACGTCCGCAACCAGTTAGTCCGCTTATGTCAACGCCACGGCGTCCTCCTCGAATCCACCGACTTCCACTCTAAAGACTATTACGTCAACATCCGCAAAGCCATCTTAAACGGCTTCTTCATGCAAGTCGCGCACAAGGAACGAAACGGCTCGTACTTAACCGTCAAAGACAACGAATCGGTTTTGTTGCACCCGTCTACGAATTTAAGCGGTAAACCCGAGTGGGTCGTGTACAACGAGTTCGTCTTGACGTCCAAGAAGTACGTCCGGACGGTCACGGAAATCAAAGGCGAGTGGTTAATCGACTTGGCCGAACATTATTACGATTTGAGCAACTTCCCGAGTTGCGCCGCCAAAAACGCGTTGCAGCAGCTGTACACGCAACGAGAGAGAACGCATAAGGGTGGTAAGAAGTAGATACTTTATTACATACATAGCATGTACTCGACAACATTTTTTACGCGACGTGTGATGTTTTTTGCACACATCTCGTATATGTATTTTGTCTTCATTCTCTTCCCCAAGCGCTTACGTGCGAGAGACACAAAACACCACTAAAAACATCCTCCCTCTCTTCATCATGCTCTGAATAAGAAAGACGACGGACGAATTACAACTATGTATTCCTCCGTCGCCGAGAAGAACAACACTTTCGACGACGAGACTACGAATAACAGCACGACTAAAAACGCGTTCTCGCTCGCGGAAAAGAAGTATCGGTTGAAAGTGATTGAAACGATTCGCGTGGACGCGAAAACCGGACGCAGACGGAAGAGCGGGAAACTGGTGGAAGAGATTGACGTCTCCGAAACGATTGATTTTGACGAATGTGTTGGTCACGAATCGTCCTCCGCGATGCGTGTTTCGGAGCTTAAGGAGGAAGAGAAGAAGCAGACGTTTAAGGCAAAAGGAGGAGTCGAAGAGGTGGCGGCTTTCTCTCGTTTTGCGAACGCGCCGTCGAGAGAAAGACCTCGAGTGTGGAAGTTATTGGACCACCCGGGCGCGTATTACGTCCAAAACGCGTTAGATTTACGAGAGCAGAGAGAGTTAATCATGCATTGCGTGAAAATACTCCCGGAACGACCGAATAAAACGAATCATTGGCAAAGATTGGGGAAACCGTTGCCGGCGGATTTGTATCGAGCGGCGAAAGCGGGTTTGTATTTAAACGAAGAGGAAAACGGGTGGATGGAGTTAGAGAAACCTCCGAAACGAGGCGACGGGATGGAATCGAGAGCGGCGAGACATTTGTTGAGGAAGTTACGTTGGGCTACGGTAGGGGCACCGTTCGATTGGACGAAGAGAGTTTACGAGGAAGAGCGAGCGCCGGAGGTGGACGAGAGGATTAAACGAGCGTGCGTGAAGACGCTGGAGATTGTGTTCGGGAAAGAAGCTGCTTTCGTTGAAAAGGGAGAGGATACATTGTTCGATGGGCAAGTCGGGTTGGCGAATTTCTACGCTCCCGGAGACACTTTAAACGGTCACGTGGACGACGCGGAGATGAACTTGAGTAAACCAATCGCCTCGCTTTCGCTCGGTTTGCCGGCTATTTTTCTCCTCGGGCAAAAATCGAAAGCCTTAAAGCCGGTGACTGCTTTAATCGTTCGCAGCGGAGATGCGATCGTGCTCAGCGGTGAATCTCGAACGATGTTTCACGGCGTCCCGAGAGTCTTTAGCGACGGCGAAACGTTGATGAGTTCCTCAAAAACCTTTCGGTTTCCGGAAGCGCTCGAAAGCGCGTTCGACGACGACGACGACGACGAATTCCTTCTCAACTTTGCCAAACGAACTCGAATCAACCTCTCGTTGCGCGACGTCAGATGAAATAATAAGTAGTAGTAGTAGTAGTAGTAATAGTAGCAGAAGTAGTAGTATCAGTAGGAAAGTATCAGTAGTATAGCGTGTTGTAAAATTAATTAGTATGGATAGAATGTGTAAAGTCTCTCTCTCTCTCTCTCTCTCTCTCTTCTTACTCCTCGTTCTCTCTTTCCTTCTCTCTCCTCTTTCTCTCTTTCTTCGTGATTTTCTCCCCGTTCTCGTCTTCCTCCTCGTCCTCTCCGGGTTCTCCCGGGTTTTCTTTCCTTTCCTGTTCCTCTTCCTCCTCGTCCGGCATTTCCGGATCTCCCGGTAAAGGGTTCGGCATCGGCTGTTTGATTTCCTGTAAATCCGGGAAGATATCCGGGCGTCTCGAAGGCACCGCGCGGACGTATTCTTCCGGTAAATCGAGGACCGAACCTTCGTCTTCGTCCGCGTCTGGCATTGGTGACATAGATCTGATGATCTTCGTCTTTGGTATCTTTGTCTTCTTTGTTTTGCTGCTGCTTCGTAATCGCGCCGTCGTCGACATTTTCACGCCGGGGATTATGTTGGTGTTCTTAAAATTCCTCGTCGTCGTGTGAGTGCGACGAGTGCTCCCGGAGGCGAACGCGCTCGACGTCGCTCGCGTCGCGGTGGTGGTGGTGGTGAATGCCGCTGCGCTTTGCATTTTTGCTCTTCTCGCTTTATATATAACTTTACAAGTGTGAAGTTTAATGAAGAGAAAAAGAAGATAAAATGGAAGACGAAAGAAAGGGAAAGAAAGTCAACGAGAGATCGGAGAGAAAAAGAAGAAGAGACAAAGAAGAAGACCTTTAAGAGAAAGAAGCGAGACGACGACGACGACGAGATGTATGTGTAAATATATATATACATAAGAGCGCGTGGCACGGAGTGCGCGACACATCTCGAGTATTCGCGGCGCTGACTTTTGCCAGGTAAGATGCGGAGAGACTATCGAGAGGAGTGTTTTTTGCAACTTCGCGAGTAAAAAAAAACGAAGCGTTTTGGGGAAGCGAAACGAAGGACAAATTTCTTCTTTACATTAATTCACGCAAAGCGAATAAATAATGGCGAAGCTCGGGGAAGGCGATCAAAGATGGATCGTGGAAGAACGAAAAGACGGCGCGAACGTCCACGGGTGGCACTGGGTGGAGAAGGATTGCAAAGAATGGACGAGAGTTTTTTTCGAGTCTGAGTTCGCGAGTGGTGGCGACGATGTGAACGACGACGACAGCGGGGAGAAACAAAGTTCGTTTTTGGACGATGTCGACGATGCAAATGGTGTGAGATTTGTGAAACCGTTGCGAATCACCGGCGAAGCGTATTTGAACCAAAGAAAAGGAAAAATCATACCCGGGTACGAGTTGGAACTCTCCATCGACTACGAGCTCGAAGGCGAGCGCGTAGGGACGATGGTGTTACCGTACGTGAGCGATGAAAACAGAGGGGAGGATACCGAAGTAAAATTCAGTCCAAAGGACGAGAGCGAGAAAGCGAAGAAGGCGAAGCGATGGATCGAAGAGAAGAGCGGGAAGGAGAAAGTGCGAGAGGTGGTGAAAAAATGGGAGGAGGAAATGGCGAGAGGGACGCCGGCTTTGGCCGCGAAGACGTCGGGAGAGAGTGGTAGTGATAGTGCGAACAACGACAGAGCGACGGAGGAAGCGGCGGCGAAACAAAAACCAAAACAGACGACGGCGAAAGGAAAGACGGAACACGAATATAAAAGCGCGCCGCTGTCGACGAAATATCATACCATAAAAATCAAAGAAAAGTTTTTGTGTCGGGCGACGGACGTGTGCGAGGCGTTGCTAGACCCAAGGCGTGTGATGCATTTCACGAGAACGAAATGTACGGGCCAGAAAGGCGTAGGAAAATTTGAAATGTTCGATGGAAGCGTTCGCGGCGAAACGATTACATTCATAGACGGCGAGCGAATAGTACAAAAGTGGCGGTTCAACTCGTGGGTTCCGGATCATTACTCGACAGTGACCATGGTGTTGAAAGAACCAGAGCCTGGGAACTGCATTTTAGAGCTGACTCAGACGGACGTGCCGGAAGCTGACGCGCACGGGAACGAAAACGTCATGGAAGTCACCGAGAACGGATGGAAGAATTTAATTTTCGCTCGCATAAGAAATGCGTTCGGGTACGGCGCCAACCTGTAGCTTTTGTTTTTAAACAGATTTAATAATTGTGTTTTACACTCAAGTCTATTGTTTTCACTCAATGAATAATCTCTTCCTCGTAGGTAAATCATACATCACAGTATCGTCATGATTTTAATCTTTCTCGCTTTCTCTTCTCTCCTTCTCGCGCGCGCGCTATATTTTTTTCAACTCTCTCTTCTAATTCAAACTGCACTTCTCTCTCGGCTACCTTTCTATCGACGTTGTCCGTTGGCGGGGACGTACGCGGGCTTGTCATAATCCGTGCCTTTTTCAGTCTCTGAATCCTTTTGATTACCTGGACCGGCAATGCCTAACCAATCCCAGTTCTCAAAGTGAATCTCGTCCAAACCGACTTGCGTCTGTTTCACGCACTTCACGTCGCACGGATTAGTCTCCGTGATAAGATCTCCGTGATAAGATGAAGCATAAGCACACCCACACACAGGATCTGAACTTGGAAACCCGGACACTTTAATCTTCCAACACACACCAGACCTCTCCGGCAACCACGTCACTTTGTTACCGCGAATAAACTGCGCGTTGTTCGCAGTCTCGAAGAACACCTCGTCTCCAACCTGCTCCCACGCGGCGTCGTCGCACGGATTGGATGCAGACACGTCACCATCGGCGGCGCCTACATACAAGATCGCGCTCTTCGACTTTGCGACTGTTTCGTTCGAGCCGTAGGCGTCGATTTTGTTCACCCACAAAGCCGAGGCGAACTCGTACACGACTTCTGCCGTATCGGCTGGTAAAGTGCCCGCTTCCCACGCCCCGATTTCAGCTGCCGTCAACGTCTTCGTTTTCCAACCGTTACCAGTCTCACCTCCTTGCTTCACGCAATCGACCAAATTTTCCGGCTCCCATCCTTGCTGGTCTGCAGA
>JACLAB010008041.1_pt1 | contig 11686 bp, 10 predicted proteins | sample 8027921 | NCBI WGS metagenome assembly JACLAB01 (sample SAMN15725117, study PRJNA655200) | protist metagenome | isolation source: fluorescence activated cell sorting (FACS) single amplified genomes of... | place: USA: West Boothbay Harbor, Gulf of Maine | collected 2000-07-19
TTCTATTACCATAACGCCGACGTCAGCGATTTGACCACCAGACTCGGCGTAGAATGGCGTTTGACTCAAAACGACGTCGACTTCGTCGCCTTCCCGAGCGCGTTCGAGCATCTCCCCGGTTTTCGGGTTGACAATGGCGAGAACTTTCGATTCTCGGGAGAATAAGCTGTCGTATCCGATAAACGCAGAATGCTCGTCGTTGTTTAAGTCGTCCGCGACGCGTGCTAACGCGTCTCCGGTGGTGACGTCCACCGTTTTTGCAGCCGCGCGCGCCAAGTTTCTCGCTTTTTCCATTTCCGTTTCGAATCCTTCCACGTCTACTTCCACGTTATTATCTTCGGCAACGTCGGTAGTGATATCTAGAGGAAACCCGTACGTGTCGTATAACAAAAATGCCTCGGCACCGGTGACGCCATTTTTATCCTTCTTCGCTCTCGCGATGATATCCGCCAACAAGTTTTCGCCGTTGGCGAGCGTCTTTTTAAAGCCCAACTCCTCGCGTTCCAACTCGGCGTATATTTTCTCGCTTCGTTTCATAACGTTAGGATCGCACTCGGTGGATAACTCGATGGCTACTTTTGCAATCGCAGAAGTAAACGTCTTCGAGTCGCCTTCTTCTTTCATGCCTAATAATTTACCGCTTCGCACGACCCGGCGAATCAATCGTCTCACGATGTACCCTCTCCCCACGTTCGACGGAAATACCCCGTCGGAAATTAAATACGTCACGGCTCTGATGTGATCCGCTGCAACTTTCAACATTCGTTTTTGTTTCTCGTCGCACTCGTCGTACTTTAACTCTGCCATCGCGCACGCTTTCTCGATAATCGGCATCATCAAATCCGTCTCGTAATTGTTCGGTTTCTTTTGTAAAATCTGCGCGACTCGCTCTAATCCCATCCCGGTGTCGATGTTCTTATTCTTCAACGGGGTCGTTTTCCCGTCTGCATCTCTCGATAACTCCATGAAAACTAAGTTATAAAACTCCACGAACCTCGAATCGTCGTTTAAATCTTTCACGCCTTCAACGCCCAGCTCGGGCTTAAAATCGTAATACAGCTCCGAGCACGGTCCGCACGGCCCCGTCGGCCCAGCCGCCCAAAAGTTATCCTCCGCGCCCATCCTCAAAATCCTCGCCTCGGGAACGCCAACTTCGTCTCTCCAAATCGCAAACGCCTCCTCGTCGGTTTCAAACACGGACACCCAAATCCTCTCCTTATCGATCCCGAGTTCTTTCACGCTCAGTTCCCACGCCCACGCGCACGCCTCTTTCTTGAAGTAATCTCCAAAGGAAAAGTTCCCGAGCATTTCGAAAAACGTGTGGTGTCTCGCAGTCACCCCGACGTTCTCGATATCGTTCGTTCGAACGCACTTTTGCGACGTCGTCGCTGATTTCACCTCTCGTTCTTTTTGGCCCATGAAAATCGGTTTGAATTGTAACATTCCCGCGATGGTTAAGAGGACCGTCGGGTCCTCCGGGACGAGCGAGGAGGATGGTAAAATCGCGTGATTTTTCTTCTCGTAAAAGTTTAAGAACTTTGTTCGAATCGCTCGGCCGGAATTCGTGTTCTCGTCGGACGAAGAAGAAGACGACGCTCGGACGACGACGCCTTGACTTCGTCTCATCGTCTCATAGGACGACGACGACGACGACGAACTGTTGTTGTTGTTCCAAACGAAAACGCGTCGCACATCCCGCAGCGATGTTAAATTCCCGTGAACGCCTTTGCCTCCGGTGTTGAGGAAACCTATCACGCAGCGGTTCGACAACATCTTTTATCACTCTGCGTCTCTCAAAAGAAGAAGAAAAAACAGAGAAACGACGACGACAAAAAGTAGTGTTCAACTCGTTGTCCTTTTTGTCGGTGTTCGAATGAAAAAGGAGTCGCCGGAAGTCTTCAGAAGGTAATCCAATCCGCAAGGGGCTTAGAAAAGTGACGATTTTGGATAAAGAAGAGAAGAGATGAAAATGCAGAAAAAAGAGCAAAAATGCCTCCCGCGCGCGTCTTCTCTCTGTTGTTGTTCGTATTAGTATTACAGCATATAATTAAATGAACTGATCTTCGATTAAATTCTTCAAGCCTTGCATTCTCTCGATGATTTCCGGGGTCATCATCCTCGCGGCGTCGCCTCCCAAGGAAGTCTTCACGACGGATTGTTCTCTCGTTTTGAGAATGACGTCGATGGTTTGGAGCATGCTTTCCGGCGCGCACCAGAGCATGTCTTCGTTGCCGTCGACGTTTTCGAGTTCAGGTCCTGGCGTGAACGCTTGTTCGAGCATGTTTCTTTGTTCGATCGGGTCGTCGACGCTGAGGACGAGTTTGAGGATGCGGACTTCTTTCGGTTGTTGTCGTCCGACGGTGTCGCGCATTTTTGAATAGAGATGGACCATGACGTCTTTCACTTCCTCTTCGACGTACGGGGATTCCTTGACAGACATGTACGCTTTGGCAGCGGTGAGCATCAACGCCGGGTCGAGTTTACCCGTGGAGGCGAGTTCGTCGATTTTCGCGTCCATGTCCTGGATGGTTTCAACTTTGAGGAGTTCTTGGAAATTCTCCGCCGCGGTGTCCAAGAGTTGCTGGTCTCTCGAAGCTTCGTCGAACTGTTCGACGATACCTAAAACTCTCGAAGCAATTCTCGCTAAATTCGCCGTTAACTCTACATCTTTCATTTCGTGCGCTCTTTCGATTTTGTGCGTCACGTAGCTAAAAAATTCCGCCGTAAACTCGCCTCGTCGCGAAGGGACGAAACCTTCCAACACGTCGTCGTCTTTTTCCAACAGTTCCTGCAACAAATCTCGATAACTCGTGCATCTCGCGTGCGTCTCTTTCAACTTCCTCAGCAATCTCGCCAACAACAACTCCTCCTCGTCCCTGTTCTTCACCGCGGGATCTTCGTCCACTCTTTCGACTCGCTCTTCGATCCTCGCGAATAAACCGTCGCACAAATCGTACCATTTCTCCGAGCTCGCCAAAAGGCCAATCCATTCGTCCTCGTCTTTACTTCGGAAAATAGTGATCAGTTTGTCGAACATTGCTGGCGACATGTCAATTTCTGTTGTCGCCTCTTTGTTCTCGTCGTTCGCGCCGAAATACGGTTGCGGTTGCTTTTTCTGGCTCAAGTCAAATTCCGGCCCTTTGGCGGGTAAATCGTCCTTCATTTGGTACGGCGTGGTTCCGATATCCGGCATGGTGTAGATGTTTTCTCGCTGTTTTTTCGGTCGTTTCTTCGAAGAAGCGCGAGGCGTTTGGAGTGTTTGTCTTTGTCGTCTTTGTCGTTGATGATGATTTTGCGCTTGGCGGCTCCGAGGGAAACTTTTCCCGAATGCGTTTACGCGAGAGGACGACTTTGACGACGACGACGACGACGCGGAGAACTGGGAAGATTGTCTGCTGCACGCGCGCGGTGTGCTCGATGATGATATTGCCAAGACCATCTTCGCGGAAGATTTTGCGAACGTGGTGACGAGAATCTGTGTGTGGTTTTGATGATTCAAGCGAAAGAAGTATGGTGTTTGTTGTTCTTTTTGTGCTGCCATTTCAAAATGCGAATTGTGCAAAAATACGCGCTACGAGATGATATCGAGACACGGACGATGGATGGTTTAAACGGATACATCAATTCACAATTCATAATTCACGCAGATTTCATCCGCATCTCCGCCGCGTTGGCGACGTTCGCGCGTAACTTTTCCACCTTCCTCTTCCAAAAGAACAGTTTGATTTTCGCGGCGTTTCTTTTGTACAGCAGAAGAGCGGCGACGAAGGCGTAGACGACGAAAAGGAGTTTGACGAGCCTTTGGTCGCGACGCCAGTATCGCGCGGTGAGGAACTTTCTCCATCGAAACTTTTTGAGTCGACGATAGCCTTTCGCCGTAGCTTTCTTCTTCTCGTCTGTTTTCGATGGTTTCTTATCGAAGACTTTCGCCGGGACGGAGCCGTCGAAACACCACTCGTTTACGACAGCCGCCGTCGATTGGTCGTCGTCGTCGTCGCTTTCTTCTTCTTCTTTGTCTTCTTCTTTGTCGTCGTCAAATTCGTCCTCATCATCCTCCAATTTCGCTTTCTTCTTCGTCCTGCCAACGACTTTCGCACCCATCATCTCTACCGCTTCTTTCCAGTTCCCGCTAAACTCCTCCAATTTCGCGCATATCGCATCCGTGCTTTTACACGGCGTCAATCTACCCCCGCTCGAAATCAACCCGGACGACCCCCTTCCTGCGCCAACGCCCCCACCAACTGCGCCTTCCACGAAATATTCCTCTTTGCACGCTCTATACAGCTGTTTCGCGTACGCGGAACAGACTTTAAATCTATCGTCATCCTCGCTATTATTATTATTCCTAGTACTCCCTCCTAAGTTCCTCGCGTCGCATTTGCTGCACTCAAATCTCCCGAACAAACTCGCACACGTCGCCGATACCGATTGCCGCTGCATCTCCACGTGATGGACTAAAATCCTATCCGTATCTCTCGAAGTGCAACACGTGTGCGAGCGGTAGTCGTCGCAAAACGTCAGCGGTTGTTTTTTCGGAGCGTCGTTCGTGTTTTTACATCTTTTTTTCATCGTCATCTTTTCCCCAAAATCATCATCATCGCTTTGTCGCGCGGAAACAAAAAGAATTTGAAGAAGCATCGTCATCAAAAGAGAGACTTTCACGAAAAACTTCATCCTCATCATTCTTCTTTTCTCTTTTTTCGCGCTGCTCGCAACAATGAATGGTTAATAGTTCTCTCTCTCTCTCTCTCTCTCTCTCTTTGTTGTTGTTGTTGTCGTCGGTGTGTTGTTTTGTGACAGACAGTTTGTTCTTTTTTTCTTTTTAGAGTTTAGGGTTTTTTTTTTCTGGTCGAAAAAAAAAGAAGAGAGACAAAAACGCAAGTGAAAAAACTCCTCTTGAAAAAAAGCGAGTGACACGAAGAAAACTGTTGAAACGCTCCTCTCGAAAAACGAGAGACTTTCTTTATACACGCGCATCATAATAATAACACACACTTTCAAAGCGCGAAACGCATTTTTCTGCCGCTGCCGAAACAAACACACTGCTTTTTCTCTTTCTCTCTCTTTTGAAAGCAAACTCTCTTTCTCCGAAAGTGGCTTTCTTTTTTGTTTGTGAAGAGAACGAGGAGAGAGAGAGAGATTTTCCAAAAAGCGGTGATGATGATGATGATGATGACGACTTTGACGACGGCGACGACGCGCTCGACGAAGACGTGTTGTTGTTCGTCGAAATCATCGTCACCATCGGTACCCCCCTTAATAACCGCGCGGAGGAAAACGAATGATAGTACGAATACTCGAAGAAGAAAACGAAGAACAACAACGACGAGAAGAAGAGCAACGACGACGACGACATCAAACGAAACGGATGCCTTCGAGGCAAAATCATCGAAAAATTTGAAGTGCGAACTCGTCTCGAACGTGGCGAACCGCTTCACGGTGAAAGGAACGATATTACTCGGCGCACACGTAAACGCGGACGACGTGTATAACATGCTGACGGATTACGAGAACGCGAGCAGAGTGTTCCCGAGCACGATTAAGAAAGTGGAATACCTCGGGTTTGAGGAGGAGGAGTTGGAGGACGGCGAAGCGAGGAGACCCGGCGCGGTGAAACGCATAAAACAGACGTGCAATTGGAAGTTTTTCATATTCGGTGGGAATTTTAACATCGAGTTGGGCGTGGTTGAGAACGATGCGAAGAGGCACATGACGTGCACGTTGGAAGGCGCGGCCTCGCAGAGGAAGTTTGGGTTCTTGAGAGAGTTTGAAGGTTCGTGGGAAGTCGAGGAGAACGGAGAGGAAGGGACGAAGGTGACGCACGTGTTGAGTGTTAAACCGAGTTTGACCCCGCCGTATGCGAGCGATATATTCGTGAAACAGGTTGAAGGGATATTGGAGGACGTGGAAAGAGAAGTTGGGTCGTGGGAAAATGGGTACGCCGTGCCTATGCACCGAAGATAATATATAAATAGTATGTAAAGATTGAAAGAGAAAGACGAAGAAGAGAGAGAGAGAGAGAGAGGAAAGCACGCGCGCGTTGAATTTGATTTGATAAAATGTAATTATTATGATAGTATTATTATTACAACAACAACGAACACCAAGGAGTACCTCTATAAAACTCAAAATGCATTTCTAGCCTCGGACGCGTAGAACTGCACGTCCACATCAGCGTCTGCTTTTAAACCGTCCAAAACTTCCAAGATTTCTGTTCTAATCGCGCTCCCTGCGCTCACGCTCTTCGTCATCTTCTCGAGCGATTTAGCAATATTAAATCGTACGTTTGCCACTGAATCCGCCGCGGCGGCTTTTGCAATCGGAAATAGCGTTCCCGTAATATCCCCCTCGTCTACTTTCTCCGCCAACATCCCTAAAGTCGACGCTACCGTCACTCTGACCAAATAATTTTTCTCCGTTTGTAACAACGACTCGAGTTTAGGAATGACGTGTTCTTTCGCCCAGGCGGAACCGAACAAGGCGGTTAAATTTTGCAAGTTTTGCCCAGCCGCTTGGCGAATGCTGGAAACCGGATCCGCGAGCCATCGCAAACACAAGGAATTCAAAACATCTTCCGCGCTATTATTTTCGCTATCGCTAGTGCTCGCCTCTTTCGAAAACAAAAACGAACTCTCGCCGGTTTGCGTGGCTAAAATCGGAATGTATTCGATAATCGCCAATCTCACGCGCCAGTGTCGATCTTCAGCTAAATCTTTAATAGCGGGCAAAAGTTCTTTGGAAAGCGTATCCACGCCGATGACTTCGTTGACTTGGTCTAATTTACCGATGACATTTAGTCTCACGTCTGGAAACTCGTCCTTCAACAACACCAAAAAGATTGGCAAGAGTTGATTCACGGTTTCCTCTTTTCCTAAAGTCGGCGCGGATTCCATGACGACCGACGCCAACGCCGCTCGAACGTGTTGACTGGCATCTTTCGCGAGCTCGCGAACTCTCGGGATGATATTTTCTCTGCTTCTTTCCGGTCCAGCCAAGGCGCAAAATTTGCTCACCTTCGCCGCCGCCGCGATGCGCACCTCCGCTTCCGCGTCTTCCAATAAGTTCTCGTACGCTGGAAACAAATCTTCCCTCGCGAAATCAGCGCCAATAATCTCACACAACTCGTAAATCTGTTGCGCTACCGCGTACCTCACTCGCCAGGACGTGTCCGAACTAAACTTCAACGCCACGGGAACGATGCTCTTCAACCTTTCCTCCTCGCTCACCAACTTCGATAAACTCACGCAATCGTCCACGGCCAATAACCTCACAGAATCTTGCTCGTCCGCGGTTAACTTCCCGAACCACTTCAACACCTCGTCGTTGATAAACTGCTTATCCTCCACGCTCGCTTCGGCCACCTTTCCCAAATTCGTCGCCGCCGCTCTTCTCACCATCGGCGTCTCGTCGTCGCACAACTGCCCGAACAAACTCCTCAACTGCGCAATCATCTTCTTCTCCTCTTCGCCCCCGTTACCATTACTGCTCACTTTTTCCAACGCGCACGCGAATAATCCACACGCGCTCACCCGAGCCGTAAACCACTCCCCGGTGGCCAATCGTTTCACCAAAGGGCAAAAATGTTCCATCGCGCTCGCGCGATCGCATCGCTCGCCGACTTTGACTAAACCTTCCACCGCTTTTTGCCTCACCACGGTTTCCTCCACCGTGCTTAAACTCTCCAAAGGTAGCAACAGCGCGTGAACGAACTCATCCCCGCCGACTGAGGTGACCAGCGATGGAATGTGTTCCGCCACCGCCATCAAACACTCGTCGTCGTCGTCGTTCATGTCCACTAAAAAAGGGACCAATTCGTTCCTCGTTCGTTCCGGGCCTAACGCGGCCGCAATCGTCGATAAACGGCTGATGGAATTCAGGCGCAATCGCACGTCTTCCGACTGATGATAACATTGAGAGAGAGAGAGATGAAACGCGACGTCAGCAACAACAAACGCATCACATCATTTCGAGTCAAAATACAAGAACCATCATCGGGAAAAAAAAGAAACCGATCAAAGAGTAATCAAATCGCACCTTCAACTCATCGATGAGCGCGGCGACGGCGACGACATCGTCTGGACCACCACCGCTATTCATTTTCAGAGCAGCAGACGCGGAGACGGGGGGAGGGATTTCGCTCATCGGCGGTGGTCGCGCGGTGTCCGTCATCTCTTCTAATCTCTGTTTTGTTTTGTTTTTTCTTTCGTTTTGTGTGTTTTGCGTCGTTTTTTGTGGGGCTGCTTCGTGGGAAAATCGAGTAAAAAAGCGAGCACATCTTTTAAAACAGACACCACAAAACAAAGCGGAGACTGCGATAAAATACGAGGAAAAGAGCGAGAGAGAGAGAGTAGAAGAGTAAGAATAGGAGCGCGTGTGTGTGTTAAATTATAAATATGAACCAACCATCGCGAGCGGAAAAATTTCTCATGCCTCCGGGCAGTCGGAAACTCTCGTACACCCCGGACACGAAATTAGCCAACGCCGGGGAATTCGTCTTAATGAGAGAAGATCACACGCTCGGGAACATGCTCAGGATGGAACTGCACAACGACCCGAACGTGGTCTTCGCGGGGTACCAGCACCCACACCCTACGGATCACCGGATTTTGATTAAAGTGCACACGAACGGAGAGACGAACCCGGTGAGGGCGATGCGAGAGGCCAATCAGAGATTGACGGAACAGGTGGAGAGTTTGAAGACGCAGTGGGAGAGCGAGTTGGAAAGCGTGAGAGATAGCGGGGCGATTTGATGATGATATTATTTTTCGGTCTATCTTTGCGTGATAGAATAATAGTTCTCCTTTTGTATTGTTTAAAACTAACTACTGGCAGATGGTGTGTGTTACTACTCGTCGTACGCTTTCTCTATATGCGCTCGTACTCCTCGGTATTTTATACCTCTCATCATCGAGGAGCGAGAGGATCGTCTTCGTCGAGAACGGACGAGGATGACGAAGAAAACAAATATTTCATGCCTTTAGCGGCGAAGTTCATCATTTTTGTGAGCGCGTCGTCCTCGTCCAACTCGTCGTCGGAGAGACGTTCGTCCAACTCGCCAGCTTCCTCGATCTTATCGTCGCTATTGCTCTCGTTCGAGTTTTCGCCGTAGAAGGCTTTGCCCGTGGTTGAAACCGCATCGTCTTTGTGCTCGTCGTCGTCATCACCGCCACCGTCCTCCTCCTCTTTTTCCTCTTTACCTTTGCTCGCTCTTTCTCGCATCATGATTTCTCTCGCGTTGAACATGCTTTCCGCCTTCAACAAGTCTTTCCTATTGCCTAACCGTCCAATTTTCTTCCTCGGATTTAACCCGCACGTCTCTTTCCCGGCACCGCAACGGTTGATGTACCCAGCTCCGACTAACCCGTCCAATATGGCGTGTTCTAACTCCATGGAATGCACCGCGTCCACACCACTCCGTTCCGTGCCTCTCAACACGTAATACTGATACTTCGCCTCCGGCGGCAACGCCGAAGGGAGTTGGTTTCTCCATCCTCTCCCGACATTTCTATCGTCCACACCGAACCCGTACAAATTCACCTCGTCGCATAAGCTCATCGCCAACACGGTGGATATAATCCCCGAACTCGGCGTGTTCCCACCTTTTGGTTTAAACCCTTTCGCTAAGCACTTATCCGCTTTCGATTTAAACTCTCGCATGAGTTTCCCAACCGCGCCTCTCACCGCGCTCTCTAAACCGACCACGCGCACGTCCGGTCTTCTCGGATACGCTTTCACTAAATTCCTCGCAATCTTATCGATCCCTCTCGAGGCGATCAAATACACGTCTTTCTCCAACGGTAAATACTCCTTATCACCTCTCGAGTACTGTTGCGTCCACTTCTTATTGAGCACGCGAAACGTCGTCTTCTCTCCGACGAAGAGTTCGTACGTCGCCGTCGGCGCTTGGTTTTGTCGGAACACCACGTCGTGCGCGTCGATCGCCTGACCAAACTCCGCGGACTTTAATATCCCGCCGTTCCCCACGACCGCGCATCTTTTGAATTTCACTCGTCTCGCTATGCGTTCCGGCACGCCTTTCGAAGAAGAAGAAGACGTGTGTCCGTCCTCCACCACATCGACGGTCTTAAAAATCTGCGACGGTTTCGGCAACATCCTCTCCGGCATCCCGTCGACGAAAACTTTCGACGCCGCTTTATTCATTCTCGGGGTCGACAAAACACCGCTCGGAACGCAAAACGCCTCGCTTTTGTCTTCTTCCGGTGCGGTCGTTCCCGACCGAGACGCGAACGGCACGGACACATGAGAAGAGGGAAATTCCATCGTCGTCCTCCTCGCCTCCGTCGTCAAAACCATCGTCGTCAAGGAGAGAACGCAGAGAAAGGAAAGAAGAAAAAGGAAAAAACGCATTTTCGTCGTCGTCGTCTTCAAAGTATCCTACTCATTTCTCTCTGTTTCTCTCTTTCTCGCGCACGCAAAAAGCTTTTACGGTAGTGTTTTGCTGGAATGCCGCAAAGCGTGCGTGAGTATAAATCTGACGTGCTTGAAAAAAAAACAGAAGAGAGAAATTAATTGGCTGCTTTTTTCCTCGGACTGAAAAAAGAAAAAGAGAAAATTTTCCTCTCGAACGAAAGAAAGAAAAAAAAAGCCGTTGCTTTCAAAATTTTAGCAGACTTCTCCGCACAAAAATCACACATCTCTTTCTTCACGAACAGCTTTGGCTTTGGAGCCGAGAGAAGATCGAGAGAGAAAATGTCCGCAATGTTATCTTCGCGTCGGGTTTCGGTGCACGTTCCAGGAGGAGGAGGAGGAGGAACGAAGGCGGCATTCTCGAGGAGGAGCGCATTCGTTTCCGGGATGAGGCCTCTGCATCGAACCGCCGTGAAAAAATCATCGTCGTCGTCGCGACGACCGAAGAACGCGGGGAGGAGGAGGATGATCTCGTCGTCGTCGTCGAGCAGAGATTTATTCGAAGGCGACGAAGGCTTCGACGTCGAGCTTTTGCAGAAAGATCTCGTCGAGGAAGGGCTGTTGGATCAGAAACACGCGAACGGGTACGTCAAAGAGTTTAGTTGAGATATCTTTCTTTTTCTTCTTTTTCCCAACGGCCGAAAAACTTGATTTTTGAGCCCCTCCTGTGTGTTGGTGCCAACAATACTGACGAATCTCTCTTTTTACCACCTTTGACGATAACAAAACAACAGACACTTCAACGGCCAAACGACCGAGGCGATCGCGACGCTTCAGCAACAGTTCGGTTTACCCGTCACCGGCGAATGGACTGAACTGGAAAGATTGGTGTTTCAAGGAGGCGCGCAAAAAAGCCAACGCGTGCGCAACTTTAACGACAGAAACGCCGGCGAGCGAGCGTTGGCGCCTCCAACGGCGAGAGGGAAGAGGGCGTTGGAAAACGCGCAAATGTATTACACGAGCGTGGAGGATTCGCGTGATTTGATCAGAGACGGTAGTGACGCGTTGCAGCGGTTCGTACAGCCTGGGCTTTCTGGAGATATTTTGACCGGATTGGTCTGGGGGTTGGGCGTGGCGAGCGCGGTGTCGTTCACGAATGATCTTTTTGAAGATTATTTGCAACCCGTCGGTCGGCAAAAATCGAAAGAACACCAGAGAAGATGGAACGAATCATCGAACGACGAAGGTTTGTTACCAAAGTTGAACTTTTTTGGCGGCGGGGGTAGCGGGGGTAACGGCGGTCGAATCCAACGCGCAT
>JACLAB010014106.1_pt1 | contig 11677 bp, 8 predicted proteins | sample 8027921 | NCBI WGS metagenome assembly JACLAB01 (sample SAMN15725117, study PRJNA655200) | protist metagenome | isolation source: fluorescence activated cell sorting (FACS) single amplified genomes of... | place: USA: West Boothbay Harbor, Gulf of Maine | collected 2000-07-19
CGCTGAGATTGATCGGGACGAGTGTAGGAGCTTTGTGCTGCGTTCTGTACGCTTCAAAGTGCGATAAGGAAACGTTTGAGGGTACCAATAGTAACGCGAATGGGAGTGAGGTGGATAAGCTTTTCCTCCTGGGACCATGCTTTAACGTCGAAAAATGCTTGTTTAATTATCGGGCGACGTTTAACGTTACTTTTACCGATTCGTTTATCGAAGACGCGAAGAAGATTGACAAATTTCCGTTCGTTACGTGCCCGACGTATATCGTGAGTGGAGCGGACGATACGATTTCGAGTTTGGAAGACGCGGTGCACTGGACGAGGCAAGCGAGTACGCTTTTGAGAGCGACGAACGAAGGCGACGAGGACACGAAAAAGATGAACACGTCGTCGGCGAAGGCAAATAAAGGGAGAGAGGCAGGGGAGAGACGGTTGTTAGAAGTGTCTGGCGTGGGTCATCGCGTGGAAAGCGCGTTACCGCACGCGTTACCTCGGTTTAAAGAGTTTTTCAATTTGCCGAACGTATAGAATAGAAGGAAAATAATTCCAAAAATAGCAAAAGAGGGAGGGGGTTGACTTGGAAGAAAAAAAGGAAGAGTTTCTGATTCATCACATGGATAATGCATCAAAATGATGACGAAACCGATCGAGCGGATAATCCTCGCGTCTCATCCGGAACGACGAGTAGCAGCCGATGTTCCTCCACTATCAGCTCTTTGAGCGAGTATAGCAACACAACCGGGGAGAGTTTACAAGAGGCGAAGAAGCGCGCTTTGAAGGAGTTGGAGACCAGATTTTTACGATGCAAGCAACGCGCGAAAGTGACGCACGAACGTAAGAAAGCGCTCGCAGAAAATGCAAAGCGCATGCGAGAGACTGTTTTACGGCACGACGTGCTCGTTCGCGAACGCCAAAATCAGTACGGGCGCGCAGAGAAAGCCGAGCAGATTGAAAAAGAGAGCGCGGTTTCGCTGAGTAAGACTGCGGAGATGTGTTTACAGATATTGCGAAAGACAAAAGATCAAATGCGATTTTGCGAGCACAGAGCGAATAGATACGCGATCGCTAAGGACTATCTAGAGACGTTTTTGGCTGAACACGGAGAGAACAAGCACCATGAAGAAAAAGAAGATGAAGAAGATGGAGGACGAGAGACGAATACCACCCCTTGCGACGAATCGCCTTCACCTTCCTCTTCTTCTCTTGTTTCGATCAATCATCATCATCATCATTATCGTCATAACAGAATGAATTTCGAAGATATATACGATATCATCGTGAGATGCAATTCACTGAAAGCAATCAACGACACCTTAACGGCGAGACGATCTCAAGCTCGAGAAAATGTGCGATTAGAGGCTTCCGAACACGAATCCGCGCTTGCGATGTTTCGCGCGCGGCGTCTCGAACCAGAACAAAATAGCTTGCTTCAATTGCACTCTGAGCTTGAAAACGCGCGCATTCTGTCTTCTCTCGAGAGAGAAAAATCAAAGAAGAAACGCGACGAACAAATGCACGTATCGAAAATTAAATCCACAATCGCCAACCTCTACGAAAACGTCTGCGAGAAGAGCTCGGTCAATCGCTCAATCGAAACTACCGCGAACGAGAGATTAGACAACGACAAAACCGACTCAAAAAAACACCTCGAGGACGTCGCGTCACAACTGCGCCACATAGCACACTTCGCTCGCGATTTCAAACGCATACTCACAAATTCTTGAATCATTTAATAAATATATTTATGGTAGTCAAAGCAAAAACGCTCTGCGAATTCAAACATACTAACACCGCGCTTCGTAACGCTCTCCTACAAAAAATCTAACGCCTGTTACCACCGCTCTTCTGTTGCCGCCTCTCTCGTCTCTCCCGCATCCTCTTCTCGTGTTTGCTCTCCCGTTCCTCCGTCGAATCGTTCTTGTTATTCATCCTAAAATTCTTCACGTATGGCCCGACGTACCCCCACAACGCGTACGCGCCGTACGCAGGGACAAAATACGTCAAGTACCAAAACCTATCGCTCACGAACGAGCTCAACCACATGCTCGCGCACGTCACGTACACGCAGTCGTAATAATACTGCGTCAAACCAGGTTGCGATAAATCCATGCCAGGGTCGACCAGTTCTTTCGTGTGCGCATCGTACGTCGGTTTTGCGTGTTTCAGTAAACTCCGGTAGCAAAACAAACACGCGCACGACCAGAAGACGGTGTGGAATTTCCAAATCGGATGTTCGGATGATGATCTAAATTGCCACACGAATCGAACGAGCACGTGTTGCAGAAAAGAGACAGACACGAGTTTGTGGAGGAAAGAAATTCTCGCGCGGTTGCGCTGGAGGATTTTTTTCGCGCTGTCGCCTGCCATTTTGATTGAGATCGTGAGTCCTTTGCGCGTAGTGTTTAATGGAGAATTCGCTTCACGACGATTGGAAAATTGCATCACAAAAAATATGGTACCGAATACAACTCTTTCGATGCGTTACGCGCCGCGTTTGCCGATTCAGCCGATTCAGACGAAGCGTTCTGCGACGACAACAGCTTCGAGGAGCGAGCGATTGGTAGTTTTGAAGAAGAAGAGCATCATCAAAACTGCTCGTTTGGGTTCTTTTTCTTCTGCTGATGTTGATGGCACTGGACTCAACATTCCCCTAATCCAACGCGCTTCGTCGGTCGTCGCGAGGAGTAATACTACGATGGTTCTTTCGATGATGATTGCAGCAGCGGAGGAGGATAAGGATGAGGCAAAAGCGGAGAGCTCGGTGATTGTCGGCGCTGGCCCAACTGGTCTCGTCACCGCCATCATGCTCGCTCGCAGAGGTTGGAAGAACGTGAGGGTCCTCGAAAAAAGAAACAAACCGGAAAAGGCGAACAACGCGGACGTTTGGGGGGATCCTCAGAGGAGTTATAACATCGGCTTATCCGCTCGAGGACAACTGGCGTTGCAGAAATACGATTTATTAGACGTGGCGACGGAGTATGCGAAGCGAGTCAAGGGAAGGTGCGACTTCGATAAAGACGGAAACCCGGTGGAGAAGTTGGTACAAAAGAAGTTTGACACGCAAGTCATTCAGAGGGATCGATTGGTGGCGGCGCTTTTGGAAGAGGTCGAGAGTAATTATGCGGACAGCGTAACGGTCGAGCACGGTGTCGCGGTGAATTCGTGCACGTTTTCGGAGAGTGGCGATAAAGCGACGTTGGAAATTTTCGAGTGTAAAGAAGACGGCGATTATTGCGACACGAAGGCGAAGGAGACGATCGAAACGTCGTTGGTTATTGGCGCGGAAGGAAACGCAGGGAAACGAGGGAGCGCGGTGATTCGAGCGATGGATGAGAGTAAAATGTGCAAGACTAAGATGGTAAAGTTGAAAGAAAGGATTGAATCTACGAGAGTGTATAAGATTATTCCTATTGAACTACCGGATGGGTTTCGGACCGATTTGAACTATTCCTCGAGAACCGGGAAAGGCGTCGCGATGGAGTGTTTGCCGACGAAAGAAGGTCTCTTGGTCGGTGTTTTGTTGGTTAAACCTACGGACGAGGAAACGTGCCTGAAACTCTCCGACCCGAAGAAATTAAGAGAGTATTTGGACAGCGATTTCCCGATGTTCTCGAAAATGGTCAGCGACGAAAACGTCGAGAAGGTTGCGAAATCTAAATTTTCCGGTTTGCCGAATTTTCAATACGCCGGGGGCGCTTTACATCTTGGCAGTTGCGCGGGATTAATCGGCGATGCTATTCACACGGTCAAACCGTACTTTGGGATGGGCGTAAATTCGGCGTTTGAAGACGTGACTGTTTTGGAAGAGTGCATCGAGAACGCTAAAGGCGATTCGAAGATTTTTTTACCGCTTTACTCGAAAAAACGAGCCGCAGACGCCAAAGCGCTCGTGGAAATCTCGCACGGTTTCGATGGTGGATTCTTAACGTTCGTGTTACCATTAATATTGGATTCTATTTTTCACCGCATCGCGCCGTGGTTATTTATGCCGAATACGATTCAAATGTTACAAAAAGACGACTGGAGTTTTGTGCGAACCAGTCGACGAAAACGGTTCGATCGAACGTTACAGGTTTCGATTCTCGCGTCTATTTTCGCAGGATCGGTGAGCTTAGTGATGATGCTCGTCAAGTTTCTGTGGAGTAAAAAGTTTTTTCTAGCGTAAAATGTATGATGCGAATTGATAACAGGTACCCTCTATGCTTTATTCTATCATCTATCTCTTTGAAGAAGGCCCCGGTCCGTCCCAGGAATTCGCGAGCGTATGGTTGTTCAACTGGAACTCCTTGTACTCTTTACTCTCAAAATACGCCTTCAACTCGGGCCTGCTCTTCATCTCCGCGTGAAACTTCTTCAATCTCGGAAACTCACTCAACATGTCTTGCTTCTCCACAGCTTCCCCATCTTTCCCGCGCACTAACGTCTGATAGTGTTCGTGTTGGTCGATCATCTCAAACGCGTGAAAATCGCAGGACGACACCGCGTCTTTCTTCGCGAAATACGTAAAATCGTGAAACTGTAACCAACTCTCCAGCTTCTCGTACGTCTTTTTGCACGCGCCAAGATGTTCAGGAAGTCGCTCGTAAAACTCACTCTGCGTTCGCACGCTGTTCGGAAACTTATACACGAGGCGAATGACGCTATTCCGCAAATCGAATATCTCCATCGCAATCTGCGCGTTTCGTAACCTCTGGTCAGAGTTCTCGTCTGTCTCGTCCACGCCAATCTTTCTGCCGAGGTAGTCACAGATGCACAAAAACTGCACGATGGTTTTCTTCTCCTCGTGGTCGATCAAATACGGGATATTCGCCAAAGGATTCGCGTCTTTGATCATCTCCACTTTATCTCGCTTGAACCATTCGTTCACTCCGTCTGCATCTTGCGCGTATTGCACGTCTTTGAAGTTCATCTCAGCGCCGCCACGATGGGTATACTTTCCCCAGTGTAAAAGCATGCGTATGGCGGCTCCAAGACCTCGCATTTGCCAGTACCCCATGGTAAAACGAGGTTGTTGTCCCTCCCCCGTCTCTTCTTCGGCCGTTTCGCTTTTCCATTTTGGTTGCGGAGGCGTCATGTTTGTTCTCTTTTGTGTCGTAAACGAAAGAGTCAACGCTTTCCGTATCTGCTCTTTTTTCCCAAGAAGGGGAGTTTAGGGGTCTGTCTCCTCACTCTTTTTCCCTCCTTGCACTCGACGCACGCGCGCGCTTTACATGCGCTTCAACGCCTCGTCCGGCGGCCCGTTTTCATTGAGTGCTCTGCAACAACACAGACCAAACTGCTTGTGCTGCGTGGGCCAACCGGACCCGGCCTTCGAAAAGGCGATTGAGAATTTGAAACGATTAGCAACACCATCAACAACTACAAAACACCTAAACGCAGCAATAAAAGCGGTCGAGGAAGAAGAAGGAAGAGACGAAGGGGCAGCAAATGCGCCGTCGTTTGCGAAGTCTGAAAGTATTTCAGGGATAAATCAAACCGTCGCGGAGAGTTTCGTTCGCATGTGTCGCAGCAACGGAAGCGGCAAAATGCGATTGAGTAAATCGAAGCAGAAGGTTGCGATGAAGTTGAAGATGAAATTCGAGGCGCGGTTATTTACGGCGGAGGAAATCGAGAGGATGCAAGAGGCGGTTTTGGAAGCGTACGAGGAAACTTTGGATTTAGAAGAGAAGAAGATGAAGACCTGAAGAAGAAGAAGAAAAAGACATCATGGCATCGAAAGTTATCGAAAGGATAGAGCAGAAAGTATCCGACGACCCCGACGCGAAAGCGATCGTCGAACACGATCCTTTCTCGTCCTCACGCGATGGAAAGACAGTCTCGACGAGTTATGGCGACTTGTGGACGAAGAGCGGGAGGATGGCGAAGACGCTTATGCGCTCATCGGAGATGCGCGGCGTCGAGATGGTAGGCGTCGCGGTTAATGAGGGATACATGTTGCACGTGTGCCAGGTGGCTGTGCTTAGAGCGGGGAAGACCTTCGTGCCAATATCGATAGAAGAAGGAGGTCGGCGAAGGTTGAATGCGGTGTGCGAGTTGTGCGAGTTTGCGTCTGTCGTGGTTAGGGATTGGACGCATAAGGAAGCTTTGCTTGAAATGTTAGATGCGTCGAAAAGGAGGTGGATGGAAGACAGGGTCGTCGTTGCGGATGAAGCAGTCGTTAGCTCGGACGAACGAAGAAGGGCTCCACTCATATCATCATTGGTAGAAAGAAAGGAAACATTCGTTTCGCACGTGTTTTTTACGAGTGGTTCGACCGGCGCCCCTAAAGGCTGTGTCGTCTCGGAGAAGGCGCTGTTTTCATACTGCTCGGCGAGAAACGATAAACTGAAGATTACAGAGACGAGTCGCGTTTTCATGGCGTCTTCTTCTACCTTTGATCCGAGTTATGGCGACGCTTTAAGCTGCTTCGTCGCCGGTGGTACTTTGCACGTTGGGAATACGAAAACGGCGACGTTTGAACATTTAGGTGTATTACTCGGAAGATCTCAGGCGAATTTTTGCGCGTTGACGCCGTCGCTAGCCTCGACGATTTCGGATGCAGATTTGCAAGCGATTGAGAACCCGTTGCTCATTACGTTAGGTGGCGAACGCGCGAGCACAAAACTTCTCGAAAAACTTCTCGATGTAAAGAATATTAAAGTTGCAAACACATACGGGGTGACAGAATGTACGGTGTATCAAACCTTTGGGTTGATGCGTGACGCTTCAGATTCAAAGAAAATTGGCAAACCTCTTGACGGTGTTTCTATCGTTCTCGCTCGCGACGACTTGAACAAAATATTGGATCCAAATCTCGATCGTGGAAAGATTGGAGAGATTTATGTAAGCGGCGATCACGTCGGCGAAGGCTATTTTAAAGCCGAAGAGCTCACTCGCGAGAGATTTATTACGCTGAACGACGCGCGATACTTTCGAACGGGTGATTTTGCAAAATACGACGAAGAGTCTGAGGAGTGCGAATTAGTTTTCCTAGGACGGAAAGACTCACAAGTAAAAATAAATGGCGTTCGCATTGAACTCGAGGAGGTTGAAAGCCTAGCGATGGAGGCATGCGAGCGATTCGTGAGTGCCATCGCGGCGTGCGCTTTTTCAAAATCTGAGCTGGTCTTATTTTGCTGCGTTCCAGAAACCTCTTTTGAAGGAGAAATTACCCTATTGTCGATTAAACCAGACCTCGTCGATGCCATACGGTGGTGCATCTCGAAGACCTTACCGAAATTTTTGTGGCCGAAACAGATTTTCATCCTGGACGAACCCAATTTGCCGCTCTCTGCGAACGGCAAAATTGATCGGCGTTTGCTTCTTTCTGAGGAATATATGGGGATGCTCATAGCGGAGAAAATGACAAATCTACGCGTTGGTGAAGAAGATGAAAACGATCTTTGTCTCGAGACTCCGCTCGATTTTGCCATTGCAGACGCGTGGCGATGGGCTTTGAATCTTGATGCAAGCGACGGCAAATCTGTCTTGCGTTTGAACTCTAATTTTCTCTTTATGGGTGGTGATTCGTTGGGTGCATTGAGCGCCGTTCGGAAGCTGAGAGAAACTCTCAGCCAAATCTCAACTATATCACCGAGTGGAATGGATGGTATTGGAATCTTTGGCGAAGATTTCGGCGCGTTGAGCCCGCACGAACTTTTGCAAAGACCGGTTTTGCTGACGTTCGCTTCGCATCTCGCCTCGACGCTAAATTTGCCAAAATCGTGGACGGAACGAAAAGGAGGAATATCAGAGAAACGAGACTCGACAGTCGTCGAAGCACGTTCTGAATACGAATTATCGCTCATACGTTTGCTCGTAAAATCAAATCAGTTCAAAGCAATCGAGGCGATTTTGAAAGTTTACGAGAGCGAGGAGCGCTCTCCTCCTCGCGACGACGCGGCGGTATGTCTCGCGTGTCAACTCGGTCACACCGAGTCCCTCGACATTCTGATAAAAATGAGTGTCTTTGAATTAGAGTTGGAACACTGCCGAGGTGCACGAAATGCAAATTTGCTCCACTGCGCAGCTCGAAACCCGGCAAAAGCGGGAAAAGTGCTCGCGATACTCGCAAAAAATTGCTCTGAATCCGTGTTGGCAAAACTCATGCAAAGCAAAGACGACGACGGTCAAATTCCATTACACGCCCTCGCAAGATTTGGTGCGAGTCGCTCGCTCATAAACGACTTTCTTTTGATTTCCAAGAAATCAGGAAAGGATTTGATCAACGCGCGCGACGGATTTGAAAGGACACCTTTGCACTGGGCGTCTGTAAACGGAAACAAAAACACGCTTTGTGCGCTTCTCGAGTTTGGAGCAGACAAGTCTTTGAAAGATGGAAATGGTGAAACATCATTAGACGCAGCTGAGCGCAGGGCTTTATGCGCATCGAGCGAACGCATTCCAGGTGAACGTCCGAGCAAATGGGCGGACATTGCCACCGTCCTTGGCGGTTCCGGCAGCACGAAACACCTCAAGGGAAAGAAGTAAAATATACCGCGCGTAGAATTAGAAATGTAGAATGTAGAAAGTGCAAGCGCTAGATACTAGTAATACTCTATAACTACAACGCCTCACGACTTTTTAGCGTTCGCGAATAAATCTTTCACGTCCCAATCGTCACCCGCGTCGTCGTCGTCCTCGTCGTCGTCTTCTCTTTTCCCTTTCTTCTTCCCTCCATTTTTACCTAAAAACTTCTCCAACTCTCCAACCCTCCCACTATCGTTCAACCCGATTGCAAAATACGCCAAATGCCTCCTTTTCCTCGCCATCAGCGCTTTCTCGTCGACCGTGTCTCCCATCAGTTCCAATTTCCTCTGTTCCTCCGCTTTCACTTTCTCCCTCTTTTCCTTGAGACTTTTCTTCCGTTTCTTCAATTTATGCTTGCGAATTTTGTTTTGTTCCGATGATGATGACGAGAACGTGCCTCTTCCTTCCTTCGCGCGTTTGAGCGATTGTTTGACCAGTTTGGAGGACATGATGTGGTTGTGAATTAGTATTATTAGTATTATTCCACGAGAGCTTCTTCTTCTTCTTCTTCTTCTTCTTCTTCTTGTTAGCGTTGTCGGTGAATAATGCGACCGAAAAGAGCCGCCAAATACTGAAGAACAAGAAGTACTGAAAAACAGACGAAAACGCTGCGGAGTGAAAATGTGGCAGAAAGAGAAAAAAAAAACAAAAAATTCAAAAAACTTCAAAGCAGCAACACCAACAACTTCATCAACATCATCATCATCAAAAGCGGGCTTCTCTGCGCTCTGCCTTTGCCGCCTTAAACAACGGAACGATCGCTCGGTGCAGAGCTTATATATATATATATATATATATATATAAACGCGCGATGTCTTCAAAACTCTATTCGGACGACGACGAGGAGGAGGAGGAAAACGACGACTCTTACCCGAAAGATTTATACGCGACTTTAGGCTTGAGAAAAGAGGATTCCCCGACGTCTGTGGAGATTAAAAAAGCCTACCATCGATTCGCGTTGAAGTTACACCCGGATAAAAACCCCTCGAAAGATGCGTCGAAACAGTTTCAGACGTTGCAGAAAGTGTACGCGGTTTTGAGCGACGAGAAGAAGAGGAAAGCGTACGATGAAACCGGAAGGGTGGATGAGATGGATTCGGAGGAGTTTAACGACTTGTACGAGTATTATCGGACGATGTATAAGAAAGTCACGGAGGAAGATATACTGCAAGTGACGAAGGAGTATTTAGGGAGCGAAGAGGAAGCGCGAGATTTGAAAGCGTGTTACGTGAAATTTGAGGGCGACATGACGAAAGTGTTTGAATGGCAGATGTGTTCAGATATCGAGTTCGATTCGCACCGGTTCGCGGAGCTTATCGACTGTTATATTTTCAGCGAGAATTTGGAAAGGTATCCAAAGTATGAGGAGTATTTGAAGAAGCACGTGAGAGGGAAAAAAGCGCCGGTGGACCCGTTGACGAACAGAGTGAGCAAGAAAAAGTTGAAGAGCAGCGGTAATGGAAAGGAGAATGGCGAGATTGGGGGAGGTATGGGCGATTTGCAGGCGTTGATATTGGCGAAGAATAAGAGTCGAGCGGGCGCGGCGGATGATTTGTTCGCGAGGCTGGAGGAGAAATATGGTGGTGGCGGGAAGAAGAAAGAAAAGTCGACGCCAACGAAAGTGAAAAGTGGGAAAGTCTCGAAGAAGAAGTAATAAAAGCAGTATGTAAAATAGTACCGGTATATATCGCGTGTCGCGAATAAATCATCAAAAATTCTCTAGAGGAATCCTTTTCGAAACCCAAACGTAGGATTGCGCGTCTTTCTCCGTCCATCTTCAAAGTTCAAGCGCAATTTTCCGTGCTCGGTTCGTTTCATTCTGTGCACGCAACCGTCCAAAGCGGATGTGTGTATCGTTTCGTCGTCGTCGTTGCTTACTAAAATCTGACTCACGCTGCCGTTGTGCGCGCGGACGACATCCGTCGCTTCGCCGGTGGAGACGTCCCAGACGCAGATAGTTCCGTCGCCGGAATTATAGTTTTTGTTGAACCCATCGTCCGGTGTGTCGCTGTACTCGGATCCGGTGAATAATCGCGTGTTATCTTGCGACAAGGAAAGCGTGGTGATGAAACCTTCGTGATGACACGGAAACGTTCTCTTTTTCAAAGCGCCGGATGGAATACCTTCGTTTTTAGCTTCAGAGAGCAGTTCGAACATGTGCACGCACTTATCGGCACCTGCGATATAAAGAACTCTTTTTGATTTCGAGACAACCATCGCTCGAACTTCCGTCCCCGCGTTGAACTTGAACATTGGCGACGGCAAATCATCCGCTGAATTTTCCTCCTCAAACGTCTTCTCGAGATCCCAAAAAGCAATCGTTCGGTCGTTAGAACCGGAAATGAGCGTCGTTTCGGTATCTTCGTCGTAATACGCGAGCGATTGTACCGGGTGAGCGTGTGCACTGAAACGATACGTGACGACCGTCGGTGTTTCCTCTTCGTCTTCTTCGCCTTCTTTTTCGTCTGCGTGTTGTTCTGGTTCTCCTCCTCTTTCTTCTTTTTCGTCTGATACTCTCACTTCTTCTGCGGTGCTTTTTTTCGCGTCATCGCTCGCGCTCTCTTCCGGCTTCTTCTTTCTGTAAGGCATATTTAACGCTTCCGTCTGTTCCTTCTCTGACATGTCTGAAATCATGATATCGTACATTTCGTTCATCTCCGATGCCGTTTCAAACTTATCGAAGGATCTCGTGAGAGTAAAATCGTCGTCGTCGTCGTCGTCGTCGCACTCGCGGACTTCCTCGATGGTGGCGGATGGCGATGACATTTGTTCACCGCTGCTCCTTGATTTGTTGAAGAATCCTTTCGAAATGAGCGTTTTCTTCGTCGATACCTTTTCTTCCACCTCTTGCTTCTTCTTCCTCCTCTTTCTGTTCTTATACACCTCTCTCGTGGCGAAAAAGCTGCCGTCGCGAAACACCGGCGAGCCGAAAAAGAGAACCTCCAAATCCTTCGAAATCACCTGAGAGCGACAATTAGCTTTCCTTGATACGTGTGGTCCTAGCAATTTGCCTCCCGCGACGCGTTTGAATATATCCTGTACTTCTTTCGGTGCTTCGTATGCTCTCAAAACGCACGTCTCTTGCGTCAACCCTCTTTCCTCGAAACATCCCGGTTCGACAATTTTCACAAACGCGCCGTTATCGAAACCAATAGCTAACACGTCCTCGTTTA
>JACLAB010005659.1_pt1 | contig 11674 bp, 6 predicted proteins | sample 8027921 | NCBI WGS metagenome assembly JACLAB01 (sample SAMN15725117, study PRJNA655200) | protist metagenome | isolation source: fluorescence activated cell sorting (FACS) single amplified genomes of... | place: USA: West Boothbay Harbor, Gulf of Maine | collected 2000-07-19
AGTAATCTCCACTAGCAGCTGCTACTTGAGTTGATGAAGTGTAAGCTGCTGTTAAAGAACCAGTATCACCAGTCCATAAACCAGTTGTGATTACTTCTACTTTAGCGTTTACTTTATCAAACTCTCCGAATCTTTTATAGATTCCAGTAGTTACTCCAGCACCAGATTGTAATTGTTGTCCTGCAGGCAATGCTGAATTTAAAAGGGCTATTACATCGTTACTGTCGATTTGTCCTCCACTTGCTAAGTCTTGTAGTTGGGAGGTTATATTTGGGTCGTTTATTAATGCCATGTTTTATTTCTTTTTATGCTCTATATGTTATAGTTACAGGAATAGTTTGTGAACCTCCCGTTTCGTTACCATACACAGTTATTGTAGAAGAAACATTAGATGTTAACGCCGGATTAGGAGTGAATGTAAATCCTAAACCACTAACAACTTGTGCCGTAGTTGTGATTTCCTCTCCTAAGAATACCGGAACTGAACCAGCTGCCGATGCTCCTTGCGTTACTGCTAATGTACCTGCTCTTTGGTCTGCTAATACAACAGTATACCCAGCGTTTGTGTTTCCTTGCGGTGAAGTTGTAGGTGAGAGAGCAACTTGCCCTTCATCTTGAAAAACTCCTACTGCAGAAATACCCAATGCTACGACTGGAATTTGAGTAGTACCTTTTGGTAATGTAACTAACTTGTATCTTAATACTTGTGTTTCGTCAGGACTTGCTTCCATAATTGGAATCGCCTTAATTGCCGAATCATAATACGCTGACCCCTTTGGGTGCGCTGGTTCGTACAATGTGTAATCAATCTCATCATCTCCCAATGCGAATTTGGAAATGTTAAGAGATTGACCCGATGCCAACTTCTGTCTACCTTTTTTGGTAAGAATAGCATCGACTGTTATTGATGTGTTGTCTAAATATCCCATAATTTATTTAATGTGCCCTTTTGTTTATTATGTACTAATAAATATAACTATTTTAAAATTTAATTAATCTACCTCTAAGATTGGTTCTCCACTACCTCTTCCAGTGTCAGCAACCCTTAAAATGTTTGGATTAGTAGTAAATATTTCTACCGGTCCTAATCCATCTGGAGTTGTTGTTGAAGTTTGCTTTGAGCCTTCAAAGAACGAATTCTTTAATCCTTGCGATAAATTATTTTTGTATCTATAATGAGTTGGGAAATATCCATTCAATGGAATAACCTCAGTTATCTCATTCCCAACCGATGGTGGTGTTGAACCAATAGGAAGTATAGTAACTTTACTTCTATACTTTGTTACATCTTGCAATTCATATTCAACTTGTTCATTGTTTGAAGTTGCAGGATATCCTTTTGTTTGAACACTAATTCTTTCTATGTACTCTTCTTTTGTTTTAAATACTAACTTTCTAGATGAAGTTACATTTCCTTTTATATCAATCGTATCAACCGATGATGTTGCTGATGTTGGTGCGTATAATCCAAATCCAGCATTTGATAATGAATTCGGGTCCATACCAATTTGTTGGAATGTATTTTCAATAACGAATGCGTCTGCTTTAGAACCATCAGGAACAACTATCTCACTGTTATAGGTTGGATAGTTACCAACTAAGTTTGTATCATCCTCAACATCTATAATTGAATCATACTGAGGGTTTGTTGATACTAAGTTTACATCAGTATCACCATCTACATTTGCATCATAGTTATCGTATTGATATGATAAGTTTGTATCAGTATCGCCATCTACGTTTGCTTCAACCTTAGTATAAGTTGATTCTAAATATACATCTTTCTTTTCCTCTATTGAAGCTACTATTACATTAGATTGATACTCACCAATAACGTTACCACTTTCTAATTCGGATATTGGTTTTTTCCACTTAGTTTTACTTCTTTCTAAATAATGTGGTTCAATTAATAAACCTTTAGAAACTTTTGCTCTAGCAGGAACTAAATCTTCCAATACATCGAATAAAGATTTATCGATATATCTGATTAATCTAATATACTCATAGATATCTCTATTTAATCTTTGGAAATAATAATCTCTTACATCCTTTAATTCAGTATATTCATCTTTATACTCATCCTCAGGTGCACCAATGTAGTTATCTATATTAAAGTTACCAAATGATTTGATGATATCCATATTCAACTCTTTAATTGGTGAGAAGAATAATCCTAATCTAGATGAATCAACAGGTGCTCTATCTAATGATTTTTTAGTTGCTCTTACTTTGTAAGATAAATCACTAACTAATGTTTGTGATTCAAATCTAATTTTATCAGCTTGGTTAAATCCTAATGATGGAACTTGTGCGGTTACACTTCTTTCATATACTTCATGATTGTAAGGATATGTAGATTGGTTTGTAAAGTTATTCAAAGTACCAGATGCCATTCCGTATTCGTTACTTATAGCAACGTTTAATATAGATGATGATTCAAATCTATTTTGAGGATATTCAAAATCAAATCTAACCAACATATCTTCAGAAGAAGCAGTATAGTTATTACCTGCAATTGAATCAGGTTGTTTTGTATGATTTGTAATTATATTATCATCTAATGAATCTTTCCAAACTCTAAACTCATCTAATGATAATCTTGATGAACTTGCAACCAATAAAGTATCACCAGTACCCCATTCTAAAGTTTGATTTACATTTGTTGATGTTTTTTTATTTATTATTAATCTATCATTTATCGATTCCTTTAAATAAAGATTTAAATTTGATGTACCACCATTAATATCATGAGTAATAGCTATTGTTTTATATTTACCATCAAATATTTTTGATTCAGGTATTTCTAATGAGTGAATATCTGAACTAGATGATACTGAGAATTTTATTTTACCAAACGAACCAGTAGTTGGTATTGCTTCTAATTCAAAATAAGTTATATTTGCACCATCAGTAGATTTTACTAAACTATGCTTTACAGATTCATTGAACTTAACATTCATTTCTACCGTCTTTGGAGAATAGTCTGCTTCAGCGCCTTTCCAAGGTAAATTAATATTTTGAGAACCAGCGAATACTAATGCAGATGTTCTATCTTCAAAGGTAAATGGTTGTGTACCCCCATCAGTTGGGTCAGTAGGTCCACCAAACTCCATAATTGTAAGGAGTGATTGTGGAACACCATAACAAGCCATTACTGCTTTTAGTGAACGAGAAGTACCTTTGTGTTTTAGTAAATAAGGTAAATTATTTATAACCCTTCTCCAAATTTCTTCGTTTGCATCTTTTAGACTTCTACCATATTTTTGTGTACCATCTCTATATTGTCCTAATGCATATTCCCATAGGTTTTGAGAATCGTAAGCTTTCCTACCTTCCCAACCTAATGATTCTAATAATGAATAAACTAAATCATTTGAAAATCCTAAATCAGATTTATGTTCTGGGTTTCTCAGATTGTTTAACCCGTTTATGTAAACCCATATAACATCAAAGTGATGTCCTAACATATCCATAAACAACATAAAGTCCTCATTCTGATAATCCTCTCTAATAAATTCTGGAAGATTGTTGTTAAGGTAATCTACATTGTTTTTATCAAATAATGATGCATCTGTTACTGCTGAGTTATACCAAGCTAATGATAATGAATCAGTTGATGGTAAAATACTATTTCCACTTTTAGGATATCCTATATCAGATGTCGATGTGTATAGATAATTCTCAAAACCATCAAACGAACCAATTAAATTATTTATGTTATCCAATTGCTTAGTAGACTCAACTGCTGTTACTGCTGATATAGTTGAACCATCTAATTGTAAGTTATCACCATCTTCGGTAATAATTACATATCCATCTTGCCCACTACCTTCTGCTAATATAAATCCTAATTCAATTTCAGTTGTTGTTAGTTGAGTATATTTTGCTTGATATGATTCTAATAGTTCAACTTTATACCAAAAGTTTTTAATTCTTTCTTCAGCTGAACCGAAATGTACAAAGTTATCGAAATCAAAATTAGAACCAGTTGCATATTGTATGTTTAACTTTTCAGTATCAATACCTGTGTTTGTAATGTATTTCTGAATTAAAGATGTATTCGTTACCGAACCACTAGCTAATAAATCATCATACACTTGATATCCCAATCCAGTATCAACCTCTAATGAAAAATTAGGTCCTTGTAATGGAGGACATGAAAGGTCTCCATCACCTACTAAACTTATAGTATCAATTATAGGTTTAGATTGTATCTTAGTAATCCAAACTTTTTGATTGGTTGTAATATTGGCTGGTAATGGTTCGTATAATTTTAGAATTAAACTATTCTCACTACCTACCCAAGTTGTAATTACTTGATTGTTACCATCACCTAAGTGTAATAGGTTTGTTAAGTAATTGGATTCATCAAATTGACAATTTGAAAACTGAGAAATAAATCCTTCTGCTAATCTATTGATTGCAACTTGTCTTGGTATATTGAAATCACCTTTATCAAATATAATAGGGATTCGCTCAACCTTACCCTCAACAACTTCTTTACTATCCTCATTTACAGGAATTAATCGTATTGGAATTTTTACTTTATCACCCTCATCAAATACTTCAACATTATACCTTTCAATTAAATCTTTTACGTTTAATGTTACTACTGATTTATTTCTTGATGGTTTTCTTTTTTTGATACCTGATGTGATACCTGGTCTATCTCTACTATCATTTGGAGATACTCTGATGAAATCTGTTGAGTTACCAATAAATACTTTTATATAAGATGCATGTACTGAATTAAAACTTATTTGAAAGTCTACATCATATCCGATAAAATCTGCACCCTTAACCAACTTAGGATAAGTAATACTTCTAATATCAGGAACCTTTACAGATACTTCATCAACTACATTAATAGTTAAACCAATAACTCTATCGAATATGTTCGTTGTTTCACTATCAGTTATACCTTCATCTAATTTAGTTACAATATCTAACCTATCCTCAATTCTACTAATAATCTTCTCTTCAGGTATTAGTGGTTTACGTGTATTGGTTTTTAATCCTAATTTGTTAGTTGATTTGGTTGGATTGTTTATTTTAGTAACAGGCTTTGTTATAGGCTTACCTTTAGACACAGAAGACTTCTTAGAACCTAATCCATTTTTACTAATTCCAATAATATTTCTTCTATACTTCTTAGCCATTATCTATAATTTTCAGAATTTTCTTGCTGAATTACATCTCTACCACTTTCCCCAAAAAGAGGGCCTTCTTGATTTCCACTTCCACCAGAACTTCCACCACTTGTTTGATTATACGGATTATATACATCTTCAATTTTTTCTTCTGGAATTACTATCTTCTCTTGTTTAATTACCTTTTTCTTTTCCTTCGTTGGTGTAATTTTAATTTCTTCTTCCTTAACTTCTTCAACTGATTCTCTTATTGAATTTTCATAATCTTCGAATGAAAATGGAAATAACTTTACTTCGTATTTTCCGATTTTCTTAAATGAAGTTTCTGGTATTGTTATACCAATGATATTATCATCACCCAACTCATCAAATTCCATAACATCATCTCCAATAATCAATGTTATTGCCTTTACATCAGAGTTCCTTTGTATAAGTAATGGAACTCCAGCTTTTGTGTTCATATTATATCTTCTTTCTTCATCTTTTATTAAAGAAATTATTGGATTTAATGCAGGTTGTACAGGTTCTACCCTTTCGGTAGTAATTGATACAATATAAGCTGCGTTTAAAGTTATAAGCGCTTCCAAACTTTCATTTGGTTCTGCTTTTAATTCTCTGAAAGAAGCTCCTTCTTTAGTTATCACCATATCAGTTATTCTAAATAACTTAGAATCTGATGACCTTATCTTATATGTAGTGCCACTTATATCTTTATAATTTGTTTCTCCAACAATTGGAAAAAACTCTGCATTTTTAGTTGAGTTTTTTAGAATACTAACAGGTGAACCCTTTCCACTAATATTAAACTTTATTGTATGTAATACAGGTTCATCAGATATAATTACTTCATTTAATGTAAATATTAATCTACCAGTTCCCCCCAATAAAGGTAATGGAGGACCAACCTCAACATCTCCTTTATATTTTTGTACTTGAACTACTTTTTGATTTAAACCTAATTTAGTTCCATCAGGACCTAAGTCTATAATTGGAGTATCATCATCAAGCATACTGATTATATAACACTCTTGTGCTTTATAACCTTTTTTAATTACTTCAATTTTTTTAGGTTTGTTTATTAAACTATCCTTTGTAATTCTTACACTTTGTGGTGTTGGTTGAGTATCACCATTTACATTTGTAGTAAACCCTTCTAAGTTGGCTGTAATTGTTAATACATAAGTATCGGTTGCAACATTATTATTTGAACCACCAGTACCTCCACCAGAACCACCTCCACCAGAGTACCCATCATCAATTGCATCTCTACCACTACCTATATTGTTATTACCAATGTTTCCACCACCACCGGTTTCATCATAGTTTAACATTTCGTTGTTATTATTTCTTTCTCTAATTGCCATTATCTAAGTAGTTCTTTTGGAAAGTTAGGTCTCATTCTTTCATCCAATCCAAACATTCGTTTGAAATCATTTTTTGATTTACTTTTTATTGGATTTGGAATTTTAAAATCAGGTATAGGAAGTTCTTTTGGAACTTCTTTTTCGATTAAGATATCCAATTTGTTTTTTGCATCTTCTTTTACATCATCAGTATCCTTTGTATCTTTAGTTTCGGTTACTTCGATTGAAGGAACGTTAGCTTTAATTACAACATCAGATTCTCTTGAGTTGATAACTTCACTTATCTTATCCATACTTGCATCAAATACGTTATCAACTTCTGTTTGTGCTTGCATTGCTCTTTTTGGTAAATATTTATCAACACATTCTATAAGTATTCTTTGTGATACTTTATATACATCTTCTTTTGAAAATCGTATAGATGGTTTGGTTGGTTTTTTCTTACCATAATTTATATCACCAATTGATGATACTCTATTTGAGAATTCATTATAGACTGATTTTCTGAAATCATTATAGATTTTAGTAACCATACTTTCAAATCCACTTATACCAAATTCTGATATAACGTTGTTGTACCACTTTTCACTATAAGTTTTTCTAATAAAGCCACTTACTTCCATTGGGTTAACCATATCTACAAAATTACCAACATATGGAATGATATCATCTCTAAAGTTTGAACCCTCGGTCATTATATTATATCTAGCTAACAAATCAGTTTTCTTAGATACCTCATTCATAAGGGGTAATACTCGTATTTCATTTCTAGATGGAGATATTTCTTGAATCCATAATTTTTCATTTATGTTATCATATCCAACTCTTTTATTTAATAAGGTTATTTCAGTTTTAAATATACCATTGTTATATCCAGCTTCTTTAATCAATCTCTCCGCATCTATAAAATACTCATTTGGAAATTGAAACGCTTGAAATTTTGTTCCATCTGCAATTAAAAAATAATCTTTGATGTTTTGTGAACTAAGAGGTACATACCTAACCAACTTACCATCATCACCTTGAGGTAGTTGATTTTCATTGGCATCATAAACAATAAATTCAATCATATCAGAATCAGAGAATCCGAAAAATGATTGTAGAGTTCCTTCTTCGAAAATCTCTCTATCTTTAGTAGAGATTCGATACCCTTTATTATCTATTATTTCTTTAAATGTTTTAATTGCCATTATTAACCTCTATTTTTTCTTAAATCTGTTGATATATTTACTTCATCCGTACTAGCATCTGCAAATGTAACTTTAACTTTTAGTGCCAATCCAGTATGATTTTGTCCTTTACCTTTCCAACCAATAGTTCTTCTTCTTGGTTGAATACCTGTTTTCTTAGATGTACCAATTACTGAATTATCGAAATTACATTCATATGTTTCAGAAGTTTCAGGTTCAATTGAACTTGCTCCTGCTTTTACTGTGAACCATTTAGGTTCGCCATCAAATACAAATTCTATTTTAGTTATTTTATTATCAGTAGTAACGTTACTCACCTCTAATGTATTTGTCATTTTACGAGAACCGGCATCTTTAGCACTACACTTAGCATATAAATCAGCTGATAATTGTCCTGCATCACCATCTCCATTATTTACCTTAACAGTAAATCCATTATCACCTCCACTAATAGCACCTTCTGCCGTTTGAGCAGCCAATCCAAATAGTTGTTCTCTTAATGATTCGTTTTCTTGTAATAATGCCTCAACTCTAGCAGTTAACGATACTCTTGCGATTGCTTCGTTAATTGAATTTTGTATTGCGTTTTGTAAATCAATTGTTGTTTCACCAATTTGTTGATTTGAAATTGTAGATTGTTGACTTGCTATATTTGCTTTTAATTGCTCATTCTCTAATTCAATTCTAAGCTGGTCTATAACACTTTGTAATTCTGCTATTGTTGCATCTCTCTCACCAATTGTAATGTTTAATCTTTCTAATAGAGCATTTAATTCATCTATTCTTTTTAATGCTTCTTCATAAATTGAACGAAGAACCATTGGGTCTCCGATAGGTGCATTATTTGGTAGAAGTTCAAATATATTAGTATCAACTGATTTCTTTAATTCCTTTGTATTATATTTAGGTCTTGTTAATTTACCACTTATAATACCATCAGTTAAATCAGATTCCTTAAATAAACGAATACCGCTATCATTTGTTTGTGGTAAGGCATCCGAACCACTTACAAATATCTTAGCAACTTGTGCCTCATTTTTTAATCCACTATTCTTCATTTATATTATGAAATTAAACTAAATGTGTAATCGTTATCAAAGAAATAATCAACTCCACTAATAGTAATTTTAAATTCTATATTGTACACTCTATCAACTTCCCAATTAGATAAATTCAAATTGAAATAGTTACCATCGGTATCACAACTTAATTTTGAGTAATTACTAAATGGAATCATTACTTCTCCTGAATGATAATCACATACTTGGTAGTATGATGTTGTTGGTAAAAATTTACTTATACCATATTGTGCCGTAGATGAGAATGTTTTTGTAGGATATAAATCTCTACCAACTACTCTCAATTTAGGTGTTGTATTTACTTTGTAATGTTTTTTAAAGTTTCTAATTCCAACTTTTATTTCTTCCGATGTTAGTTCAGTTAACGAACCAGTTGAAAATGATACATCATCCCATCCTATTCTAACTTTTGGTTGATGTATTGTGTTTGTTTCTTTACTAAAGAATTTTAAGATACCATAATCGTTTGTATCTTCTTCGGATGAATTTTCGTGCTTTACTATTAATCCTTCGTTTTGAATTGAACCACTTAACCAACTTTGGAAAATTGTAGTTATATCAGTATCAACATCTTCAGTCTTATATGTAAAAGACTTAGAACTACTAAGATTAGAATGCCATACTCCACCTTTGCCGGCAAACGAACCAGTTGTGTTAGTAGCAAATACAATATTACCACCTACAACATTGTTTACCCATCTAAGTGATGAATCACCTTCTCTATAATTCCAAGTTACTCCAGCGGTTTCTATATTATCAAATCTAGTACCTTTACCCATTTCCCAACTTTGAGAAACTGGATATATGTTAATATCAAATTGTAATGGTACTTCTTCTGATTCAGTTTCCTTTAATATAAGTTTAGCTTCTTCAAATCCAACACTACCATTAGATAGTGATGATGAGAATCCATTAGTTTCAAATTTAAGGAGTGCTCTTGATACATCTTTTACACCACCATAGTAAACCTTACTTACTTCCAATACCTCATCTAAACCAGCGTTTTGGTCTGGTTGTTGTAAGTAAACCGATGCATCCTTTGATGCTGTTAGAAAATAGTATGCCATTATTTTGCTCTTCCTTTTATGTCCGAATCTGGATATTTAATTTCAAAAACCGATGGGTCTAAAGATGGATATAAAATCTTATCTTTAATGGCCGCTTCTATATTGTATGTGTTTGGTGCATATTGACCTCCACACTTATTTACAATCTTTAATTTAGGAACGGAACTTACTCCATCAACATTTGCTATAATCAATTCTAATTCAGAAATGTTAATTGTGTTATTAAATGTAAAACTATCTATGTTAAAATAATCTTTTAATTCTGATATACATTCAGATAGTACTTCGCTCTTATTGTAATTTCGTAGTGTTACTATTTCAAACTCAAGTCCTATGTTGATTATAAAACCATCGTTAATGTTTATACCATCTGTCAGAATTTTATATTCGTTTAAATATGTTTTTAAGTTTTCTTTTATTGCTCTATTAAGAGTTGATAATTTTTTATTTGAATCATATCCTAATAGATAAAGATTAATAGCAAATGGATTATTCTTTTCGTTATCATTAGAAGTTTTACCAACTAAGAATTTTCTGATTTCATCTTGGATAAGTTGCTTATCAACCTCACCTGCTCCTTCTTCTCTATTTACAAACCCATCAACTAGCTCAGTAAACTCTCTAAGGACTTGTGGTGAAGCTAAAATAGATGAAGGTGAATTGTTATCCAATGTACCATCTGCCGTAGCGTATGCTTTTGCAATAGCTCCAAACTTAGTTGGCATTGATAAAGCTCTTATTTGATAATCCTTTGATGTTACTGCTCTATTCTGAGAACCAAAGTTTGCTAATGCATTTTGTCTAATCTCTTCAATAGTATCACCACCCTTACCACCAGTTGCAGGTACTTCGTTATCAATTGCTATTGAATTCTTTGCTGCATTATATAGTGCCAATTCAGTTGGTGTAAACAATTCAATATCTTCTTCATATTCAACACCATTAATTTGTGTAATGGTTCCCTTTTTAACATTTGATTCAACACCACCACCAACTAAATACTTTACAGTAATAGTTGTATTAGATGGAGATGTTCCATATGTTTTTGTTTTCAAAAAGTTAGTTGGGTCAAATGATTCTTCTAATTTAGAAATTGAATTAGGTAATCCTAATCCTACATTTTTAAATGAAGGGATAATTGTTTCTTCACTAACTGTTGGGTCTCCACTACCAAATTGAATAGTTGTTGTACTATTTGGATTTATTTGTTTTACAAATCTACGAGATGTTTTAAGTGTATTTAAAATATATGGAGTTGTTGATTTAAATTGAAATAAATCAGGATCATTATTTTCAGTATTTGGGTAATCAGTAAATACCAATTCTTGTGCTAAATAAGGAACCTCATAAAATTTATTTGAATCCGAATCTCTTACATCATATATATCTATAATATCAGTATCTCCCAATTCAATACTTTGAAATTCTTCAAAAGCACCAAATGAAACTTCTTTAGTTTTTAATTCTGCAGATATTGCTTGTACTTGCTTTTTTACTAAGTAAAATGAAGCTTCTCCACTTACACCATCTCTTTGATATATTGTAATTTCTCGTTCTCTTTCATCAGAAAAATCCAAAACATCCTGTGTAATAAATTGTACTCCATTTGTTGATTCACACCTCATACCTTCTTTTATTCTTAAAAAGTAAGTTGAATCAAATGTGTTATCACCACCACTACCTATTGATGGTACTAATTGATAAACTGAAAGAGTTGTTACTGATGGTGCTGATACTTTGGGTTTATATCCTAAATATTGTGAAAGTGCTATTACATTCTCAATATCATCAGCATGAACCATTAAAGATTCTTTTAATGTATCA
>JACLAB010014107.1_pt1 | contig 11674 bp, 10 predicted proteins | sample 8027921 | NCBI WGS metagenome assembly JACLAB01 (sample SAMN15725117, study PRJNA655200) | protist metagenome | isolation source: fluorescence activated cell sorting (FACS) single amplified genomes of... | place: USA: West Boothbay Harbor, Gulf of Maine | collected 2000-07-19
GACGCGTTGTTATCGACACGTTCGTCGTCGTCGTTTTTGGTCGTCGTCGTCGTCGTCGCCGCGAGTGGTGTTGCTGCGAGCGGTTTCTCGTCGTCGTCGTCGTCGTTTATATCGTCGTTCATGTTTCTTCTGTTGCTTTTGTGGTTGTTGGGCTTTTTTTTTGTGAAAAATGAAGAAAAAATCGAGAGAGGAAAAAAAGAGAGAAAAAGAAAAAGAACATTTGTTTTTTTGAGTAGGAGGGCATTTATAATAACACAACTTTAGTATTTATGGGATACGGGGACCGCGTGAAGTCGTCGGCGCTCCGTATCTACTTGAGCACGCACGAACTCGCCGGACCGGAGACGGCGTTGGTGCACGCGAATTTCGCTCGAAAAGCAGTCGCGTCGCGAAACATGTCAGTTTGCGCCGTCGTCGCCGCGAATCCGGTCCACGAGGAAATGTCGTGGTTGAACGCAGAAGCTAACTTAAACATATAATCCATTCTCGTCACTTGCGCCGTATTCCAACTCCCAATGTCTTGGTTAAACGCAGAAGCGACTTGAAACATCCATGACATAGTAGTCACTTTCTCTGTGTTCCAACTCCCAATGTCTTGGTTGAACGCAGAAGCGTAATTAAACATAGACACCATGCTCGTGACGTGCGAAACGACGCAAAGGGGGGAGCAGAAGAAGAAGCGAAAAAGGACGAAGAAGAAGAAGAGAAGGAGAAAAAAACAACGAACGAGGACGAGGAAGAAAAGAAAGAGGAAGAAATCATCTTCGTCCTCGAGGATTGGCCAGTCTCGGACGACTTTCTTTTGATCAAATGCGTGGAAAACGGGTGCGCGTTGGAAAGTTTAGCAGCCCCTTTCGCGAGAACGAGTACGACGACGAAAGGTGGAAAACACACACAAACGCACGTTCCAATCGTGAACTTTTCGAAAGAGTACGCGCTGGAGGAAATCGAGAAAAGATGGCGAGGGATTTTGTTCGGCGAGAAGAGCGCGTACGAGGCGGCGAAGCGATTGAGAGAGTACGCGGAGAAGGAAGCGCCGAAAGTAGAGGCGAACGTCGGCGACGACTTTAGGACGAGTTGGAAGAAGAGGAGGGGCGGAGAAGTGCCGAGATTAATTTCTGGCGAAGGAGAGGAGGAGGATGAAGAGGATAACGCCGCCGCGGTGAACTTTTTCAAAGACGCGGAGTTGTTTATTCTCACCGATTGCGATCCTTTACCGTCCAAAGCGCAGTTGGACGAAACCTTGAAACGACAAGAGTCGAAGAGGAAAGAGAGGAACATTCATAAAATTGCAAAGTTAGAGAAAGATTTGACGACGGTAGCATCACGAGCGATGACGAGAAGTGGCATAATCGCGAAAATTATCGGACAGAACACGATGTTTACGTTGACGAAGAGAGAGTCCACGGTTGGGAGGAGCACGACGGATAGCGCCGTGGACGTGGATTTGAGCAAAGAGGGCAACGCGGCGAAGATTTCGAGAGTGCAGGCGTATTTGAAGTTGCGATGGAACGGAGAGTTCTCGTTAAGGAATGTAGGAAAAAGACCGATTTGGATTAACAACAAACCGATTGAGACGAACCAACGGGCGAGACTACATTCGCACGCGTTGATTGAAGTCGGAGGAATGCGAATGCTGTTCGTACCGAACCCGTCGTTGGTGAGGTGCATCCAACCGGAATCGTATAAATAAAACAAAGTACAAAAGAAAAGAAAAGAAAAGAAAGTAGTAGCTATACTGTAATAAGAAGTTGTTTCATAACTGATATATCGTGTGTTTACTTTTACAATTTTTGTTTGTGTGTGTTAGTATTATTGTTCTTGAGATCTTTCTCGTTCGTGCCTGCGCGTTGTTGTCTTTCTTCTTCTTAAGATTTTTATTTTGCGATGCCTGGGATGCCCTTCATTTTGAAGTCATCCGGTTTCAAGTCACGCAAAGGCGCAGAAATGCCCGGAACTTGGTTCCTCGGCACGCGGTCTTTACCGTTCCCGGTCGCCGCGCCGGCTAACCATTCCGGTAACAAACCAAAGAAACCGGCGCCGACGTATTCCAAAATCACCGGCATCGATCCCATGAGAATGATTTGGCCCATGACCGACCCTGGGTGCGGAATTTTTAATTTCGCCACGCTCTCCCAAAACTTTCTCACCGGCTCCGGGTACCAATCGTACGGTTCGTCGCCCAAGTATCGTCGATAAAACGTGTTCATCAACGAAGAAAATCGACTCAAACCGTGGATGCTCGAGGTTCGCAAAAAGCGTCTGGTGGCGTATCGAACCAACGCCAACTCAACCCCTTTTTTACCTTCGCACTTGGATAATTCGTCCGCCAAAACGTACGCGGATTCAATTGCCTGACCGCCGCCCTGGCCCAAGTTTGGTTGTACGGCGTGCGCGGAATCTCCGAGTAACGCGACTCTGCGATCGACCCATCTCGGATCGGGTAACACGTCGCAGACGTCTCTCAACTCGATATCTTCCGGTTTCGTGCACTCCAATCTCTCCTTGATCGCCGGTGCCCAACCGTTGAATCGGTCCAACAACATTTCTTTATACGTGGGCCAGTCGTCGCAAGATGCGTAGATGTCTTGACCACCTTCCGGCACTTCCAAGAAAGCGTAGTATTGTTGTTTCCCTTCCCCGACGTCCGAGGAGACGAAATATTGCTTCGGGCCTAAAAATACTTGGTACCCAATCTTGGACGGATCCGTATACTGCGGCTCTCGAAACGGTTGCGAGTAATCGCACACGGCGGTATATACCGCGTACCCGGCGTACGCCAACTTTGTCTCTTGCCCGTTGCGCATTTGCTTACGGATCTTCGATCGAATCCCGTCGCATCCGATCAACACGTCTCCTTCGTGCGTCGTCCCGTCCGTCAACTTGGCAATCACCTTGCCATCGTTCGTGTGCTCGTACTCGTCGACGATGGTGCCCATCATGATGTTTTCGTCCCCAACGCCTTCTCGCAAAATATCCAACAAATCGTACCTCGACAACACCAACGTCAGCGGTAACCCGTTCATATAACACGGCTGCCTCGTATCGAAGCGATAGAACCACTCTCCCGAAATCCCATCCAACAACCCGTTCACGCGATCACCGGTAATAATTCCTCTCGCAAAGACCTCCTCGGCCATCCTCGGATCGATAGAATCCAACGCCCCTTGCGAGTTGCACTGCAACTGAATCGGACCGCCGAACGGTTTATACTTGGTCACTTTCTCAAAGACCACGACTTCCATCCCTTTGCGCTTGCACGCCGCCGCGGTGATCAAACCGGCGATGCCGCCTCCGGCGACTAAGACTTTCGGGAGGTTCGGGTTCGTCGGTGGCGTCGGCTTACGCGTCGCTTCCACTTCCGGGGAGACTTCATAGTCGACTGAATATGACTTCTCGTTCGCGTTGGAATTATTTTCATCATCATCAGAAGAAGAAACCATCACGACTCCTCTCTTGAATTTTCTTGAAATCGTCGTCGTCGTCGTCGAATTCTTTCTCGCTTTTCCTCCTGGGTGTCGAGAAGAAACGGAAGAAAAGACGGCCAATTGTGACGATGATGATGACGATGATGATGATGCTCTCGTTCTTCTCGGTAGTATCGTCGTCGTCGAGAGCGCTGATGCTGCTGCTAAAAACATGATGATGTCAACGTCTTCTCCTCTCTTTTATCAGAGGCGAGATGATAAAATGTCTTCTCTCTTTCTCTCTCTCTGTGGTCCTCGCAAATAATACGAACACAAAATAAACAAACAACTGTATCAGAGAAGAAGAAAAAAGCGTCGTGTTTTTCTCTCTCTCTCTCTCTGGGTTTTGTGTGTGTCTGTGTGTCTGTGTTCTTTCAAAGCGCGCGCTCTCTTCTGAAGAAGATGAAATGATTCTTTTTGTCTCGAATGTATCTTTTTTTTCCCTCCTTGTGTTCGAAGAAGAAAAGAAAAAGAAAATCTCGTCGTCTCGAAATCTCTTCTTTTATTATAAAAGCACCACCCCGAATGACGAGGATTCTCTCTCTTTTTTGTCAAAGTGTTTTTCTGACTGGTGCAAAAGTGTTCTTGTCCTGCGAGAAGAAGCAGAACGTATCCGAGAAAAAAAAACGAGAAAAGCCGAGACAACACACCTGCGCGATATCATCATCGTCGTCTATATATTTACGACCAAACGCAAAGAAAGCACAGACAAGAAGAACAACAAGAACAAGAACAAGAACAACACTCTGAATTGTTCAAATGCGACCAGCGTTACGTTTCGAAATTCCGTCGTCGTGTTCTTCTCGAAACGCGTCGTGCAGTTGCAGCGGCAAAAGCGAGAGCAGTTTTAGTAATGATTACTCGTCGTCAAAGTCTTGGACATCATCATCATCGGCGAGGAGGAATACGACGAGGAGGAGGAGGAGAAAGAAATTTTCGTCGTCGTCGTCGTCCACAGATTCTGACGATGAGAAGAAGAAGACGAAGTCCGAGGAAAATTCGTTAGCGAGAGTAGGAATAGAAACGAGGATGAAAAACGCGTCCGTGGGAGCGCTCGCGGCGTTAACTTTATCACTGGGGGGGAATCCAATGATGATGATGACACCATCAACATCAGTCGCATACGCCAGTACTGGAAAAGGAATTGGAATTGAAAACACGACGAAGCGCACCGGGGATTGTTTGTTGCAAAACTGCAAAGCGGAGTTAGCGGGGTGCTTGGCTGACGAGAAGTGCGTGGAATCGTTGGCGTGCTTGAACGTGTGTTTCGGGAAACCGGACGAGGCGGATTGTCAGATTCGATGCGGGGATTTGTACGCGTCGCCGGCGGTGCAAAAATTCAACACGTGCGCGGTGACCAGGAACGCGTGCGTGGCGCAGAGACAATCGACGGGGGAATATCCGGTGCCTGATTTTGACGCGATTGAGACGAAAGAGAACGTCACCATCGACGATTGGACGAAGAAGAAGAGGTGGTACATCGTCGCCGGCTTGAATAAAGATTTCGACATTTTCGATTGTCAAGAACACTTCTTCGCGAAAGGCGACGACGATAAGATGTACATCAAAATCAATTGGAGAGTGAACAGGCCAAACGGACAATTTTACGAGAGAGGCGACGTGCAACGGTTTTACCAGGAGGACGATAAGGCGATTTTCTTGAACAGAGGGAACCCGGAAACGAAATTGCACTACCAAGACGATTGGATCATCCCGAAGGACGGTTTCTACGCCGACGAAGAGAAAGGCGTCGCGTTCGTGTATTACCGAGGCACGAACGACGCGTGGGACGGGTACGGTGGCGCCGTCGTATACGCGACTGAACCAACGTTACGGCCAGAATTTATTCCGCGCATGAAAGCTGCCGCGGAGAAAGTGAACGTCGATTGGAACAAGATGGTTATCACCGATAACTCGTGTAAAGCGCCCGAGGAAGTCAAAGTGACCAACATCGCCGATTTGGACACTTTGGGCGACGATGTGAAAGCGGTAGAGAAAGTTGTCGAAAGAGACGTGGAAAAGATCACGGAAAAACTGGTCGGTAAAGACGTGGAAAAAATTTTAGAATCGGACATCACGAAGATTGAGAAAGCTCTCGGCTCGGAAATCAAAGCGTTGGAAAGCAACCTCTTCCGCTTGGAACAAGCCACGGAACAGAAAATCGCCGGCCCGCAACGCGCGTTTGGCAACGAGGGCGGTAAAAACGACGTCGGTTTCGACATCAACCTGAAAAAAGCCGAGAAGAAACTCGTCGAGATTGAAAAAGACGTCCGCCGGATCGACCCGGACACCAACGGGTTCGCTTACTATCCTGCTCCGGAAAGATAATAATACTACTATAATAATAATAATAAAATAATCGCGCGATCGCATTTTGAACGCGACGACGACGCTTTCACGCTTAAATACTCCTCTCCGCTACTACTAACGAGAGGACCAACGTGTTGTTTTGTACCACATATAGATGATCAGAGAAGAAATACATTGAATACTTTCATCGCGCATACGAGTTTGTTCGTACACCGAAGAAAAACACACACAAAAACACACCAAACTCCTCTCTTCTTATTTAAAGCGTTCACGCATTTTTGGCACTTTTTTTGATACTTTTTTCTTCGGAGAAGAAGCTTACTCAGCAGTTTCTTCTCATCCATACGGACAGAAACACCACTAATCTTTCTTCGCGCGGATAGAAAAAAATGTCAACTTTATCCTCGCGCGTGGGCCTTCGTGCCTCCACCACCACCCTCGCTTCCTTCCGAAAACACGCAAAACAATCAGTAGTCAACCCACACAGTAGCAATTTTAACAGCAGAAGAAAGTCTTTACTCGTCTCGAACGGCGCGACGATTTCCTTCGTCCGAGACTCCGTGGAAACATCCGTCCCGGACGTGAAACTCACAAAGTCGAGAGACGGAACGTCCGGGACGGCGTTTTTCACGTTCGAAAACCCGGACGTGTTCGAAAGCGCGACAGGGGACATCACGGGGATGTACTTGTCCGACGAGGAAGGCGAGATGACCACGGTGAGTTCTTGCTGTCTTTTGTATCATCTCATCGCGCGATGTGTTTCGTATCTTAAAACGTCAGACGTCATCGCTTCCCCGTTTGACTCAAAATCATCATCGTGTTCTCGATGTTTCCATCTTCGTCTCTCTTTCTGTCTCTCTCTCTGAACCCCCACTCTTCTCTAACAAACAAACTCTATTTAACTCTGATTTACGCATGATGAATAACTTTACACAGGTGGACGTGAACGCGAAATTCGTAAACGGGAAACCGAAATGCATAGAAGCGAGATACATCATGCGTTCCTCCCAAGAGTGGGAAAGATTCATGCGATTCATGACGCGATACGCGGAAGATAACGGATTAGGATTTAACAAGACGTCGTAAGTGTACTTTGAAACGTAAAAGAAGAAGAAGAGAAAACGACGACGAGTGCACAGAAGAGAGAGAAAAGAAGTTTAATACGAATGAAAAGAGAGAGCGTTTAAGAAGGTTTGACGTATGCGACGTCTTTGCGTATTGATACGTGCGCTCTTTATTACTCGCGTCGAAACGAAACGAAACGACGTCACGAGCGCGTGTGTTAATGTCTCTGCTTAAACTCGAGGACGAAGAAAAGTGTTACATAATCCTAGCATCGAAACCACGAAAGAGATGAAACGTATGCTTTTCCTTTTAAAATCTTTGTCTTCTTTGTTGTCTTCTTTAACTTCTTCTCGCGTTCTTTTCTCTCTCTTCTGTTGTTTTCTTTCGCGCGACCTTCAGAAATCGGATTCTCTTCGCGCTTGAGTTATTCTACTCTCCTCGTCGTTGGTTTCGCATTTATGCCTATTCCGTTTCTCAGTGGTGCTTCGTCGAGTTTGCGTGCATTTTCTTTGTCTTTCTCTTTGTCTTCTTCTTGGAAAAGTTGTTCTTCTTCTTCTTCCGTCGAGCGCGCGAGGACGACATCTCATCCGACGGGGAGGAAATCCACCCCGAGGTGGATTTCGCTCGAGACGACGATGTCCTCCTCCGGTGATGCGCAGCAAAAGAGAAACGAACAACGAGGACAAGAACAACAAAATCAGCGTTATTACGCGTATAAACTCGGTCTGACCGGATCGATTGGCTCTGGGAAATCCACCGTCGCGAAAATGTTCAAAGAACAGTTACAAGTCCCAGTGTTTGACTCGGATGCGGCGGTGCACGAGTTATACGAAGAAGGCGAAGCGGTGACGAAGATACGAGCGATATTCGGCGAAGACGTTGTGGATTCGGAAACGAAGAGTTCAATCGATCGGAAACGGTTAGGGGAGAAAGTCGTCGGCGTACCCGAGGAGATGGCAAAGCTGGAAGCTATCGTGCACCCGCTGGTGGAGGAGAAGCGGAGACGGTTCGTCGAGGAGTGCGTTCGTTCGAGGAGGAGGAAAGAGGAGGAGGAGACGAGCGCAGAAGACGCCGCCGACGAAACGGACGTGTTGGTGTTCGACGTGCCTTTGCTCTTCGAGAAGCAGTTGGAGAATACCGTGGATGGGATTTTAGTCGTTTCGTGTTCGTCGGAGACGCAAAGGGAGAGAGTGATGAATCGAACGGTTGGCGCGAGGATGAGTTTGGAGAAGTTTGAGAAGATTCGGGAGATGCAAATGCCGGAAGAGGAGAAGAGGAAGAGAGCGACGTGGGTAGTGGATACCGAGAAGTCGTTGGAGGAGACGGAGAGAGATATCGAACGCATCGTAGATGAGATTAGGAGTAGTAAGAGAGGAAGCGGGCGGTAAAGCAACAAGTGCTAGAAGTAGATAGTCGTAAATGTATTTAACTATATTCTGAATTTATTTATACAAAATAATTAACTACGAGCTGCTTGCTTGCTTGCTTGTGTTGATGTTGTTGTTGTTGTTGTTTTTGTTGTACACGTGTTGTTCTGATACCTTCTATTGCTTATCCGTAAACATCGCTCGCACGTAATGGTTTAGATTTTCTTCCTCACACGGCGGTGGCGGTAAACGAATGTTCTTCGTTTTGGAATCCCCGCTATTGCTGGAGGGCGTTTTCCGGATGAGCGTGTGTGGTACATCCACGACGTCCCAATCTTCGTCTTCGTTTTCAGCGTTGCGATGAGGGCGGTTGACTTTCGATATTTCGTCGTTGTCGTCGTTGTTTTCCGGTACTCGCGTCAATTTCAAATTCTTCTCGAATTTCTTCGTCGGTTCGGCGACGAAGCTCCAGACGCTTTTTATCATCGATTTACTTTTATCCGCGAGTTGTCTCTTGCGGCTGCTCTTTCTGTTCTTCTTTTTCGTCGTCATCGTCGCTTTGGACTTTGCCGTGTTGTCGATGTTTCGTAATGAGGACGATATCACGACAACCGGTTCGAAACCTTCTTTGTTGTTGTCGTCGTCGTCGTCCTCGGACGAGAAAAGCTCTTCGCACGACATCGACGACGACGAAGAAGATGCGCTCGAGCGGTAGTATAAATCCTGCAAACGTTTCCTTTCCGCAATTTCAACGAGCGCTTCAAACGCCACCAGTAATGAACAAAACGGACCGCCACGAGTGGCGTTGTTTGTATTTCCATTTAATTCTTTCATCAAGCGACGAGTGAAGTGATACTGATTTTCATCGTCATCGAAGATATCGCTCGTTACGAGTTCGGTAACTTCCGCGGCAAAGTGCGCGGTGACTATTTCGCACGATTTCTGTAGCAAACGCACGGCGCGGAGAAGGCGTTTTTTTTGCGCTCGCGCATCTTCTTCCTCCTCGCCGCCGACGCCACCGCTTCTTTTTGGAGCGGCTCGAGCGTAATACAGCGGTAATATCTCGCACTCGGGCGAGGCGATGTCACCGTACAAAACCACGTCTTCGTTTCCAAACGTTTTCCTAAAAAACTCATCCACTTTCACGGCTTCGTCGCGCGCGTAATCGTCGTCGTCGTCGTCGAAAGATTCCTTCCCGCCTCGCTCGAAATTCCTGCTCGAAGACGTTGTCGTTGAATCTAACGGCTTCCATATCTCCGTCGCGTTCGTCACGCCCGGCGTCGATCGATGGAGCGACGGACAGAAGCTATATTTACCTAAAAGCGTGACGAATCTGTTCATCATCGAAAGCGTCGCGGCAATTTCGTTTTCGTTTTCAATTTTGTCGTCGCTTTTCTTGTTACTACTATTGAAAAGCACTTCGATGAACGCGTCCAAATCTTTGTTGTTGTCGTTGTTGTTGTTGTTCTGAGTCGATTGTTTCGAAGAGTACGCGAACGCGTCCACATCCGGTAAAAACTTTCCGTAACTGCTAATGCTGTCATTCCTTCCACGCACCTTCCTCTCTCCTCCGCTTTCCAACTCAAACACGTCCTTCACCTCTCCAAAGAGTCTCGAGCGTTCGCACCGCAACTCAAACTCGCAACTCTTCAATCGAATTTTGATCAACTCTCGAATATCTTCGTCTCTCCTCGCGTTCTCCTCTGTCTCTTTAACCGAAGAAGAAGAGAAAACTCCTCCAACCTTCTTCTTCTTCTTCGTCGCTCTTTTCTCCATCGCTCTTTTCTCTCTTCTCGCGCGTTCCTCTCGTTCGCGCACGTTCTTCTCCATCGCGTCGTTTCGACGCGTCTCCTCCTCCACCGTCTCTTTGAGCGCTTTCGCTCGCGCCGAATGTTTCTCAATCTCTCTCTCGAACAACAGTAATAACAACACCTTCTCTGTTGTCTTCTTCTCCTCCGCCTCTTCTTTTTCCTCCGCCTCTTCTTTTTCCTCCGCCTCTTCTTTTTCCTCCTTCTCGTAATAACAGTTCTCCTCTTTCCGGTTGTTCTCGTCGTCGTCGTCGTTAATAAAAGTCTTTCTCGTCGTCATCTTTTCCTCCAACTGCGCTCGCAGTGTTTCTCTTCTCCTCGCTACGCTCGATAAACCTTTCTCCCTTTTTGCTCTCATCGTCGTGAACGTCGTTCTCAAAATTCTTCTTATTATTATTTTCGGAGGAGAACCCCGAGGCGTCTGAAGAGGAGGATAAAACGACTCTAATCTCTTTCCAAGAAGAGAGAAGAGACCGTTCTCACGAACGCAGAAAAGCACATCTTCTCCTCCTCCTCAAAATCATCATCAAAACAAAAAGAAGAAGAAGTTAAAAGGAAGAACAGAAGAGAGATAAAGAAGAAGAAAAGAACTCCTCCTCACAACGTTTTGGCAAAAACCACGCTGGAAAACAACTTATGTTAGTTTTTGAAAAAAGAACGAGAGAGAGAGAGAGAGAGAGTAAATAAAGAGCGTTCTGTTCTCTTCTTTTTATTATGGGGTGCGTTATTAATTCTTCTTGCGTAAAATCAAGGTCTCGTGTACTATTTTTTCGCGTTCCTTCTTGTACTTTTTTTGAGAGAGGAGAGAGAGAGAGAGAGAGAGGAGCGCAGTTTTTACGCAGCGAGTATGGTGAGTGATGCACGCAAAAAAAAGAAGAAGAAGAAGAAGAAGAAAAAAAAACAAAGCACGTTTCAACCAAAAAAAAAAAACAGACAAAACAAAAAGCGAGAGGCACACACAAAAAATATCTCAATTTTATTATTCTTGTGGGGAAGTTCTTCTCTTCATTAGTCTTGTCACATCATCGAATTATTATTGAACTTCTCTCATTCAGAGAGTACTCTTTTCACACATCAAACACTCTCTGCTCTTCTCGTCTTCACGAGATAAAAAAGCAGAGAGAAGAGAAGAGGCATATCAGAGGAGCAGTCGAGCTTTTCTTCTTCTTCTTCTTCTTCTTCTCGCGAGGAGGATTACGCGAGACGAAAACAAATCGGAGATTTTAGAGGAGACAAAAGACTTTTCAAAAGATGATGATGATGGAATCATTAACGACGACAAAACAGACGACGACGAAAGTCGACGACGATTCAAACAACAACAACAACGATTATTCAAATTCGTTCCGCGTGAACGAACTCATCCTCGCCCTGAAAGATGGATTCCTCTACCCGGCGAAAATCATCGACATGAGACGTTTAGAAGATGGAAGCTCCGGGGTGCTCATTCACTACCAAGGGTGGAACAAAAAATACGACGAGTGGGTGGAAGAGAAAGAAACGTGCAGGAAAATGAACGAAGAGAACACGAGAGAACAGAAAAGGTTACTCGAGGAAGATAAGGAGAAAAGGAGGAAAGCGAATGAAAAGACGACGATTCAGATTCAGATTCAGACGACGAAGAGCGGCGGTAAAAGTAACAACACCGCGGCGGCGG
>JACLAB010010911.1_pt1:2500-11662 | contig 11662 bp, 12 predicted proteins | sample 8027921 | NCBI WGS metagenome assembly JACLAB01 (sample SAMN15725117, study PRJNA655200) | protist metagenome | isolation source: fluorescence activated cell sorting (FACS) single amplified genomes of... | place: USA: West Boothbay Harbor, Gulf of Maine | collected 2000-07-19
AGGCCAAGCTCGCCACCTTCGAGATCAAACTTGAGACCACGCTCAAACAGCTCGAGGCCGGCATCCTCCAGACGCGTGTGGAGACGAAGGCAGGGCAGGACAAGAAGTTCACCATGATGCAGGAATTCCAGGCTAACTTGGGAGGTAGGATTGCTGAGTGTGCCAACCACTCGGCGATGGCGCTAGTGTCACGCGTCACCCCGATGGAAGTTGAGATCATGCAACTGAAGACTCAACTGGACTCAAACGCGATCTACCATGATCAAGTGAATTGGTCAGCAGCAGCGGGAGTTCCATCCGCACCAAGTGATCCATGGGCGGCATCGGCAGCAGCGAAAGCCGTAGCAGCAGCGGTAGCGAGTGCAACAGCAACAGCAGCACAGAGTCCTTTGGGACATGGCCTCTCGGGGCCAGGACCCTTCCAACGACATGAAGGCTCTTCACCCACCATGCCAAACGACGGATGGAGGACGCAGGTCCCGCCAGCAGCAGCACCAGCACTTGGATCTAAAGCACACAAGCCCAAGTTTGTCGAGAGGACGGCGACCTCCGACCGAGTCAAATACCCGGACGACAAACAGAGTCAGGTGAGATGGATCAAGACAACGACCAACTACCTCATCGGTCGAGCGATTGAGATGAAAGAGACGTTCAACTGGGCCGAGCAATACCAATCCCGTGAGGTCGCCGAGTACGACGTGATTACCTTGAGATGCAGCCCGTGGATGCGCGAGACGGATTCACTCAAGCTGTCGACTGACTTGTGGTCGTTCCTCAAATTGACCATGGCGGAGTCTCGCGACCGGGCATTTTTCGACTATGCACCTGCGGGAAATGGATTTGATGCGTGGAGGCGCATCGTAGTGCCCGTAGGACCGAGGAGCGAGGAAGGCCTTAGGTCCATGCACCGCGAGGTCACCCGACCGAGGCACAGCGCGAGCCTCGCGAACCTCGAGAGGGACCTGGATAAATGGGAAGCCGACCTCGACGAGTACTACCGATGTTGGGGCGACAGGCTCCAGGAGCGCACCAAGGTGATGACGGCCAAGGACATCATCCCAGAGAAAATGGATGCCTCAGTGTTGATGGCAGTCAGGAACTGCAGCACGTACAGTGACCTCCGATACGAGCTCCGTGAATCGGTAAGGTATCTACTCGACCATGGAGTTGGAGGAGGGCGTCTAGGCGCACATCTGATGGAGCCAGAGCCTTGCGGCACCGATGGCCCATCCCAGCCATCGAGCGAGGGAGAATGGGAGGAAGTGCCAGCGGTTCATGACCTTTCCGCAGGCACCTTCGCCACTCAGGAGGCCAAGGACCAGTCATGGAGATGTCGAGGTTTGCCCAACGACGACAGGGCAGTGCGCCAATGATAGGTCCGGCACAGCAGGCAGCTGCGCGAGCTCCACCGCGGGACGCGCACGACGCCAAGTGTGCTAACTGCAACCAAACAGGACACACTGCACAGCAATGCGGCCGCCCAAAACTGGCGATGGATCAGAGGAAGTGCCACGTCTGCGATAAGAGTGGACACCTGGCTCGCAACTGCCCAGACAACAAGAGGAAGGCGAACATTGTACACACTGACCAGATCGACGAGAAGCCAGCGAGACTTGGTGTGCTGACACTTGGAGACTTGCCCATCCAAAGGGCCAGACTGAGTCAGCGCCAGAGGCGCACAGCCAGGGCGGACCCAGGCACCACCCTCAGCAATGCATTCGCTAGCCTAGCCGAGGAGGATGAGCACGAGGACGTCCCCGGCCACACAGTTGGTGTGTTCCGAGGCAACCACTCACAGAGTCTTTCGGGACAGGAGGAGGCGTTCCCACCGCTTCCGCCGCCGCCCACTGCCAGCAACGAATGGCGCCGACCTTCTGCTGAAATGCCGCGCACGTGCTGAAAGGGTCGAATCGCAGGATGGCGCGAGCAGGCAGCCGGGCCAGAGCCTGGGGCTCAGGAGCAGCTACGAGAGGCAGTGCGGCGATGACTGCAGAGACGCAGCAGGCCATGATCGAGGCCTGTCGGCAGGCACGAGGTTCATCTTGGGACCTGACTACCGATCAGAGTGTTCAAAGTGCGACGGTGATGAATGCGATGGCAGCTGTGGCGTTGCCGACCTCAACGACTTCGAGGAGAACCCTCCATGCCCCAAGGTGTACGTTGGCGATGAGGACGAGCCGCCATCCAGGAGCAGCAGTGGCGACAGCTGGGAAGTTGGAACGTACCTTGGAAGGATTTCGGTAAGCCGAGCGATATCAGGCTGAGTGGGGGAGGTCTTACGGTGCAGCTGCATCGTCATCTCCGAGTCTCCAGGACACCATCGCCCAATGCGTAACCCCACAACCAAATATGAGCCCAATCAGTGAACTCCGTGATCACCGAGTGGGGGAGCCGACGCCGAACGGGCGAGTTCACGACTTAGAGTTCGAGAGAGCTCCGGGGTCAGAGACATTCGTGTCATCCAGATCATCGGTGAGCGACGAGGTGGGACCGATGCCACTCACTGTCGACGACGGTGACATGATCATGCCCATGACAGACTGGCAGGATCGGGAGCTCGAGGTCATTCTGGACAGCGGCTCCTGCCAGAACGTTCTTGTCGCAGAAAAAGCTCCAGGTTACTTGGTCAGCGAGTTTGAGGGCAGCCGCCGAGGCCAAAACTTCGTCACGGCCGACGGCACACGCATTCCTAATGAGGGTCAGCTCGAGCTTCGCATGGAAGCCCCCATTGGCAATGGCCTTAAGATGCCCGTCACGACGAACTTTCAGGTGGCTTCTGTGACCAAGCCCTTACTGAGTGTAGGCAATATATGCAAGCAGGGGCACAGCGTGGTGTTCAGCAAAGAGGGCGCGAAGGTTCTGGACCCACAGAAGAGGACCATCGCGCACTTCCAGCGATCTGGAGGGCTGTATGTCTCGACTATGACTCTTAAGGCACCGGAGTCTTTTACGAGGCAGGCTCCATGAATAACATCATCGCTGTAAGCCTCAGTATCGCTGACTGTCTGAACCCAGTGGGGGATGATGGCAATGATGAGACGAGCTCACCGATTGACAACAAGGACTGTGAGGAGTCCTTTGGGACGGGCGCGCATAGTGCTGATGGGCTTGAGGCCATTCATGCGCCAGAGGAGGAGGTGAAAGCGACAAGGACGGTCAGATCACCACCTACCCCGACCCAGCAAGAAATCTATGAGCACAGGGTCAGCCATCTCCCCTACCGCTCGTGGTGCCCGGAGTGCGTCGAAGCCTTCGGACGCGAGAGGGGCCACCGCAAGCAAGAGGAGTCCAGGAGCATTCCGCTTGTCTCCTGTGACTATATGTACCTCACGAAGAACGGCATGTTCGCGCGTGAGGAGCTGGATGAAGATCAACGGGGCGCGTCCACCAGAGTCCTGATCATGTATTGTGGCGTACGATCCACAAACCAATGGTGCAGCAGAGGCCACGGTGCGCCTGATGAAAGGCACGTTCAAATCATTACTCCTGGGCCTGGAGAGGCAGCTCAATGCCAGGATCCCGCTGGATCACCCGATCATATCCTGGATGCTCACACACGGTGCCATGATCAGAACTTTGTTGGTCAAAGGGGAAGATGGCAAGACCGCGCACCAGAGAGTGAGAGGGTCGACGGGCAACCTACGACTTTTGTCCTTTGGCGACCTCTGCAGATACAAATGCAGGGCACAAGAAGGCGGCATCGCTGGGACCAAGTGGAGATTCGGCACCGGCTTGTGGCTTGGATTGGACAAGCGCACTGGGCAGTACATCGTCTAGCACGGCCGCACCCCCCCCCGGAGTAGGACCGCAGTTTCGGACTGCGCCCCACCAGCAGTTAACTGCGCCCCCCCCAAGCTCCCACCCCATCGCAAGGAAGTGAGCCGAATGATACCGAATACGCGGTAACCGATAACACGTCACTATCAAGTCTCTGCGTGGCGACGCGGACCGATGCGGCACGATGTCCGTTAGAGGAGTGCAAACATTTCCCACCGTTGCCATGGAAACACACACGGCTTCACGAATTCAAATGTGCGAATTGGGTATTGTTGAATTGCGTCCGACAAGTAAACAAATCAAATATGCCACCAAACACGCACTGAGTGGTGCTCAAACAACATCATGTGCTCATACAAGGTTCGAATGATCGGCCATGGTCACACGACCACGGGGAAGACACCATTGCGACAAATCAGTAAATTTCTGTGTGTGTGTGTGTGTGTGTGTGCTATGGAAATACATTTTTGAATGCCATGTGTGTGACAAACACAGAATGGGTTTGCTTTTGAAGGAAACATGGTGTGCCATGAAATGTCACCAGTCATGATGATTTTGATGTGCAAGTGCGTGCACGTGTGTGCACCGTGCTCATGGTCGTGCAATCTTGGACGGTTTGAACATTACAAATCGTCTTGTGTCAGCATGCACAGCCTCGGGAATGTTCTGGTGTCCCCCGGCGCCCCGGGCATGTTTCCCCAGCGCCCCAGGTACCCCAGCGCTGGGCGAACCCCGGCGGGTGCAGCCCTCGGCGCCCTCCCCCTGCTTTTTTGCAGCACCCTTCTCTGGTGTCCCGGCGTCCTTGGTGCTGCCGGCTGCCCCCCCCTGCGGCACCCCAATGCGCAGGTAACCCCGGCGCCCTTGGCACCCCCAGAGATCCCGCCACCTCCGGCGCCGGTGCCACCGCCAATCCCTGGTCTCGGCCGGCGCTCCTTGCGCCCCCGGCGCCCCCGTCGCCTGCTTGCTTGCCTATTTCCTTTGCTTTGCTTTCTGATTTGTTTTGCTTTGCTTTGCGGCCGTGACCCCACCGCGGTCGGACCGCAGTTCTGGACTGCGCCCCCCGCAGTCCGCAGTTCTTGGCCGAGCTAGATTGTGTACGACGGCGCGATGGGAGGGATCAGGCACGCGAGGACGCTTATTCCCATGCCAATGCCCCAGAAGAGGTCTGCAGAGACAGTTCAATCTGTAACAGCCACACCCTGGTCCCTGCACGACGCATCCAAACCAGAGGTTGTCAGGATCGACCCCACCGGACAAGCCCCAGAGGAGCGACGAGAGCGTGTGCCCACGGCCAGACGCCTGTACATTAGGCAAAAGGACCTCGGAAAACATGGGTACACCAAGAATTGCCCCAAATGCCAGCACCTCATTGTCCACGGGATCGCAGTGGACAATTCGTCTCCGCACAGTCAAGAGTGCAGAGACAGAATGTATGGCGTGTTGGCCAAAACGGACGCCGGCATGGCACGACTTCGACGAGCTCACGACCGAACTGACCGATACGTAGCTGAAAAGATGCAGGAGGAGCAGCAAGCACCTGCAGCAGCGCAGGGGGGTCAGGTCGACAGCGCTTCAAATAGGCTACAGCAGGAAGTGAACCCCTCCTCATTCATCCCGTTTGTGCCCGAGAGACAGCTGGGGCCAGTGCCGACACCACCAATGCCGGTACCGACGCCACCAACGCCGGTGGAGACAGAGCCTTTCGGGACAAGGCCTTTTGAGGCGAGCTCAGGCAGTCATCAAGCCCAACCTGCACCTGTGCCTCCTCTTCAACCTCGTGATGACGGAATGGAGGACGACGGACCTCGTGAAGAACAGCGCGGAGATCAAGGCATGGATCTCGATATCGTGGGAGACGAGGAGGACCTCAGACACGTCCTTGCCAGCATGGCCAAGGAGCAGGTCGCCAATGCCAAGCAGACATACGGAGACATGATGTGTCTTGTGGCATCTCTGGGCCACATTGGGCGCAAGTATAGGCGCGAGGCGACGGCTCGACTGCGAGCGGTGGTTTCTGAAGTGTATTCTGCGCCCAGAGTCACTGACGCAGCCAGGCGCCATCCCAGGCTCGGTTGCCTCCCGGGCGTGTCCCTTGACATCACCACAGTGGACGACTGTGGGAAGCAGTGGAATTTCGATTCCGCGAGCATGAGAGCGAAGGCTGAGAAGCTGCTTGAAGAGCAGCTCCCGGCACTGTCGATTGGGAGCCCGATGTGCACCCCATTCTCGAACATCCAGAACCTGAACAACTTCCGACGCGACCCGAAGATTGTCGAGGCAGAGAAGCAGGCTGGGCGGAGGCACCTCGAATTTTGCGTTCATCTGTACCGGAAACAGATGGAGCGCGGTGCGTACTTTCTCCACGAGCATCCGGCTTTCGCTATGTCCTGGAAGGAACCGGCCGTCATCAGGCTTCTGCAACACCCCGATGTGGACCGGATCAGGGCTGATCAGTGCCAGCTTGGACAACAGACGCTGGATGGAGATCCAATCAAGAAGCCGACAGGTTTCATGTCGAATGCCCCTGGGCTTTTGAAGCTCATGAGCCGGAGATGCTTTGGTCGACATGGCCTTTGCACTCGACCTTCAGTCGGTCGACACGCTGAGTGCATCGGAAAGGTTGCGCAGCGCGCGGCTGTGTTCCAAGAGGAGATGTGCGTCACCATACTCAGGGGTCTGCGTGCCCAACTCAGATCCGATGGACGGATGAACGACGTCGAGGTGGGCATACACGAAGTTGAGCTCACTGGCAGCGACGAGATACGAGCATTCTATGCAGCTCATGAGTGCGAGCCTCTTGGGGCAGATGAACCTCTGTTTTCGGCCTGGCAGGGCCACCGCGATTTCGTTGACGATCTCACTGGGTTGCCACTGCCGCCCAAGCGATGTCGAGCGACTAAGAAAAAGGAGATCGATTATTTCAAGTCCAAACAGGTCTGGGACATACGATCGATCAACGAGGCCCGCAGGGTAATGGGCCGGGCGCCTATATCAGTCAGGTGGGTGGAGACTAACAAGGGCGACGACGAGAGCGCAAACATCAGCTGTCGGCTCGCGGCCCGAGAGATACGCATGGCAGGGCAGGACTCCATATTCGCACCGACGCCGCCATTGGAGTCACTGCGCATGATTCTGACCATGACGACCACTGATTTTGGCAACGGATGAAAGCCGTGCCTGGAACCGTCGAGTGAGCAGAGAACACAGGTGCTCATGGTCGACATCTCCAGGGCGTACCTCAACGCCCGCACGAGCGACGACGACCCCATCTATGTCCAGCTGCCGGTGGAGGCGGGATTCAAGGATGACCAGTGTGGCCTGCTCAAAAGCCACATGTACGGGACCCGTCGAACCGCAGAAGGGTGGCAGCACGAATATAGCTCCACGCTCGTGAGTGCTGGCTTCGAGCAGGGAAAGGCATCGGCATGCGTGCTTGTACACCCTGAGCGCAAGATAGCGGTATCGGTGCACGGCGACGACTTCACTGCGGCCGGGCCCAAGGACCAGCTCGATTGGTTCCAGAAGATGCTCGAGGACCACTACGAAGTGACGGTAGGTGGGCGCTTAGGCCAGGAGTGAATGACGACAAGGAGACTACGGAGCTCAACCGCGTCATTCGCTGGACGGGCGCTGGCATAGAGTACGAGGCGGACCCCAGACAAGTGGCACGACTGCTTGAGGAAATCGAGCTCGACGCGCCCGGAGTCAAGGGCGTGGCCACGCCGGGGCAGCAGCCCAAGCAGCACGATATCGCCGGCGACAGAGTCGGCGCGAGCTAACTACCTCGCTGCGGACAGAGTAGATGTGATCTACGCAGCAAAGGAAGTATGCCGGTTTATGTCCAAACCCACTGACCTCGCATGGTCAGCGCTCAAGCGGCTGGGCAGGTACCTGAAAGCGAGACCGAGGATGGTCTTCAACATTCCTTTCCAGATCTGTCACGCAATCGACGTCTACAGCAACACGGACTGGGCTGGATGTTTGCGCACACGCAAGTCCACGTCCGGTGGATGCGTGGTCATGGGTTCGCATGTGACCAAGGCCTGGTCCGCCACCCAGGCAAGCGTATCCCTCAGCAGTGGGGAGGCGGAGTACTACGGGGTAGTCAGGGCAGCAGGCATCGGCCTAGGCATACTGGCGCTGCTCCGCGACGCTGGGGTACACTTGCCGCTTCGTGTATGGACCGACAGCGAGTCGGCCATGTGCACTGCAGGGAGGCAGGGGCTCGGCGAGCTCCGGCATCTCGAATGCCATAGCTTGTGGCTCCAGCAACGTCTACGCCGCAAGGAGCTGACGCTCCTGAAGGTACCGGGTGTCGACAACCCGGCCGACCTCTTCACCAAGCATTTCGAGAGCTCGGTTAAGCTCGATCAGCTCCTTGGAAAATTCAATTGCAGGATCATGGAGGGACGCCCAGCGGCAGCCCCGCAGTTGAAGAAGGCAGCATTACCCATCAGGGGGGGTTCTGCGATAAGGAGTCTAGGCTCGAGCGAGGCACAGAGGGCCAGTGAGCGCATGCTGCCGCACATCGCGTGTGGCGGTGATACCTCGGGCATAGAGGTAGCTGTGCCGGACGAGCCCATCATAGATGAGCCGGACGATGACCGAGCAGAGGGGCTTGGAGATCCAGTACCACGACTGGCCCGCGACCCGGCTACCAACCGGAGGCGCGGCCAAACACGACAGATGACGAAACGATCTCTTTCCCTCGACCGGTCGCGGATGAAAGGGGACGGCTCTAGCGCGCGACGGGCGCTGGAGCTGTCTCAAGTAAGAAGTGAGGCTGCGCGGGGAGAGAAGTCGACTCAACGAGCACCACACATCACGCACGCACGGTCGGTGACAGTGGATAGTGGGCCTGGAGTGCGGGAGGAGGACACGGTGGTTGCGATATCACATAATGGAGCTATTTCGAGGGCGGCTCGAACTACGCTCAGGACATCATACAATCAGACCCTGATGACTCGCGTCAACAACGGCTCGGTCGCCGTTCAGGGCGTCCTCGCCGTGGGGTGGTGCTTGACGGTGGACGTCTCGCCATAGTATAAGGCGTCCGATCGTCAGGCCTTTCGGGGCAGTCCAGGCTTTTGGGGGCAGTCAGTCCCTGGAGCATGAAGAACCACCGGGACCACCATGGACCATTCGCCTGGACCGCCGCCGACTCAGACAAGAAGTTCCTTGCACCACCGTCGGGCCCGTCACTCGGGCCCGTCACTCGCTTGTGACGCTGCCCGGCCTACTGACAGCTGCGGTCTGCGCAGCTGTCCAATCTATTTAAGCAACTACGAATACACGAGCGCGACTCTAGGGTCATCCGTGCGCTCGACCTTCGGGTCATTGGGCCTTAGGGTCATGTGTGTAGATCTATCTTAGGGCCATCATGGT
>JACLAB010008894.1_pt1 | contig 11661 bp, 10 predicted proteins | sample 8027921 | NCBI WGS metagenome assembly JACLAB01 (sample SAMN15725117, study PRJNA655200) | protist metagenome | isolation source: fluorescence activated cell sorting (FACS) single amplified genomes of... | place: USA: West Boothbay Harbor, Gulf of Maine | collected 2000-07-19
TCAAGTCCTCCTTCACGTGTCGCCCCCACACCGATCCTTCAGCCTTTTCAATATCGGCGTTGAGCTGATTCTTCACCACCTCCAACGTCGACGTCGAGAGTTCCACGGGCAACACGCACTCGAACGATGGGTCTTGGCTTATCGCGATCAACGCCGCCTTGTCGTACGCGTGCGTCGGCGCCGTCGAGGACGAGGACGAGGACGATGGTGACGACGAATCCCCGGGCGCGGCTGCGGCGGACGCGCTCGTCACCGCCGTCGTGGCGGACGCCGACGCCTTCGGCGCGCCATTCGGCGTCGAGCCTTGGGCGAAAGATTCGTACACTCCGCTCTGCGGTCGAAGCGATATGGTTGTCATCGTCGTCGGTCGTCGAGGCGCGGTGTGACGTCGTCCGTCGCCGCGCGTCGTCGTCGTCGTGAGGTTTTGCTGCTCTTTAATTTATACCCGTAACTTTTCACACCATAGTCATACGCCGAGTAAGGTTAACTTTGAAAGGTGCCTTTAAGGTCTATAAAGGACTATGAAGGACTATTAGCTCAGTTGGAAGAGCGTCAGACTTCGATCATCAGCGTAGTAGTTATCTGAATGTCGCAGGTTCGAGCCCTGTATAGTTCATCTTTTTAAGCCTATATATCATCCCTTTTTTAATGGAAAATGTACCCAAGCAGAGCCGGCGATTGGACGTCTCGCGTTGATGCGCGCAGACCTCTGCGCGTGCGATGGACGCCCCATCGCGCACCCGCGACGGAGAACACTCGAGAAAACATTTTTTTGTGTCGTGTGCTCGATGCTAGTGTATTACAACGATGGCTCGTTCTGTGTGTGTGTGTGTATTGATCGTCGTGAACGAACGAGCGAAGAAAAAAATCGTGCGTCATCTGGAGTCGAGAGTCTCCAAACGTCGTTATTTCTTCTTCGTGGGCGATCGCTTCGCCGCCGCCGCAGCCTTTGCAGTAGGCTTGCCCATAATTTCTTCTTCACCGCTAGGTCCGATAGCCATCTCTTTGACCATATCCGCCATTTCATCGCTGTCTAAAAAGCTCAGCGATAGTTGTCGATTGAGCAAGTCGCCGCCGCCGTCGTTGACATCCGAGATGCCTTTAATGCTCGATTCGAGGAGTGAATTTACGAACGCATCGTCGCGTTCGTCGAGACGCGCGGCGTCGAGTTCGCCTTCGTAAGACATATCCTCAACCATGTGACGCAAACCTTCATTCGTGGGGGACTTGAGGAATTCGTGCCACGGCAACGTCGCCGCCGCATTCATCACCGGCGTCGTCACGCCCATCGTCGCATCGTCCCAGTGCTCGTCATCGATTTCTTCCAACGATAATGGCGACGGGGGGATCATAGGACTATCCGGCGCCGCGCTATCGTTGATGCTTCCGGCTGGGCCTTCAAGCGTGGGTAAGAATCTCGGCGCCGTGCGTCTCTTGCGAGAACTCAACGCGGCGTTGGCATCCAAACCAGCCAAGCCACTCTCACGCAGAGCTGCGTTGATGTTCTCCCCGTCATGTACCGCTTGTACGAAGTGTCGCATTTGAGTTTGAAAGTTTTCCGTTTCCTTCAACCGCACACTCATCCTCGCCACTTCTTCTCGTTGCGTGTGCTGCGTCTCGCGCAGGCGCATCACCTCCTTGAGCAATAACAGCCTGTCGCGTTTCAATTGTTCGACTTCAGTGACTAGCCCACCGTATGCGCCGAGTTCTATGCTATCTTGATGGTGTTTTAACGCTAATGATCCAGCCGCACCACCACTCGCACCAGCCTTACTCGATCCCGCGCCGCCCTTCTTCGTCGCGCCCGCCGCTTTCGCCTTGCTCGACCGCGGCGCGTCGTGCCTCTTGAGCGTCGTCAACAACTCGGGTTTAGCCTTTTCAAACCCTTCCACGCCAAACTCGTAGCGATCGGAATGACACTTACGAAAGCCATAGTTGTTCAATTGCCGAACGAAAGACGCAAAATTCGAGTGTTTAAACGTCTTTGGCAAATACTCAGTCTCCAGCACGTCTGGTTTCCAAACCGTAAACGTCCGCCCGTGTTCGTTCCACGAAATCACATCGTTCGACGTCTCATCGCTCACCAAGTTCCACGTTTTCCTATATACATGTAGAAGTCACGACGAATTGTTAGTTACCGCATGTACCATGTATAGCACGCGTCGTTGTCGCGGCGATGTCACCGTCGACGGGACGCGTAAGGGGACAGAGCGATGACGACGATGATGACATCATCATCATCATCTTTCCCTCGTCTCGACGCATCACCCTCGTCGCATCCGCGTGTCGTCGCACACAGCACACAACATCACGTCACGTCGTCGTCGTCGTCGTCTTCATGGCCGCCATGCCCCCATACGCGCGCGTACGAACGGTACACGTACCATAAGAATGGGCTCACGTTCACCGTCGCGAACGGCGTCGTCGTGCCCGTGGCGCTGCCCGGCTGTGCGCTCATCGCGTGCTACTATCACGACGACGTGTGCGTGTGTGCGTGCGTGAGCTCGTCGTTCGTTTGTTTGTTCGTTCTTTCGTTCGTTCGTTCGTTCGTTCGTCGTGGCGTGACGTCGTGTGTCGTGTGAGGGCACTTTTGCTTTTGCTTTAGCTTTTGCTTTCGTCTTCGCGTCTTCGCGTCTTCGCGTCTTCGCGGGGGAGGATGGGCGCGTGGTGTTGTACTCGCGTGAAGATTATTACGAAATCTATACACGCGTTGATTACAATACACAATACGATGCACCGCGAATAGGTGATGGCGATGGCGATGGGGGCACGCGGCGAACATTGACCGAGACGGATGCCTACGCCGCCGCCGCGCGCGCGACGTCTTCGTCAAACGCCTCCATGTAGTTTAATATGCTCTCCTTGACCTCACTCGCGGTGGTGTTCTTGCCGTAGAATGTCACGAAATCGCCTCTCGGGTCGACCAAGTACGTGATGATGGAGTGATCGACCAAGTAATCCTTTTTGGCTTTTTCGTCACCCGTTTTTCGATAGTAGACGCGGTATTTGCGCGCGGCGTTCCCGCACGCGTCTTCAGAGCCAGTCAAGCCAATCATATCCTTGTGAAACTCCTTGACGTATTCATTCACGCGCTTCTTGTCGTCTCTGTACGGATCGATGGTGATGAATACCGGAACGAGTGGGTAATCGCCGCGGCGGGTCCTTGATGTCCCGGCGTCGCGCGTCGTCTTTGCGCGCGCGGCGTTGACGCCGTCCACGACTTCTGCTACTTTTTCCAATTCATCGGGGCATATGTCAGGGCAATAGGTGAAACCAAAGTACAACAGCGCAAATTTTCCGTGTAAATCTCGATCGGTAAATCGCTTACCCGTGGCGGCGTTGGTGAGCTCAAACGCGCCTCCGACGGCGGCTTTCCCGCCGGCGACGACGCCGCCCGCGCCGCCCGCGTATGCACCCCCTTTATGCGCCGCCACGGCGTTGAGCCGCCGCTGTCGCTCGACATCATATGCGTACAAGCACCCAGCACCGGTGAGCGACACTAAAACTAACGACACCCAACCCACCGGGCCTTTATTCGCGCCTGGTGTCGACGATGACGATGCGAACGAACGACTCGCACCACTCGGACTGGCGCGCGCGATGCCGTGCGCGACGCGACGGGTGAGTGTGCGAAACATGACGTTTCAAATGCCGCCGCCGTGCGATGCGGGGACTGACTACTACGTATTCTACTACAGCACGTTGGTGATGATGTTGCTCGTCGTAGTAGCGCGGCGAGTCGCGGTGTGACGCGAGCGCTCGACTGCGACTGCGTTCTCGTCGAGTGGGATTTTATACTAGGAGTGATAGGAGTACTGTAGTAGTAATTGGACATACGATCAATTAAAAATGTGTTTAAAATCGGTGTTGGAAATGTGAAGCGATGCAAAAATAGTGTGAAGAAGACGAAGACGAAGACGTACGTAATGTACGCACGCACGTCGTCGTCGCCCGCTCAAATGCAAATTTAGATGCGAGCCATGGCGCGTTGTGCCGCGGCGATGGTGGCATCAATGTCCGCCTCGGTGTGCGCCAAAGACGTGAAGCCAGCTTCGTACTGAGACGGCGCCAAGTACACACCCTCTTCTAACATGGCTCTGTGCCAGCGGCCAAACTTTTCGGTGTCGCTCTTCGCCGCGTCGGTGAAGTTCTTGACCGGACCTTCTTGGAAGAAGAAACCAAACATACCAGAGATGTGGCCACCGCACACCGCGTGGCCGTTGTCGCGGCCAGCCTTCAAGATGCCCTCGATCAAGCGACCGGTGATCTTATCCAAGTATTCGTACTGACCCGGTTCGGCGAGGATGCTCAACGTTTCGATACCCGCCGTCATCGCGAGCGGGTTACCAGACAACGTACCGGCTTGGTACATCGGACCCGCCGGCGCAACCATGTCCATGATATCACGGCGACCACCGTAGGCGCCGACCGGCATACCACCACCGATAACCTTACCCATCGTGGTCAAGTCGGGCGTGACGCCCCAGTATTCTTGCGCGCAGCCCTTGGCGATGCGGAAACCAGTCATGACTTCGTCAAAGCACAACAAAGCACCTTCAGCCTTGGTGACGTCACGGAGACCTTGCAAGAATTCTTTGTCCGGGACGATGAAACCAGAGTTACCGACGACGGGCTCGAGGATGACACCCGCGATTTCACCCTTGTGTTCGGCGAACAACGCCTTGACTTCATCCAAGTTGTTGTACGTGGCGCAAAGCGTCGTGTTGGTCGCCGCGGCCGGCACACCCGGAGAATCCGGAAGGCCCAAAGTGATGACACCAGAACCCGCCTTGACGAGGAAAGGATCGGCGTGACCGTGGTAGCAACCTTCGAACTTGATAATCTTGTCGCGGCCAGTGTACGCGCGCATCACGCGCAACACGGACAAGCACGCTTCGGTACCAGAGTTACAGAAACGAACCATTTCCACGGACGGCACGGTGTCGATCACCATTTGACCGAGCGTGTTTTCCAACTCGCACGGCGCACCGAAGGACGTACCCTTGTCGATTTGTTCCTTCAACTTTTTGTTCACGCGCTCATTCGCGTGTCCGCAGATAGCCGGTCCCCACGATCCCACATAATCAATGTACTTGTTGTTATCCACGTCGAACGCGTACGCATCCTTCACGCGTTCGAAGATGATCGGTTGACCACCAACGCTCTTAAACGCGCGCACCGGGGAGTTCACCCCACCCGGTAAGATATCTTGCGCCGCCTTGAAGATTTCCGCGCTGCGCGTCGTGTTCAGCGATGACGACGATGTCGCCTTGGGCGCGGCATCGACCGCGAGCACGCGCACGCTCGCGCGGCGCGACGACGCCTTCGTCGTCGTCGAACGCGTCGTCGTCGTCTTCAACGACACAACTTGAGTGAATTGGTGCGTGGCGAACATCGTCGTCGTCGTGGGTATTTATGTCGCGCGCCGCGCACGACGGCGCGAGGTCTCGCCCACGACCCGAGGCTCGGTCGTCGTCGTCGTCAATCCCCGAGCGAGGCTCGGTCGTCGTCGTCGGTCGTCGGTCGTCGTCGTCGTCGTCGGTGCACCACGTACCCATATACGACCCCGTGCGTGACCCATGTACGTACATCACCCATATGGGTGATATGAGATATACATCATCGCCATCGGGGGGACGCCACATGTCCGAACATACGCGGATGCCACATGTCCGAACACATCCCCACCCCCTTATGCCTTATCCACACCATAGATGTCGCATCTCAAGATGAGATCTCTCGACATCTCGGGGCGATGGGGGTGGTCGTCGTCGGACATGTGGGTTCCATCCGACAGACGCCGCCATCGAACGACGACGACGCACACGACGACTCACACGACGACGACGACGACTCACACGACGATAGAGGGATGAAGACGAAACGTAGGGCGAACGATCGAGACACGACGACGACGACGACGCGGGAGACGACGACGCGGGAGACGAGCGACGTTGCGCGCCGCGCCGTCAACCACCACCACCACGTTGACGACGACGCGACGACGACGACGACGGAGACGACGGAGACGACGGAGACGACGACGGCGGGGACAAAAAAGCGACGTCTCGGGGTGAAGAATTTAGCGCAGTTTAAGAACCGTGCGTTCGACAAGCCATCGATGTTTATTCGTCAATGGGGATGGAAGCGCGAGATGAAGACGGATGAGGAACGCTTTGCGCTCGACTACGCGCACGCGTTTAAAGATGTTGACGGATGCGCGCATGAGTTGAAATTCAAGCAGAAGAAGTTTGGACCAGAAGGGTTTGCGTCGACGGTATGGGATAGCGCCATCGTGATGGCCAAGTATATAGAAAAGACGTATGAGAAGTTTCGCCACGCGCGAAGCGCCATCGAGTTGGGCGCCGGCTGCGGGGTGACGACGGCGGTGCTCGCTGTGGGATTGAAGATGGAAACCGTGGTGAGCACGGAGTTAAAGGGAAATCTAGAGCTTTTGAACGCCAATGTCGGTGCGTTTGAAAACGTGCGATGCGCTGAGATGACTTGGGGATCGGAAACAGACGCGAAGAACGCGCTGCCGAGCGACGGGGAGGCGTTTGACGTCGTCGTCGCGTCCGATTGCGTGTATCACACGGAAGCCATGGGGGATTTGGTTAAAACGCTCGAGATCATTTGTGACGCACGGACGCGTGTTTTGTTCTCCTACGGTCGCAATCGTCAGGCGCTTGATATCTTCATGGATGAAATCGCCGGCAAATTTTCCCGCGTAGACGTGAGCTCGAGCGATTTGGATGAATTGTATCAGTGCACCGACGTCTCCGTCATCGAGTTGCGCAAGCTGTGACGACGACGACGACGACGACGACGACGAGTTTGTATTTTTATTCATGTGTATATTGAGTGTAATGATGTTTATTGACGCGTGTGGTGCGTATTACAAAATTCAAGAGAGTTGCTTTACTTGATTTCGGCGCGACTGTCGTCGTCATTTTACTTTGCGACGTCGACGCTGTTGAACGTCTTCCACGCATCTAAAGAAATGCGTTTGGTCATGCTTTTGATTTGAGAGTTCGGACCGAGTTCGAAGAGTTTGGTTTTGCCGTCAGCAAGCAAGTTCTTTAACGTTTGCTCCCATTTCACGGGCGACACGAGTTGCTTGGCGAGAAGGTCGCGAATGTCATCCGCGGGTGTATCGCGCGAAATGGGCAAACCAGTGACATTCGAGTAAATGCTCACTCGCGGCTTGTTGAATGTAGCTTGCGCGAGCGCCTCACGCAACGACTGCGATGCGGATTCCATGCGCGCCGTGTGGAACGCGCCAGAGACGGCGAGCGTCGCAACCTTGATGGCGCCGGCGGCTTGCGCGGCTTGTTGCACGACGTCGAGCGCCGCCTTGTCGCCAGATACCACGCGACCTTGAGGGAACAAGAAGTTGGTAATGTCGCATACGATTGGTGTAGAAGATGAGGAGGCTTCGACTTTAGTTTTGGCTTCGGCGACAATCTTCTCGAGCACGCTGTCTTCCAAGCCCACGACGGAGAGCATGCCGTGCGCGCCAACCGCCGCCGCGGCGCTCATGCCTTCGGCGCGCACCTTGACCACTTTGAAGGCATCTTCGTACGACAGCACGCCAGCGAAAACAAGAGCGACGTATTCGCCGAGAGATAAGCCAGCGCACGCGTCGCATGCGTTCACGACGCTGGGATCTTGAGCTTTTAGTTTTTCCAAAGCCGCGAGACCGGCGAGCAGCAACGCCGGCTGCGCGTACACCGTGTCGTCCAACTTTTCTTTCGGGCCATTGATGCAGACGTCACGAAGATCGTACCCTAAGACTTTGTTCGCCACTTCACACATCTCTGCTACGGCGGGAAGTTCGAGAAGCGCGTCGTCACTCAACATGCCGACAACTTGAGAGCCTTGACCCGGGAAGAGAAAGGCGTACGGCTGGTTTTCGACGACGGGCGGCTCGTGCGCACTCGACGACGCTCCAGGCGGCGAGAATTCTTGAAGCGTGTCGAATTTCGGTGTCTCAATTGAACGATGCTCCGCGAGTTCGGCTTCGATTTCGGCTTCGATTTCAGCGCGCTTGATGCGACGGCGCGCCTTGAACTCCGCCTTGTCGCGACTCGCCTTGTCGCGGCGACGGTCTTCAGGAAATTCCTTCCGGAAATCGTATGGCCATGTCTTGACTGTATCCAAGCCGTAATCGTAGAGCGCCCACCAATCCCCGATGGATGCATTCGGCTGCGGCTTCTTTGGCACGTGCGCGTACTTCTCCACCAGTTCGCAGAGCTTTTCATGCACCTCGACGTCTTGCGCCACGAGTTCGCACGGCGTCTTTGTTCCCGGATTCAAGTATGGGTCGAAGTCATTCGTCTTGATGCTCGGATCGGCGCCTTCGGAGAGTAAATATTCGAAGATCTCCAAATATCCGTCAAACTGAGCGAGAAACGCGGCGCGATGCAACGGAGTAAAGCCTTTCGGATCGCGTTGATTAAGACTCTCGGGACAGTTGCGAAGAATGTGGTGCAACATGTCGAGCTGCTTGTACGTCGTCGCGAAGTGAACAGGCGCACCCGCGCCGTTATCTTGCGTCCAAAAATACGGATCGGTAGACATGATCAACTCCAATTGCTCGGGATCACCGAGGCGCACCGCCGAGTAGAATGCGAATGGCTGGAACTTTGGTTGCGGCGGGTACCGCCCGGTGGCTGTTTGTCGCGGTTGAGCGCGCGCGTGCACGTATACGTCAGTCACCATGCGCACATCGATAGAGCTTTGCAATCATCCATGTATTTGTACTCCACGTTTGTCGCTACACGCAAAGTCACGCTTCTTTGCATCGTCTTCGAGGCGCGCGGGCTCGCCTCGAACGCGCGCGCGTGTAGCGCGCTTCCCGAGCACACCTCTCGATCGATTTCGCGCGTTCGCGCGCGCGTGCACGCGTCACGTACCCGTCATATCACGAAACGTATTTGTCATCGTCACTCACAAGCGTCGTATCGTCGTATCTTCGTCGTCGCGCACTGGCGTCGTCGCACGACGCGCGCGCGCGGGCGTTTTAAAAACGCCAAAAACGCTTCGAGTGCGCGAGGTTAGGGTATACATAGGATGGCTGATGCGCGCGCCTCGACGTCAGTGTGCGACGATAACGACGACGGCGAGGCGACGATGACGACCACGGCGTTGAGTGAAGCCGAAGCCGAGGTGTATGATCGCCAAATCCGCGTGTGGGGGGTGGAAACGCAACAAAGACTTCGACAAGCGCACGTCTTGGTGGTGTTGGCCGCGACAGGTGGAGCGGCCGATGCTGATCGACGCGAGTTGACGACGGCGACGACGACGACGACGACGACGACGGCGATTGGTACACACGGTTTAGCTGCAGAGACGTTGAAAAACATCGTGCTCGCGGGCATAGGGCGCGTGCGCGTGCGGGATGACGGGAAGAATGCCAGTTCGCACACGTTTGCAAAGGATGGGAACTTTTTGAATGTCGCCGACGCGAGCGAGGAGACGTCGTTGGCGAAAGCCATGGTGCGCACGTTAGAAGAAATGAATCCGTTCGCCACGATCGAGGCGGAGAATGAGGTGAATATGCCATTGACAGATGAGGAGGTGGAGTACTATTCGCAGTTTGACGTTGTGGTGGCGTGCGGTTTCGACTACGCGAGCTCGGCGCTGATAAACGCCAAATGCAGATTAGCCAAGTGCGGATTTTTCGTCGCTCGTGCGAGTGCGACATCATCATCCTTCTTTGTAGATTTGGGCGACGCGTTCGAGTACATTAGCACTGGTGGTTCGGCGGCAAAAGATGGTGAGACGGTCGCGCCGCCACAAAAGGAGACTGAGACGTTTTGCGCCATGGATGAAGCCGTTACAAGTTCTTGGAATGATATTGGCAAGCGGGCGTCGCGACTACCCGCGGCGATGACGGTGCTTTGGAAATTTGAGCAACGTGAAAAACGTGCGGCGTCGGATGAAGATTTTGAGCGCTTGCGTGCCGAAGCGAACGCGCGCGCGGCGGCGTGTGGAAAGCCTGAAAATTTCATCGCCGACGACGCGCTCCGCGCGCTTTTACCTGCAAAGATCGAAATCCCCGCTGTCAACGCTATCGTGGGTGGAATTTTAGCACAAGAAGTCTTAAAGGCTGTATCGCATAAAGGAGCGCCGTGTGCGAACTTTTTCGTGTTTGATTGCGTCAGCGGGCAAGGCTCGATCCAACGCCTGTCGGCTTGACATCGCGCGACGCGTACTTTTGATTGCCTATTACTAGCTGGCGGCGTTTTCGAGGCACGTTGACCGTTCACAATGTCCGTGCGTGCTCGTCCGTGCGTTGTGCGTTGTCATTATTATTGTTATTATCAATGTCGGTATAATCGCAGTGTTTTTGCGCAACGGCGCCGTCGCGCAGCGCCACGACGCGTACTCCAATGTGACGCGCCTCACAATGTGACGCATCTCACAGCCTTGAACATCGCGTTCAGTCACAACATTGAAGGGACGACATAAAAGAGTACTTCAGGTGTGTTATCGTCTGCTTGACTGTGACGCGACGTCGCTCGTCGTGATGCGTTGGCACGCGCGCGCGCGTCGCGCTCTCGCACTTTTCTCGGTTTTTTCGTGGGCGCCGCGCGCTATAGATGCGTCATCCCCCATCACTGGTTTTGGAATTGTCAAAGTTGACACGTCGACGGGCACGTTTGTGGACTCTACAACTGGTGATATTGTCCGCGCACGTGGTACAAATGTCTATTCATTGCGATACGATCAAGCCGGAGGCGAATCGTCTCGCGCACGCGTGGTATCGATACTGAACGCGATCAGCGATCTCAAACTCGACGTGATCCGCACGTGGGCGTTCATGGATGGCGACGCCGAAGACTATGACGGTCGCTCGATGCAACCGAGCGAAGGAGAATTTATTGAGAAGAATTTTGTTGCCCTGGACGAACTCCTCGCTTTGTGTGCGGCGCGACGAATACGATTAATTCTGACTTTAACAAATTACTGGGACGACTACGGCGGGATTCAACAGTATGTGGAGTGGGCACGAGCAAGTGGAGAGTACGACGTGTATCGTAGAGAAGATTTCTTCACATCTCCCCGCTGCCGAGCATCGTTTGAGCGTTTCATTCAAGCAATACTGTTGAGACACAATACAATCGATAACATTTTGTACCGCGACCATCCTGCGATCTTTAGCTATCAGCTCATCAACGAACCACGCATTGCTGGCGACGCACAAGGGAATGTATTTCACGATTGGGTTTCTTATTTCTCTTCATTTATAAAGCGAACCGAAGGCTCTCGACATCTCGTCAGCGTCGGAACGGAAGGATTTTTTCTGTCGCCGAGTGGTGGTGTCACCTTCAATCCATTTTCGGGTGCGGAACGTCAAGGCGTAGATATGAGTCGTCTTCAAGACGTGATGGATGTGGACTACGTCACAGTCCATTGCTGGGTCGATGATTGGATGGACAGCGATGATGAATCGAAATATCGCTTCATGCAAACATGGGTACGCGCGCATCTCGATCAATCGAGTTCGAAGCCAGTCGTTTTGGAAGAGTTTGGCAAGCACCGTCCTCTCGATGTTCGCGATCGATTTTTCCGGCGAGTTTATGAACTTTTGCGCGAAGACGGCCGAAATGCCGCGCGTTCGGGATCTTTGTTTTGGTTATTTGTTCCGAACGAAAT
>JACLAB010003545.1_pt1 | contig 11660 bp, 10 predicted proteins | sample 8027921 | NCBI WGS metagenome assembly JACLAB01 (sample SAMN15725117, study PRJNA655200) | protist metagenome | isolation source: fluorescence activated cell sorting (FACS) single amplified genomes of... | place: USA: West Boothbay Harbor, Gulf of Maine | collected 2000-07-19
TCCGCTGCTCTTCTTCGTTGACGTCGGGTGGTAGTGATACTAATACGCATAGCAACAGATGCGTCGCTCGTGGTGGTGGTTTTTCTTCCTTTAAGGAACAACAACAAAAGCAGAAAAAATCAATCAGCACTTTTCGATCAAAATCATTTTCATCGGACGAGGGTAAATTATTAATGAATTCGACTCCTAATCCAATCGAGGAAGAAGAAGACATGATTGAATACTGCGTCCTCAAATCAGACGAAGACCTCATTCACCTCTCGTTAACGAAAAGAGACGTGTTTCGAGCACTCGTAGGCATCGTGGGTATGGTAGGGATGAGTACAGTCGTGCAAGGATCCGCCCCGCCGTTTGCTCGAGCATCCAACGGGGAATCCTCTCTCAACAAGGCGGCTGACTCGGAAAAAGATTTTAAACAATTGAGAAAAGACGTGAAAGCTTTGATGGAAAAAGACGCAAACTTAGGGCCGACTTTGGTACGATTAGCGTGGCATTCATCAGGTACGTACGATAAAATGACACAAACCGGTGGTTCATCTGGTGGAACTATTCGGTTTAAGGAAGAACTCGCGCACGGCGGCAACGCCGGGTTGGACAAGATGGTGGCGGCTTTGGAACCGATCAAGGAGCGAAATCCAAAAATTTCGTACGCGGATATGTACGCGTACGCGGGGAAAGTCGCCATCGAAGAAATGGGCGGGCCAACCATGGAGTTTAAATACGGAAGAGTGGACGAGATGGACCCGTCGAAAGTGACTCCGAATGGGCGCTTACCTGATGCGGATAAAGGCGATCACGCCGGACCAAAAACGACGCAAGGTTTGAGAGACGTCTTTTATCGAATGGGATTCGACGACCAGGAGATTGTCGCGTTATCTGGTGCGCACGCCTTGGGAAGGTGTCACGCCGATGCCAGTGGTTACGTCGGCCCGTGGTCCTCCACGCCTTTGTTGTTCAATAACTCCTATTACGGCTTATTGAAAGGCCTCAAATGGACCGAGAATACAAAGACGAAAAAATTCCAATACGAAGATCCGAGCGGGCAGCTCATGATGTTACCGTCCGATATCGTCTTATTGGAAGACGAAAACTTTAAAAAATACGTGGACGTGTACGCGAAAGATCAGAAAAAGTTCTTCGCGGATTTCAAAAACGCGTTCGAGAAGTTGGAGTTACTCGGAACGAGCGGATTGAATACGCTAAAGGAATAATAATAACTTAATAATACTACCGCGAGCGCGGCGCAAACAAACGAACGAATCTGGGTGTTATACTATTCGCATTCATAACGACACCAAACTCTCTCTCTCTCTCTCCATCTATCTCAAGTTCTTCTTCCTCTTTTCCCTCTCCGATACTGCGGCTTTTTTGCCTTTGCTTTCCTCTTTCGCTTCAGCACCGGTGTCGTCACCACCCATCGACTGTCGCATCATCTCCTCTTGCAACTTTTGCTGCGCGGCGAAGCCGCCTTTCAAGGAGTCGCAGATCGGTTCGCAATCTTTCCATCCTCCCGTACCGTAGGCAAACGCGCTTTCCTTCGAAGAAGAAGCACCCAGAGAGAGGAAAAGAACCCCCACGGCGAACACGTCTCTCCGTCGCTGCGTTTTCCCTGACATCATCATCATCACGTCCGTTTTCTTCGTTTCGGGAACTGGCGTTTTTGTGGTCGACGCGTTGTTCGGTTTTGATGACGTCGCCTTCGCGCGACAAAGTCGTTCGCGCCTCTTCTTCTTCGACGAAGAAGAGGGCGAAGAAACGACCACCGGAGTTCTCGAAAGCATCGTCATCCTTTCTCGTGTTATTTATATCTGAAGCAAGCTTTTTGCTGCTCTCAATTATTTAGTCAATTAAATTCTTGCCAGCTCAGCATTTTTTCTTTTCTTTTCTCCCTTTTTGCTCTGAATTCTCTTCATTATTGAATACCACATCAGGAGGAACAACGACACACTTTTACTGCGAAAGATAAAATAATGTTTACGACGACGACGACACGTTTTGCAACGAGCATCTCGGCGGTCGCTCACCGCACCAAGCAAAACGGGAGAAGAAGTTTGGTGGTCACGAACGTGACCAAGGTAAACGAGAGATCTTCTTTCCAATTCTTTTCTGTTGTTAGATATTTTTTTTCTCACATCTTTAACGAGTATCGAGAAGCGCGGAAGTGCTCCTCTGTACTACTCTTATACTCTTACTCTTAAACACTCTGCGCTCTTTTCCTCGCGACTACTCACCTTTTTTGCGTGTTCTCCTCACATCCTTCTCATCCTCGACGAATACAACATTCGATAAAATATCACAAATAAAAAGTGGGTGTTGGATGCCCCGGATTGCGAAAAATCACGAACGGGCGACCACGGGCTGGACCGCGTGTCGTCCGCCCCTCGCCACTGTCCAATCGAAGCCATCGACGTGAACCGTCTGGTAAAATCGTCCGGAGGTGTCCTTCAAGTGGATAAGAACGCGATCCAGTTCTCTGTTTCCGGGAAGGATGACCGAGAGTTGGAAGTTTCCGCCGTGCACGGCTCGTTTCTGTTGTCCACGAAAGGACAGACGAGGAAAGTGCAACGAAAACAGAAGACGAAGGTACAACCGGGACAGCTGATCATCTTTGAAGACGGCGAGGCGTACGAGGTGTACAGAAACACCGAGGCGCACGCGTGAGCGCGAGAAGAGAAGCGTGGAACCACCTTCGGTCGCGAGCGTTTGCTTAAGAATCCGGAATCTTGTACGCTATCATCAAAGAATCCGCGGGCGGAGCGGAACGCAAATATCTTAAACATCGAGAACTGTAAAGTACCCCAGAACACGCACAACAAAAACTGTAAAACTAGTGCTACTCGAGAAGAGACTGTAATAATGGGGTGTAATCAAAATGCAAAAAAAAATGTACACGAATCATCGTCCGACTTTGATGCGAGTTTCCTCATCACACACCTTTCCTCCTCACAACAAACACACATCCAAAATGGCGGGCAAAATCAAACGCCAACCGGTGATTAAACGCGGCAACCGAGGCACGCTCGGTGTATTGGGTAAAACGCACCGCTCGAAATCGCGAACGCCCGCGAAGAGAATCAATCCGCACGACCGGAATATGGATTATAAAAAACGGGAACAATTGAACGCGTCGATCGCGAAGTTGGAAAAAGAAGAGCTTTCGAATTGGACGGACGCGAAGACGCCTTTGGAAGTGAAAGGAAAGAAGAAAGAGCTGAAACGATTGCGAGCGAAGATGAGCTTGAAAATGAACAAGAAGAATTAATTTTGGTGAGAGAGAGACGAAAGAGATGTGCTGCTGCTGCTGCAAAAGAATGTGCCGCCGCCGAAAACGCAGCAGCAAAACACACTTGATGTATTAAGACGCGTATTTATAATAATAGAGAGCCGGAGGCGGAATAGAATAGAGAAAGAGAGAAACGAATACCTAGTACATACGTAGTATATAATTGTATCTATATTACAATATACGCGCTGGTTTCGGTCATTCTGCTGTGCTATACCCATAATGTTCTCTGCTATCTCGCTACTTTTATATTCTAAACTCCTTCGCTCTCTCTCTTATTATAAGAAATACCCGGCGGCTATGTTTCTCGGCGCGGACATGTTTGCATTCTCGCTCGTTTCCGTGAAATATTTCACCGACCTATCCATTTCGCTATCAAAACTTAACATCGAGGCTACGTTGCCGCACCGATAACAGTAGTTCGGGGCAGACCAGACGGTGACTAAACTCCTCTCCGGGAACTGGTATTTCAAGCCTTCTTGGACGAGCTGATGCGCGCGCGCGATTAACTCTAACCCGTTCCCGTGGTTAAACTCCTCTACAACTTTTCGCCCGAACAACCATCCCGCGCCTCTCGGCGAAATCGCCCACCGTTCGATATCCTCGGGGTCAGACCACATCAAATCGCAAAACGCGCCTTCGTGAGGAATTTCGCACACGCGATCCACGGTCCGAATTTGATCAATCGACCGAACATCCGGACTTAACCCCCCGTGGACGCACAAAACGCGCCCTTCAATCACCGCCGCTAACGTCAAGTAATCAAAAACGTCCGTGCACCACCTCCACGCGTTCGCGTTCCCGTACTTCCTCGTGCACTCGTCGAAAAACCCGTACACTTGCGTAATCTGTCGACTCTCGTGATTCCCCCGCAACAGCGTCACGTGCGCCGGATATTTCACCTTGAGCAACATCAACAGCGTGAACACTTCTAAACTGTTATATCCTCTATCGACGAAGTCCCCCATGAAGACGTAGTTCGTCTCGGGCACTTCCCCTCCGGTTTGGAACAGCTTCAACAGGTCGTGAAATTGCCCGTGGATGTCCCCACAGACCGTCACCGGGGAGGACACCGGTTGCACGTTCGACTCTTCCACGAGCACGTCTTTGCATTTTAAACAGAGCTGTTCGAGTTCCGGTTCGGTCAGAGATTCGCACCGTTTAATCTGTTTTATGTTTTGTCATTTAGCGTTTCATTCACAGAAGAAAGAGAGAGAGAGAGAGAAGTTCGTGAGTACAAGACGACGGCGAGACCTAAAGAAGAGAAATGGATGAAACGGAAATAATACTACTTGCAGAGACGCGCAAAGAGAGAATGTAAAGAGTTTCACAACGAAAAAACATACCCGCTCTATGCACGAGTCCAAGTCCAGGCCCATCGTGCCAAACACACAACACCCCCCACGACTAATAAAACTTAATAAAGTGCAAAAGATGGATTAACTTTTTTTTGTGGAGTTGTTTTTATTCGACCTTTAAGGAGTAAGCACGTGTATATAAACAGCAACACTTTCGCAAAACAAATACAAAATTTCTATCATCATCACTATCGTGTGGTTTTATGTAACGGCCAGAGGAAATGTACTCCTTACATCACGCGCACGGCTAAAACGCTCAAATATTCACCCTCTGGGAACATGGGGTCGATCGGTTGATCGGCGCCGCATCCGCCGTCGCGGACTTTCGCGATCCTTCGGTTCGCCGCTTGGGAAGCTTCAAAGACGATGGATGGTAACAGTTTTCGCTGCGTGACTGCTCCGGAGCAACTGCAGGATATTAAAATACCGCCTGGTTTGACGCATCGCATGGCGCGAGCGTTTAATCCGATGTATTTTAAGAGCGATTTGGATAAAGATTTGACCGTAGGCGCGAACTTGGGAGGATCGAGCACGAGAACGTCGTATTGGCGGTTGTTGGCGATGCAGTCGTCGAGGTAGTCGAAGGCGTCGGAGGGAACAAAGTTGATTTGATCCTGGACGTTGTTCAGTTCGGCGTTCCTTGCGGCGATGGAGAGGACTATTTTGGAGGAGTCGACGGCGGTGACGTTTTTGCATCCCGCCACGGCGGCGTTGATGGCGAAGCCGCCGGTGTACGTGCAGCAATCCAAGACGCTGAAAGCACTGTTATCGTTACTCGTTTTACTCAACTCACCGATAAACGCTCGATTGTCGCGTTGGTCGACGTAAAACCCCGTTTTGTGCCCTTCGGTCAGATTGACCAAATATTTCACCCCGTTCTCAGTGATTTCAATCTCGCTCGGCAACGAAGCCGACGCGTCGTCGCCGTTCTTATCGTACACGGATACCTTTTCGGTCACCCCGACACCTTCTAAAGCGTACATGTCTACGTCTCTTCTCCACACAACCGTCATGTTTTCGTTTTCTTTCAACATCACCTCTCTCAACGCCTCGATGATATCGCCTCTTTGCGCTTCCACCCAACCTGCCGACGAAGAAACGACGAAATGGTTGTCGTTCCCGTACTTATCGATAATTATCCCTGAAAGCCGATCGCCTTCGCTATTCACCAACCTATACGCATTCGTTTTTCCATTTTTAAGATCTAAAACTTTATCTCTCAACATCTTCGCTTCCTCGATCCTCTTCTTCACCACCCGCTTAATCAAAATCGGCGACTCCGTCTCCTTCGCCAACTCCATCATCCGCACGCGAAACATGCTGCTCGAATTAAACGTTCCCCACCCGATCGGTCGTTGATTATGATCGAACACTCCGACAACTTGTCCATCTTTCGGGTCGTTCTCGATACGATCAATCGCACCTCCGTACACGATTGGATTCCCGTCCATGAAAATGTTCGCCTTCCCGCTCGCCAATTGCACCGCTGGCATGCCAGATTCGTGCGCTTTTTTTAACAACGCCGAGCGCGCGTACATCTCGGAAACTTGCTCGTCCGTGTCGAACCTTTTTGAATTTTTGCGTATAGAACGTAAAGTTATCTTGTAATCCTCCTCAGAAGATCGTCGTCGGTCTCCCCGGCCGCCTTGACCTCGGCCGCCTCCAGATGAAGAAGAAGAGGAGCCGCCACCTCGACGTTGTTGAATTTCCCCGAGGACAACGACGACGGGTGCGCGATGACTACCACCACGGATGATGCTCCTAATAGGGGAATGCATGTGTTTTGTCACGAGCGGCGACAGACCTCGCGAATAATAGGAGTTCAAGCAGCCGGTCATGTTTCTTTTGTGTATGAGGACGTTTTTTTCTTGTAACGACTTGTTCTTCAAAGCATTGGAGGTGCCTTTTTGACGACAACGACTCGTACGCGCGGTCTCGACGGGATCGGGAGGAGGAAGGATTCAGTACGTATAGTAGTTATAATAGTAATTTTAATACAACTGCTCTATATATATTTATATATTTAATGTGTTGTTTTCGATATTGATTCGTTCTCTGATGTATTGTACAACTGTAGTATCTCTTCTTTCTTTCCCGCGGTTCGCTTTTCTCTTCTCTCCTCGCTTTATTTCTTTTTCCTCAAATCTCTTCTTGGTCTTCTTCTTTGTCTTCGCCATTTACACGCACACGTTATAAAATATATTTAAGCCGTCTTCTCGGCTTCAGCTTTCTCGATTTCCGGCAGGATTTCGTCCAACTTTTCTTCCAAGATGCTAATCGTTCGGTCTTTGTTGACAACCTTGTCCAAACCGAACAAACCGATGCGGAAGGTGAAGTTACCGGCGGGTTCGTTGATCATAAACGGCACGCCCGCGGCGATTTGCATCCCTTTACCCTTGAAGATGTTAAACATGTTCGGTTCCGGGGTGTAAGAGACGACCACACCGGGCGCTTGGAAACCAGGCGCGGCGACGGATTTCAAGCCTTTCGATTCCATCATCTTTCTCGTGCCCATGCCTAAATCCCACGCCATTTGTTTGACTTTCTCAAAACCAATCTTCTTCGTTTCGTTCGCGGCTCCGTTAAACAAGGACAACGCGTCCGTCGGCATGGTCGTGTAGTACGCAAACCCGCCGTTGACGTACGAATCCATGACTTCCAACCACTTTCTCATGTTGATGACCATCGACGTGCTCGTCGTGTTTCTCGTCGCGTGCGTGCCTCTTTCCCCGAGCATAATCACACTCGAACACGCCGGCCCGGTCCAACCTTTTTGCGGGGCGGACAAAATAGCGTCCACGCCGGTTTCTTTCATGTCAACCCACACGTGACCACTCGCGATGCAATCCAAAACAAACAAACCCCCGTGCGCGTGCACCGCGCTCGCGACTTGCTTGATGTAGTCGTCCGGCAAGATGATACCGGTTGACGTCTCCACGTGCGGCGCAAAAACCACCGCCGGTTTCTCCGCCATGATCGTCTTCACGACCTCTTCAATCGGCGCCGGCGCAAAGTGCGGCTGCGCGTTCTCCGGATCCACCGGTTGTCCTCTCATCACGATAGTTTCGCTCGGGATGTTCGTTTGCTCGAAGATATCGGTCCACCTGTACGAGAAATACCCGTTGCGCAAAACCAACGCCTTCTTCCCGGTGCACCACTGTCTCGCCACCGCTTCCATCCCGTACGTCCCGGACCCTGGCATGATGATTACCGACGCCGCGTTGTACGCCTCTTTCAAACTTTCGTTCAAATTTTTCATGATGTCGCAAAACGGCTTCGACATGTGGTTCATCGACCGGTCCGTGTACACCACGGAGTACTCCAAAAGCCCACCCGCCGCGTCCAAGGGTAACGGACTCGCGTGGAACGGTTTCGTCCAATCGTGTTGGCATCTCGGGTCTCTCGATTTCGCCTCCTCGTGTTTCGATCGTCTCGCGTTCGCTGAAGAGGGTTGCGCGACAGTAGGAACGTGTTGTTGCCCGACGACGTTTGCAGAAATCATCGGCGTCATCGACGTGGCCTTCGTCCCGGACAAAGCAGAGTGACGCAAAGCGCGTTTGCTGGCGTGACGTAACATTTTGTTACTGAAAAACGTGTAAAGGTACGATGTTCGTAAAAAGAGAGATTTTGTAACTTTCGTTCGAGAACAAAGGTTATGTATCGTCTGTGCGTGTGTGCGTGTGTGTATATACGAAGCGCTGATATCAATGACGATTACACACATCAACAGAAAATGTCCGAGTTTCTGGTCAGAAACGGCTCGAAACGACCACACGAGAGAAATCTACGCGAGATGCAAACAAAAGCGCGGTCACAAGAGGCCACGTGGTCTGTTTTTTTTTTTTACACAAACTTGAAAGAAAATTTCAAACCCTAAATTAGTTTTTTTGGTCCCTCTTTTGCTTTCTTTTCTCTTCCTCTTTCTCTCTTTTTTGGAGCTGAAAGAGATACCACGAGGCGCTCGGGCCGGGAACTGCGGTACCGTCCGGTGGGAACCGAGGAAACGAAGAAGAAGGAGACACTGCGTTTCCCGCGTCGACCACCTTGTTGTTTTGTAATTTTTTTACCTCGCATATATCTCGTTCTTAAAAAGTTACGCGGCGAGGACAGCGTCGAAGAAAATATCGCCGTCTCGATCTCGCTCGGGGAAGACGCCGAGACCGCGACATGCGTCGCAAATACTTTTTTCCTGGAACGAACCACCGGTTCGAGGAATGCGCACGGTTTTCATGATATGACCAAAACCTGCGCACGTGCAACACGTTCTGTGCAGTTCACAACAGTACGGTAAATTCTTCGGTCGATTTTCTGCTCGCATGCATTTTCGATAGTACGGGACGCCCAAACGAATCGGTCGTCCAAGTACTCCCTGAGAATACAACTCGTTGTTGTCGTATAAGTGTACTTCTGGACACCCATTCTGCACACAGAAATTCAAAATATCTCCATAACCTCCCTGTTTGCACCAAAACAAGCACCACGGCGACCACGGCGACACCATTGGTGCTCTTCGCCTTACCGTTTCCACGACCAATCTCAGCGTCTTTTCATACCCAAACTTACAACAATACATCGCCGCTCTTTTCACCATTCTTTGGTTCGTTTCCAGAAAGTTCCTCGACACGTGTTCTAAATAATACTGGACGATAGCGGTGTCTTCATCGCTCGCCATTCTTGTAACCGCCATCGGTAATGTCTCCGGATGAAACGGACATTTATTCGCTTCGTGGATAAATCGAAGCGTTTCCACGTCGAGATCTTGTTCGCCGATCAGAATTCGATGCAACGCGAAAAGACAATCTTTATCGTTTACAGAAGAAGAAGAACCCCCAACGACTCTGAGGCGGTGCGTGCGCCAGAGCGTTTGCAGACGAGCGCGTTCGAATACCATTATTAGTAGTATAAAGTTCGGAAGAAGAAGACCAAGAAGCGCGTTAAAGTGAAGAGACAGGAGTAAAAAATACACGAAGGAAAGAGAAAAAGCAAGAAAATGTACTAAAAGAGTGTGATCATTATTAGTAGTATTATAGTAGTATTCACGACGATGCTTTGATCATTTCCCTGCTGCTGCCTGTCTGTTTGCGGCACCGCTTGTGCTGTTGATGTTCAATTTCGAGAGCACGTCTTCTTTCCTCAAATGCGATTGAAACTTCCGCACTCGAGCGGAGAGCTGATCGAGCTCTTTGCGTTGTCTCTCGAGCGAGTTGGCCAAGTGGAAGACGTATTCGTCGACCGCTGAACCGGGTTCGTCGACGACGCGGAGAAGCTCGGCGGCGTCCGAGGCGCGAGTGACGGATTGCTCCACGTGCGAGCGGTGCGCGTCGATCAAGTCGAATTCTTCTTTTAAGATGGTTTCGATGAGCTTTTCGTGTTGGCGTTGGAGTTGAGGCGGGGAAAGGGAGGTGGCGTATTTTTCAAAGAGAAGGTGAGATGTTTCTGAATCGTCGTCGTCATCGACAACATCGACGACAGTTTTGCTGTTGTTCTCAGCATCGGCTTCGAGCGGGTTTAGTGATGATTGTTCTTTCTCGTTCGTTTCATCCTTCTTTTTCTCTGGTCGCTGATGTCGATCGAGCGTTTTCTCAGCGGATGTTGGACTCGAAGAAGAAGAAGAAGAATTTGAAGAAGAAGGCAGAGCAGGATTGTTTTCTACTGCTCGTTCACTTTCGGGCGAGCAAAACGAGAGATCAAAAGCCGGTCTTCGCTTTCCAGGAATAGTAGCAACCGACGATGATGTTTGAAGCGACGCCTTTCTGGCGGGAGCATCGCTGATTGCAGAAGATGACGACGACGACGGTAGAGATCCAACAACGTTACTACGCAATTCTTTCACTCTGTCTGCGTAACGAAGCGTATTCAACGTGTGTTCGCAACTTCCCGCGGCTGGAGAAACGCACGCAATCATCACCGTTCGACTATCGCCTAAAAACGAGTCTCGCAAAACTTCGGTTAACTTCGATCCGCGAAATGGGACGTGCGTCGCGCCACCATCCAACGCGCGAATGCATTCTTTCAACGCTAATAAAGATTTGTTAATTTCTGCGCCTTCTGCTCGCGTCTGGCGGTCCGTATCGGTGGTATCCGCGCCGCGCTCGGAACCGGCGAGATCGATGAAAGAAAATTTTCCGAGCGGCTTTCGATGGTATCTCTTATTTTGAAGCTGTGGATGACGATGCGAATTCATCATCAAATCGTGTTGTTGCTGGCGCTGATATATACTTTTCTGTCGACCATTTCGAGCTTTTGTTGGGAGTAACCGCTCTTTTATCCATAATTGAATCACCGCGTGCGACCGCGAGCTTTCCGCGTTGGCGCCCGTTTGCCCGACGCACCTCTCTAAAGCCGACCGTTCAATCAACGTTTCCACTTCGCTCACGTTTTCGCAGAGAAACTCGGATAAACCAACGATTTGCATTTGATTCTTCGCGTCTTCTAAAACTCGAAGTTTCTCTCGAGAGGCTAACAGATCGTACACTTTACCTCCGTATATTTCGTAGGCGGAAACCCAAAGCTCAATTTTTTGGCCGACGTCTTCTTCGTTGTTTGGAGAAGTTGGAGCCGCATCGTTCAATCCGTTCTCGGGGCACTCATTCTTCTTCTTTTCTTCCTCGAACACTTTATTAAACTCGGCAAATCCACTCAACAACTCCTTCGCTGCTCGCGTAGGCAAAGGCGCCATCGTATACGTCTTGCCGCTACCGGTTTGACCGTAGGCGAAACACGTCGCGTTACCGCCACATAAAACCGAACGAACCAAAGGACCGACAGTTTTATCGTACACGCGATCGTCCGAGCAGTATCCGCCGAATACGTCGTCGAATACAAACTCGCTCGTTTCCGTGAACTTCGTCAAATCAACTTTCACTTTTGGTTCAAAGACGGTCAAAGTCTTCGAGTCTGGGTCGGCGTCGCAGACGTTGCGTTCATTCTTTGCAATCTCGCGGGGTGCTAACGGACGCGCGCGAACGACAACGCGAATGCGAGGGTCTTCGTCTTCGTCGTTAGCATTATTATTATAG
>JACLAB010010881.1_pt1 | contig 11660 bp, 13 predicted proteins | sample 8027921 | NCBI WGS metagenome assembly JACLAB01 (sample SAMN15725117, study PRJNA655200) | protist metagenome | isolation source: fluorescence activated cell sorting (FACS) single amplified genomes of... | place: USA: West Boothbay Harbor, Gulf of Maine | collected 2000-07-19
GTTCAGGAGATGTTTATTTCACATAAAATTAAAACAAAATGGCTCATTACGCATTTTTAGATTTAAAAAACATAGTAACCGAAGTAATAGTGGGTAAAGATGAAACCGATACCTCTCGGGATTGGGAGGCTGTTTACGGAAGTTACAGAAACCAAACTTGTAAAAGAACATCTTACAATACTTCGGGAGGGGTTCATTTAGGGGGAGGTACAGCATTTAGAAAGAATTATGCAGGAAAAGGGTATTCTTATGACTCTACAAGAGATGCTTTTATACCTCCTAAACCTTACGCTAGTTGGACGCTTAACGAAACAACTTGCCTATGGGAAGCACCAGTAGCTTATCCTACAACCACAGAGGATAGTGATAATAATCCTATATTTTACGAGTGGAACGAAGATAACCAAACTTGGGATTTAACATCTTAATAATGGAAAACTTAAAAATATACGGATTGAATATAGAATTGATAAAATAATAAAAATATAAAATGGCATTAACAAAAGTAACAAGTGATGTTTTAGCGGATGAATTTTTTACAAGAAAAGGCTCCGTAAGCATTACATCAGACACAACAATAGCTGTAGACTTTAAAGAAGCGTCGGTAGTGCCTATTACGTCTACACACGCTGTAACACTAAATTTTACCAACCACAAGCCTGGTATGGTAAAAAATATAATTATAACAGACAGCGGGGGTACGTCTTCATTAGCATATGATAGCTCAGATACTGTAAAGTTATTGAATGGATCATATTCAGCAACTGCTGGTGCTGTTAATTTCATACAAGTAATATGTGTTAATACAAACACATTCTATATAACAATTTCACAAGAACCAACATCATAATGAAAGCACGTTTAGAAGCTGGGAAAATAGTGAAGTATTCACAAATCCCAAATAAAGTTGATAATATATTAGGTGGTGCACGCAATTTAAACCCAGAAGATTTAGGTTTTTATGATGTTGTTGTGCCAGATTATGATCCAATAACGCAAGTTATTTACAATTTACATTTTGATAACGCATATGCTGCACCGACTCCGGAAAATGCAAATGCTACTAAAGAAGTTTTCACATATGATGTAAAAGATTGCGTACTAGATGATATTGCAACTTTAAAATCAAACAAAATAGCTGAGCTTAAAAATTTAGCTAACACAAAATTACAGTTAACAGATTGGTATATAGTGCGTAATGCAGAAAAAAATTTAAGTGTACCTGATGATGTTACTTCTGAAAGAGATAATATAAAATCAACAGTAGCAGCAAAAGAAACTGAAATAAATTCATTGAACACACAAAGAGCTGTAATTGAATACGATATAAACTTTTAACATATGGCTATTAACGAGCGTCTAATACATACCGCAGCAGATGCAGCAGGTGGGGAAACAGGAAACCAAGAAGAAGGACTTATCCTGCACTTAGATGCTAACGATGTAGATAGCTACGATAGTGATGGTGATGTATGGTATGATATAAAAGACCACGAATATACTCCCGCTACAAATGTAAGTGAGCATTTTAATACTGTTACTTATAGCGGAGCATCTACGGCTCAATCAATTACAGGCGTAGGCTTTCAGCCTGATATGGTTTGGATAAAGAGTAGAAACTTAGTTAACAACCACGTCTTGCTTGATTCTGTAAGAGGTAAGAATGGTGGCACCACCTTTGAAAATGTATATCCTAACTTAACTAACGCTCAAGCTAACGATAACCCTGTAACATCTTTGGATGCAGATGGGTTTAGCCTAGCAAACTCACAACAGAACGGAAACCACTCTAGTTATACTTACGTTGCTTGGTGTTTTAAAGCAGGGGGTGCGCCTACTGCTACTAATACAAGTCAATCAACACAAGCGGCTAATTCTATAAGCATTGACGGAGTGTTACAAGAAGCAGGATATACACACGCAAATGGTGTTGACAATTACCCATATAAAGCAAGTGTTAACACTAAATTAGGTTTTAGTATTTGTTCTTGGGAAGCGAACGGCGCAAATAGAGACAGAATACCTCATTTCTTAGGAGAAAAACCTGAAATGCTTATATTGAAAAGAACGTCTCAAACATCCGCTTGGACAATATGGCACAAAGGATTGAGTAGTGATTCTCATAGATTGACATTTACTTCAGGTCAACAAGTTAGTGCGCCTTCAATTATCGAAGATATTACAAGTGGATATTTTGAAATAGGTACTGGTATTCACGGTGTACAAGGCGATTGGGTGTCTTATGCTTTTACATCTAAAAGAGGTGTATCTAAAGTAGGTAGTTATAAAGGAACAGGAGCATCAGGTAATAAAGTTTATACAGGATTTGAACCTGCTTTTTTGCTGCAAAAAGAAACAAACACTTCGGGACCTAATTGGCACATTTGGGATAATGTAAGAGATTCAAACCCCATAGAAAAAATACTAATTCCTAATACCAACTCCGCTGAAGGAACAGTATCTTCAGGAATAACATTTAATAGAGATGGATTTACTATAAACACTACAAATGGTAATATAAATGGAAACGGGGATAACTACATCTACTACGCAGTAGCTAAAAACACTAACGAAACAAGTTTAATACCCGACAGAGCTAGTTTTACAGAAGGAAGTGTTACAACAGGAGCTGAATTAGAACTAGATGCTAATGATTATAGCGGAAGTGGTAATTGGCTAGATAGTTCTGGTAACAATAACGATGGAACTATCTCAGGTGCTACATATGTAGATGATGGTAATTCAGACTACTTTGACTTTGATGGTTCTGATTCAGATGAAGTTACTGTGAGCCACAATGCTGCACTTGATATTACATCAACAGGTTTTACAGTAGAGGCTTGGGTTAATCCTGACGATACTGGTTATAATACTTTAGTAGCTAAATTTAGCACGAGTGCAAGTATAGATGGTTACTCTTTAGCGTTCAATTCTGGGGATATATTTTGGCGTTTATATACGTCAAGTTCAGGCGTTGGAACTTGTAATTATACAACAGGTTCAGTAGCAACAACAAACACTTGGCATCATATTGTAGGAACAGTAAGCGGAACAGCATCTGGAAGTACAATGAAATTGTATCAAAATGGCGAATTACTTAATACCACAACTACAACTGGCACTTATGTTACAACAACTAGAGATTTAAGAATCGGTGGTTATGATTATGCAGACGGTAGGAATTTTGATGGTAAAATAGGGCAAGTAAGAATATACTCATCAGCCCTTACACCTCAACAGGTTCAATCAAACTACGATGCTACAAAGGTATATGCTTTACCTAGTTTAGCACTACATTTAGATGCAGATAGCTTTCCTGAATATGGTGAAAGCGATTATTACTCTAATACACCACCTACTTGGACTGATTCTAGTGGAAATAGTTATAACGGTTCTATAAATGGTGCTGTATTTGATAGTGAACTAGGTAACTGGTTAGATTTTGATGGTGTTAACGATGAAGTTAACTGGTCAACATTTCCAACTGCTTTTGAAAGCCTAACGGCTATAACTATGGAATTATGGGTTAAATTTGATACTGTTTCAGGAACGCAATACCCAATATGGTTAGGAAGACCAGCTTCTGGTAAGTCTGTAAATATAGGTTTAGTAGGTGGAAAAATTCAAACTTGGGTTGGGTACTACGGTTATCCTAGTTTATTTACGCCAGTAGCAAATAAGTGGTATCATTTAGCCGTAACAATTTCAGGGAGTACACAAGCGGTTTATGTGGACGGAGAAGACTACACAAATAACAGTAGCACGTCAGGAATTAGTATGGATTCTAATGGTGCTAACGCTTTTTTATTAGGAGATTATTCAGGAGGTACGGCAGATTTTAATGGTAAGATAGGACAAGTAAGAATATACTCATCAGCCCTTACCCAAGACCAAGTAAGACAAAACTATAACTTCACTAAGAATAACTATCCTAATGGGTTTGATGGTACTATAACAGGTGCTACTTGGAACCCTAGTGGTTACTTTGATTTTGATGGTTTTAATGATTCAGTTACTCTGCCATCTTCATTAAGAGATATTTTTGATTCACCAACAAGAAGTCTTTCTTTTTGGTTTAGAACAGATTTAGCATCAACGACACAAGTACCTTTTTCACACAACCACACTTCTGATAATTATGGAAGAACTTCAATAGTTTTTACAAATACCAATAAAATAACAGTATTAGTAGGAGGTTTAGGGTCTTATCCAACAACGGGAGCATTAAATACCAATCAATGGTATCATTTGGCTGTGTCTGTTAATGAAAATACCTATACTGCTTATTTAGATGGTGTTTCATTTGGTACGGCAACAAAAGACAATTATGTTGATGATACAATATTTTACATAGGTCGAGATGCAGCATCAAATCCTTATTGGTTTAACGGCAAAATAAGTAAAGTAAAAATGTATGACAAAGCCTTAACACAAGAGGAAATAACAGCTTTATATAACGAAGGAGAATAATGGCTAAAAAAAAATTTAAAGACACCAACGTTGGGAAATTTTTATTAGAAAAGATTCCTAACGTTGTTGGAGCCATTGCTGGTGATACGCCAGTTGGTTCTGTAATAGAAGCAATAATTGGCGGCAGTGATATGCCACAAGAAGATAAAGAAGTAGCACTTGAAAAATTAAGATTAGAACGATCTGAAATAGATGGAACTACAAGAAGATGGGTTGCTGATGCTAGATCAGGAAATTGGCTTGCTGCTAATGTACGCCCATTAATATTAATATTTTTAACTGTTTCCTATGTTTTGGGTTGGTATTTAAATTACCCACTCGATGATATAACAGGATTACTCACAATAGTTATTGGTGGGTATTTTGGTTCGCGAGGCGTTGAAAAGGTATTTGGAAATAATAAACACAAATGACAGATTTGAAAATTTATGGATTAAATTTTACAGCGTTATTCGCTAGTAGTTCTTTTGCGAATGGTATAAATCCGTCGCTTCAGACAATTGTACTCTTATTAACTATTATATATACAGGTATTAATATTTTTAATAAGTTAAAAAATGGCAAAAATTGATATTGATGGCGATGGAAAATCTGATATTCAAATTGACTTAAAAACCTTAATAGCTATTGCTATGGGTTTGTTTTCTATAGCTGGAGTTTATTTTACGCTATTATCTGAGATAAAAGCGTTAGAGGTGTCTGTTATGCGTATGGAATCAGAAGTTAAAATGAACAATGAATTTAGAATTAAATGGCCCAGAGGCGAAATGGGTGCTTTGCCAGATGATGCTGAACAAAACTTAAGACTATTATACATAGAAAAAAATACTAATAAATATTTTTCTGATGTAGACGAAATGAAATTAAAATTAAAAGAACTAGAAGACTGTAAATAAAATTATATGAAATTAAAATACTTTAACGACCAAGATGATTTTAAAGGAAACATGGATAAAATGGATTCTAAATTACTAGGTATGCTAGATGCTCTTAGAAAAGAATATGGCTATCCTATAATAATTAATTCATCTTACAGATCACCGGAACATCCAATTGAAGCTAAAAAAGAAAAACCAGGCGAGCATACTTATGGCGCTGCTGTAGATATTAAATGCGTTGGAGGCGAGGCTACATATAAACTAGTAGCTGCAGCTATCAAGGTTGGATTTAAACGTATAGGTATTTCAAGAAAAAGTAATTTTGTTCACGTAGGTATTGGTTATCCAGGGGCGCCTGATACTACCATTTGGACATACTAAAATAAATGCAATGAAATTAATTAGAAAAATAAGCATTGGTCAAGATTATAAGAATGAAGCGATGCACTACTCTGTAGGACAAGAAGTTTACGGAGGACATAAGATATGCGATATACTGGAAGAGAATGGATCATATAAAATTTACATAGAAAAGAACGGAACACAACTGCCGTGGAAAAACTTTAATAGTAACATGGCTATATCAATTGAATATAACCTAGACTATTAAATGAAATCATTATACAATTATATTATATCAACTAATAATCGATACGACAATAAAGTGTCTGTTGATGACAAAGAATTAATTTTAAATACTGAGATTACAGAAAGAGATTATCATTTTGTTAATAGGATAGGAACTGTTGTTAATGCTCCTATTAATATCAAAACACCTATAAAGACAGGTGATGAAGTTATAGTGCATCACAATGTATTTAGACGTTGGTTTGATGTTAGGGGCAACGAAAGAAACTCTGGTAACTATATTGATGAAAATAACTACACTGTAGCTCATGATCAAATATTCGCATACAAGCAAAACAATAAATGGCATTGCCCAATTCAGTATTGCTTTGTAGAACCAATAGAGAACGAAGACATATGGAGCACCGATAGCGAACAAAAACTATTAGGGAGGCTTACATATACAAATGACTATTTAAACTCCTTAGGGCTGTCCTATGGAGATGTGGTTGGGTTTACACCTGATTCTGAATATGAGTTTAACATAGATGATAAAAAATTATATAGAATTTTATCACAAGACATTACTATCAACTATGGACATAAAGAAAAAAAGAATAGAACTACTAAAAGCTTCTGAAAACGCTATTAATGAGCTTATCAAAGTTATGGATAAGAAAATGGATCTTAATGAAGTAGATCCAGAAAAAGTTAAAGTTTCAGCATCAGCCTATAGATTAGCTATGGAAGATGCCATGGCTATGATGGCTAAAGTAGAAGAGCTTGAGTCGTTGAACGCAGATAGCAAAAAAGAAAAGCGTGAGTTTTTTGGTGTGGAGGGCCGTACTAAATAATGTATCAACAAACACTATATGCTATACACGACGATCATCTTAAACGAAAAGATGTTAAAAACGACAACAAGCACAAAAAATTTAAGTACGGATATAATTTAGATTTAGATTGTGTTATTATTAGTAAAGATGGTACTCTAGGTGAAATATACGAAATACAAAATTTACGTGTTGGATTGCCTTTGGTACCTAAAGATGTTAATGGTCAAGATTTAAAAAAAGAAGAGCAGGTGTTTACAAAAACGCTTAAGCCTACTTCTTTACAAAAAATAAAAACAGTATATGATTTTAAATTACTTCCAGAAGATACTAGAGAAAGGTACTACGATTATATTGACAGTGAGTATAATAAGCGCAATGATGGTTACTGGTTCATGTGCAACGGTACCCCGACTTACATTACAGGGTCACACTATATGTACCTCAACTGGACAAAAATCGACGTTGGATCCCCAGACTTTCGACAAGCAAATAGAATCTTCTATTATTTCTGGGAAGCATGCAAGGCTGATTCACGAAGTTATGGCATGTGCTACCTCAAAAACAGACGGTCTGGTTTTTCCTTCATGGGAAGTTCAGAGACTGTTGATCAAGCTACAGTCACCAGAGATGCAAGATTTGGAATTTTATCGAAGTCTGGAAGTGACGCTAAGAAGATGTTCACTGATAAGGTCGTACCGATCTCAACGAACTATCCGTTCTTCTTCAAGCCGATACAAGACGGAATGGAAAGACCAAAGACAGAACTTTCCTACAAGACTCCGTCAAGAAGACTTACAAGAAGTTCAATCAACGAAGCGTCTGGGGAGGAACAAAAGGGTCTTGATACAACGATCGACTGGAAAAACACCGGCGACAACTCTTATGACGGAGAAAAATTAAGACTACTAGTACACGATGAATCCGGTAAATGGGAGAGGCCAGATAATATTCTTAACAACTGGCGAGTAACAAAAACTTGTTTAAGACTAGGTGCTAAGATAGTTGGTAAGTGTATGATGGGGTCTACCTCTAATGCTTTAGACAAAGGAGGTGATAATTTTAAAAAATTATATTATGACTCAAAAGTTACGAAGCGAAATCGCAATGGGCAGACTGCTAGTGGATTATATTCTTTGTTCATACCAATGGAATGGAACTACGAAGGATTCATTAATAAATATGGATTTCCTGTATTTGATACTCCAGAAAAACCAATTGAAGGAATCGATGGAGAACTTATCTATATTGGAGTTATCGAGCATTGGGAGAATGAAGCAGATGGGCTTAAAGGAAATAATGACGCGTTAAATGAATTTTATCGGCAGTTTCCTAGATACGAGAAGCATGCTTTTAGAGATGAGATAGCAAGATCTTTATTTAATTTAAATAAGATATACGAACAAGTAGATTTTAATGAAGAAATGGCAATGAACGGATACGTTACTCGTGGATCGTTTAATTGGAAAAACGGAGTTAAAGATTCTACGGTAGAGTTTCATCCAAATAAAACAGGAAGATTTAAGTTATCTTGGATACCTCCTGTTGAATTACAAAATAATATAATTGTTCAAAACGGTATAAAGTATCCCGGCAATAAAGACTTAGGAGCTTTTGGTTGTGATAGCTACGATATTAGCGGAACAGTTGATGGAGGTGGTTCAAACGGAGCGTTACATGGGTTAACAACCTTTAGTATGCTGGCGGATGTTCCATCAAGTCAATTCTTTTTAGAATATGTTGCTAGGCCACAAACCGCTGAAATATTTTTTGAAGATGTACTTATGGCAATGATATTCTACGGAATGCCAATATTAGCAGAGAATAATAAACCTAGATTATTATATCATATTAAAAGAAGAGGTTATAGAGGTTATTCAATGAACAGACCCGATAAAGCCAGAAACAAATTGTCTGTAACAGAAAAAGAGTTAGGTGGTATACCAAACTCCTCGGAAGATATAAGACAAGCTCATGCTGCAGCAATTGAAAGTTACATAGAAGATCACGTTGGGTTAAAAAATAACGGAGAATGTGGTAAAATGTATTTTCAAAGAACGCTTGAAGACTGGGCTAAATTTGATATAAATAAAAGAACAAAATTTGACGCATCAATAAGTTCAGGCTTAGCTATAATGGCTTGCCAAAGACATTTATACGCGTCTAAAACCACAAGAGAAGTCAAGAAAATAAACTTTGGGTTTTCAAAGTATAACAATAAAGGACTAAATAGCAAAATAATACAATAAAAATGGCAGAATCTACAGGATATGTAACCCAATTTCCCAGCCAGTCGGTAAAAGACGCTGAAAAAGCTAGCGAAAAATACGGAATGGAAGTGGCTTTGGGTATTCAAAACGAGTGGTTTAGAAAAAACTCCGGAACAGGAAGGTTTGTTCAAAATCAACGTGATTTTCATAAGCTACGTTTATATGCTCGCGGCGAACAATCTATACAGAAGTATAAAGACGAATTTTCTGTTAATGGCGATTTATCTTATTTAAACTTAGATTGGACACCAGTTCCAATTATTCCTAAGTTTGTAGATATTGTTGTAAACGGAATGCAAGACAGGCTGTTTACAGTTAAAGCCTTTGCTCAAGATCCAACATCGGTTAAAGAAAGAACTGATTTTGTAGAAGGTGTGCAAGAGGACATATTAACTAAAGATTTTATAGAGGAGGTTGATAGTACATTGGGTATTGATGTTCGTAATATAGCTAGAGATGAAGCACCTGGCACAGAAGACGAATTGGAGTTGTATATGCAGATAGCGTATAAACCATCGTTAGAAATAGCTCACGAAATGGCTATTGATAATATTTTTAGAAGAAATAACTATCCTGAAATTAAAAAGCGTGTTGATTATGACCAAACTGTTTTAGGTATTGGCGCAGCCAAACATTCTTTTAATAATACTGATGGTATAAAAATAGATTATGTAGACCCTGCTAATTTAATATATTCCTACACAGAAGATCCTAATTTTGACGATGTATACTACTTTGGTGAAATTAAACAAATAAAAGCGAATGAGCTTAAAAAACAATTTCCCGGGCTATCTGATGAAGAGTTTGAAGAAGCCACTAAAAGCTCTAGTAATTATAATAATTACGATTATACTAATAACGACTCTAATGATTCTGTAGATTCTAACACACTAACAGTTATGTACTTTAACTGGAAAAGTTGGGAAAAAAGTGTTTATAAAATAAAAGAAACATCTACAGGCGCTAAAAAAGCAATTAAAAAAGACGATACTTTTGATCCTCCTAAGGATACAAGAACGCGTTTTGAAAAAGTTGCTCAAGCAAGAGAAGTAATATATGAGGGTGTTATGGTGCTGGGTGCTAATAAACTTTTAAAGTGGGAGAAAGCTTCAAACATGGTCCGTCCAGATTCAAACGTTAATAAAGTAATGATGAATTATGTTGTTAGCGCACCTAGAATGTATAAGGGCAAAATTGAAAGTTTAGTGGGTAGAATGGTAACTTATGCTGATTTAATTCAGTTAACACATTTAAAGCTACAGCAAGTAATCCAAAGAATGACGCCATCAGGTGTTTATCTTGATGCGGACGGGTTAGCTGAGATTGACTTAGGCAACGGCACAAATTATAATCCTCAAGAGGCTTTGAATATGTATTTTCAAACAGGTTCTGTTATAGGTAGATCAATGACTGTTGATGGCGATATGAACCCTGGTAAAATACCAATTCAAGAATTGCCTGGTGGCGGAGGACAGCAAAGCCAGTTATTAATTCAGTCGTATAACTATTATTTAAATATGATACGCGATGTAACGGGATTAAATGAAGCCCGCGATGGATCAGATCCAGACCCGCATGCTTTAGTTGGTGTTCAAAAACTAGCTGCAGCTAATTCTAACACCGCAACAAGACATATTCTTTATAGCTCCTCATATATAACTACCACATTAGCTGAAGCTGTTTCTATGAGAATAAAAGATGTTTTAGAATTTCACCCACAAAAAGAAGCCTTTATATCTTCTATTGGTAGATTCTCGGTAGGGGCGCTAGAAGAGCTGGAAAGAATGCACTTGCACGATTTTGGTATATTTTTAGAACTAGATCCGGATGAAGACGAAAAACAATTAGTTGAAAATAATATACAAATAGCGTTATCAAGAGATCAGATACACTTAGAAGATGTTATTGATATTAGACAAATAAAAAATATAAAACTAGCTAATCAACTACTAAAACATAGGAGAGCTAAAAAAGAAGCTATGGATCAAGAAAAGGCAGAAAGAAATATTGCTGCCCAAAGTCAAGCAAATGGTCAAGCGGCGCAAATGGCTGAAATGGCTAAAGCAGAAGCTGAACAAATTAAAGCACAAGCTAAATCTCAACTTGCAGAGATGCAAACTCAGCTTGACATTAAAAAGCTAGATCGAGAAGTAGAGCAGAAAAAACAATTAATGTTCTACGAGTACGAGCTAAACATGAAACTTAAGCAAATGGAGTTGGATAGTAAAAAAGAAATAGAGCTAAATAAGCCTGTTTCAAACCCCGCTCCTAAAAAAGCATTTGAATCTAGCGGGAATGACGTTTTAGGCGGGATTGACTTAAGTGGATTTGAACCACGATAAAAATTATTAACTATTATATATTATTAAATTATGAGTGAATGGAAAATTAAAGGTGTTGTTGATGATGCAACACAGAAGTCAGCACAGGAACAAGAACAAGCTGTATTAGACAAAGCGGTTGAAGCTGGGGACATTACCCCAGAAGCCGCTGGTCAAACAGTGGACGAGGTGCCTAAAATTAATTTAGACGAACTAAACAAAACAACAGAAGATGCCGTTCAAGAGCGAAAAACAGAGGAGGTTTCTGTGGAAAATGAAACCGGAGATAGCGAAGAAGTGGTCGAAGAAGTACGGGAGCAA
>JACLAB010012932.1_pt1 | contig 11654 bp, 4 predicted proteins | sample 8027921 | NCBI WGS metagenome assembly JACLAB01 (sample SAMN15725117, study PRJNA655200) | protist metagenome | isolation source: fluorescence activated cell sorting (FACS) single amplified genomes of... | place: USA: West Boothbay Harbor, Gulf of Maine | collected 2000-07-19
TGGAAGAGTTGAAAAAAGCGATTTGCAAGACGTATTGGAGCGCAACCTACTTGCACGTCGGTCCGTCGTTGCAACAGGAGGACACTTATCGGGAGTGGATGTCGGCGTTTCACACTGTAATCACCACACCCGTGCACATCGAAGGAATTTCCGACCCGACGGACAAGATGGAGCTTAGACACTGGCCGTGGTGGAAAACGAAGAAGTGGGCCTTGCACATCGTCAATAGACAGTTTACGAGGTACGGCAACCTCAAACACGCACAAAGCGATAGTAAAGAGTTGGCCGTGATGTACAGAAAGTCATACGCCACGCAGTTTCTGCAGTGCTACGTCGAGCTGTTGAGCTCATTGACGACTGGTATGGCGATGCCGAATCGTGTGGTGAACTTGGCGGTGTCGCATCTCTCCAGCGCGCTCAGCGTGACGTTGACGTACAAGGTGTTACATCCGCACTTGGATGACATTGCTATGCGCGTCATGTTCCCACTGGTGTGCTTTGGCGCGGAAGACAAGGAGTTATGGGAGGATGATCCCAACGAGTACGTACGCAAATCGCAGGACTTTATGGAGGACATGTACTCGCCGCGCATGGCAGCGCTCAACTATTTGAGTGAATCTTGCAAGACTGGCTCTAGAATGAAAGAAAACTTGCCCAAGCTCCTCGCAGCTATGGTGCAGATTCTGAACAAAGCTGCGGCTTTTCCACCGGGGACGGCGCTCGATCCACAACTGGCCTCAGAAGTTGACGGCGCATTGCTCGTCATTACCAACTTGTCTGAAATTTTAGCCGCGCATCCAATGTACAAGCATCAACTCGAATCGATGCTCGTGTCGTATGTCATTCCGTCGTTTTCATCGCCACATGGACACGTGCGCGCCAAGGCGGTGTCGTGTGCGGCAAAGTTTTGTGAAATTGAGTTTGAGAATCCGCAAAACTTTTTTAGTTTGTTTTCGTGCGTGGTGAACGCGATGAAGGATCCAGAGCTTCCAGTTCGGGTTGAGGCTGTGGTTGGGCTCGGCGCATTTGTGCACGCCGCGGACGACGTGTCGCAGCTTAAGCCTATTCTTCCGCAGTTGCTCAATGAATTCTTCCAATTGATGAATGAAGTTGATTCGGAAGACGTGGTGTTTACGTTGGAAACCATTACGGAAAAGTTTGGCGAAGAGATTGCTCCATACGCTCTCGGCATGACGCAAAATTTAGTCGCGGCGTTTTGGAAGGTCATTGAAGAATCTGAATCGAAAGATGACGAAGATTACGGGGCTTTAGCATGCTGCGGTTGTTTACGCGCCATGGCGACGATTCTTGAATCCATCTCGTCCTTGCCACACATGTATCCGGATCTCGAAGCCGCCGTGTTTCCAATCTTGCAAAAGATGATTGGTGAACAAGGCTACGATGTGTTTGAAGAAATCTTGGAGATATTGTCGTACTTGACGTACTTCACGCCAGTCGTGACGCCTCGCATGTGGGAGTTGTGGCCGCTCATGATTAAAACCATGGACGATTGGGCGCTGCAGTACTTTGAAAACTTACTCATTCCACTCGATAACTACATCAGTCGAGGCACGGAACGGTTTTTAACCCCCGGGACGCCGTATGTCGAAGACACGTATAATATTTGCAAAAAGGTACTCGAAGGCGACTACCCAGAACCAGATTGCTTGTCGGCGCCGAAACTGATGGAGTGCGTCATGACGAACTGCCGAGGACGCGTTGACGTCGTGATTGAGCCGTATATCAACATTGCACTCGCGCGATTAGCGACTGCCGAAAACAATTACTTTCGCGATTTGCTCATGATGACATTTGCGCACGCGTTGCACTACAACGCCTCGCTCGCGTTGATGGCGACCAATCGATCTGGCAAGACGAATGAAGTCTTTGCGCTTTGGTCATCCATGTTGAACGAGCGCACAAAGAGTGGCGAGCGCAAGCGTTTCACGACTGAATCTAGCAAAAAGGTGTGCGCGCTTGGTCTAATGGCGCTCTTACGCGCGCCTGCGGAAGTGCTAACACCAGAAATTCACGGCGCGCTCGGCGGTATTCTCGCCACACTGCTCGACTTGCTCGGCTCTTTGCGAGAGCAAATTACCTCACGCAAGGCGGACGAGGCGAGCGGGGTGCGACGGCGTCCGTGGGAATTATCTGACGAAGAAGAATACGACGAGCCTGATTTCGACGACGAAGATCAAGATGAGGATTTGCAGTTTGACGAAACCACGCTTCGCGCCTTGGCGAAGAATGCGAAAGACGCCGACCCGCACGCCGCCAGATACGACGACGATGACGACGATGATGATTTCGACTTTTTTGCCGACGATGACGAATGCACGAGTCCATTGGATGATATCGATACATTCATTGCGTTTTCCGACTTTCTGAATGAACTCGGATCTATGGGTGACCGCGCGGGCGCGTTGCAAGCGATTCAGAGTCAAGCCGACGCAAACGCCAAGGTGCAAAATTTGATGCAATACGTCGAAGTGCGTCGCGTCGAGTTCCCGAAAGAACGCGAGGAAGCCAAGTCAAAGTGATTCACTAGTACTAGATAGCTGTTTGAGATACAATACGTCTTGATATTTAGCATTACAACATACTTCTTTTCTTGCCGCGCACCCGTGTCAGAGTATTTACTCCTCCACGCCGCACGATTTTAAAATGTACGCAATGTGATCAGGAAGCGATGCGTGCTTGATTGACATCTCAAAGTTTTCAACCTCCGCACCGTGCACCGGCGATAATCCCGCGAGCGCTGTCGTCGGGTCGATCGCTTTCAATCGATACAGAAACATTAAGATCCAATCGTTTGAGCAGTGCACGTTAATTAATCGCCCCGACACGACTTCGCGCATGGGTTGCCATATTCGCTCCGAGCACGACAACGGTGCTGATATGAAAACCACGCGCTCAACAATATTTCTTCCTTTATCTCCAGCGTCGTAGAGCTTTTGCAACGCGCTCTGTACGACGTAAGCACCCATACTATACGACACGAGTGTCACTGGTCGTCGACCGTGCGCCTTGGAAAGCAATGCGTGCGCTATTTCTTCACCTGCGATTTCAGCCTTTGATTTAGCAATCGTCCAAGGATCATCGAGATAATTTGACGCGGTGACCAGTGTCACGGGCCACGCCACCGCGGCTGCGATGGATGCGAGAGCGGTTTGCGCGAGCACATGCGGAGCGCTAGCGGCGATGGCGAATCGCCCTCCCACAAATTGCATGGCGGCGCCGAGCGCTGTAAGCGTCGTGGTTTCCCATTCAAGCACGTACTGCTCACCTGTAGTGTTTTCCCATTTCGTGTCGACCATTTCGCGCGTTTTAGCCTTGTCCTCAGAGTGTTCCTTAAGCGGCGCGTCGAGGACGATTTCGCTCATTTCTTCGACGAGCGTTTCTACGATGTCCGCGTTACCCTCTGGGCGTCTCAATCGCAACTCTAACGGCCGTGGCAGCGCTTCGAGGTCTTCCACACTCATAGTCATAACGTTGTTTCCTGACGAAAATCTACGCAACGACGACGATTGTTTCGATAATAACGCATCGTTAAGCGACCGCGCCGAGATGAGTTCGCTTTGCGAAACGACACCCGCCGCGCTCGCCAAACCCGTCGGTTTACTCGTACCGTCATCGTCTTCGGTGGAGTCTTCGTGCGTGCAAACTACAAGCATTCGCTCGCCAGTGTCGTCATGTTCCAGACGAATCCCAAGCGCACCGTCGGCATGAATCACAACCGTGTACGCGTTCTTCTCCACGCCCCAAGCGCCCAACAAATCGTTGCCGTCGCGTAAAAACCCAGGCACGTACACATGCAACGCGAATCTCTTCCCAACGCCACGAATAGGCACGAAATTAAACACCTCCATCTCACTCGACGTGCGACGCATCATCTTATATCCCGTCAATCCCGCACCCGTGGCGCCAAACACCGCCGAAACGCCGCCGAGCGTCGTCAATAATCCCGCGCCCGTGGCGCCGATGACGCCCAACCCGTTCAAAGACGCCACAATCGCGGGCGCGGCGATACCGCCAGTAAAGAATAACAATCCACCACCTATCGCCGACGCCGCGGTGACTTTGGCGACGCGCGTCCAATACTTATACGACGCGGCTGAATTCTCAGCGTCGGTTGTCTCGCCGTCGGTTTCAGCCTCGTCGCCGTTCGCGACACTCATACGCATCGCACTCGCCGCTGAATCCTCCGCCGACGCAAACCGCCGCCAGGAGATATTTTTACTCTTCGCATACGCGCGCAACCACGCGCGCGCATCCGCGTCGTACGCACCGCCGCTCAACAACGCGCGCGTCGCGAACGTCGCCGAAACTTTGCTCACATCCACGGGCGCGCCTGTATCGCCCTCATTCGCCTCGCACGCGGCGTTATGCGCGTCCACGGCGACAGAAATCGTGTGCGCGATTTTTTCCCGCACGCTTTTGCGCCGCTCGCGCGTCCAGTGCGTCGGTCCATAGGCGTCATCGACGTCAACGCCATCAGTGGCTGTCGATGCTTCTGCGCCGTCCCGCGCGTCGTCGTCGTCGAGCGTTAACGCGCGCACGTCAACGACCGCGGATGGGTCGTTCTCAGCGTCGGCGTCGTTGTCGCGTCGCGCGCGCGAACTCGACGACGACGCCGTGCGGTGCATCGCCGCTTCAGTGTGTGACGCATCGATAATCCATCAATCTCACGATGAATACCATGCCCTATCCCGAACGGTACGTCAACGCGCGCGCGTAAAGACACCGACGCACGCGTCGGTGTGCGTCGCATCGCATCGTCGCATCGCATCGCGCGTCGAACGCGTCGCGGTGCGCGCGAACGTTGATGTTGTTGTTGATGATGATTGGCACAGTCTCGGACCGCGAACATCGCATCGCAATCCAATCGCCGACGTCGCAATCGATGCTCGAGCGACTGACACCGCGCGCGTCGTTTTCATCCACAGCTTCCACGCCGCGGTGCGCGTGGGATCGAGCGCGGCGGGTCGTAGTTTCTTTAGCGATGAGACGCGTCTGTTGTTGTACGCGTTGGACCGACAGGCGACGTACGGCGAGCGTTCGACGTGTTCTCGCGACGTTCTCGACGCCGATGCGCGCCTGGCCGAGTCCGACGCGCAGGTGCGAGCGATGCGCGAGACATGGGAGAATTTAGGGTCGATGCCGAGCGCGGAGGCGATGCGGTTGTACGTGAAAGTGTTGGATGAGGAGAAACCGCAGTGGCACGACGCGAACGCGTCGGGGGACGCGAAGCGTACGAATCGAGGAATGCATGCGAAGACTGGGGAGCGTACGCTGCCGTTGGCGTTTCGTGAGTGTCGTGAAGGGGTGTGGATGTTTTGTGAGTATGAAGGGAATCGACCGACGACGAGATTTCAACACGCGGCGTGTACGTTGCGCGATAAAATGTACGTCGTCGGCGGAACAAATCGCGGGAGGTTTATGCGCGATACGCACGAGTTGGATCTCGATTGCGATGGGCGCGTGGTGTGGCGAACGTTGAAGACGAAGCCTGGGACGACGCCGTTGCCTGCGTGTGCGGGACATCGCGCGGTGGCGGCGAACGGGAGCGTGTACATTGTGGGCGGTCGCTTCAAACGCGAGGATGTCGATTCGACGCTCGATTCGACGCGCATGAGCGTGTATAAAATGGTCAAGGCGCACGAAGACGTGGATGAGGTGACGTGGGAAAAAGTGACGACGCACGGTGAAGACGCGCCGTGTTCGCGACGTGGCGCGAGCGTCACCATGGTTGGTGAGCACAAGTGTATCGTTTTCGGCGGGGAGGACCACGACCGGCGGTTTCTCAACGACGCGTGGATTTTAGACATGACATCCTTCGTTTGGCGCGAAGTGAAAGCTCCTGGTGGGCATCCTCCCGAGCCGCGCGCCGAGCACAGCGCTGCGATGTGGGGCCCCGATACGCTGCTCGTGTTTGGTGGTACGGGAAAGAGTACAAAGTGCTTTGACTCGTTGCACGCGCTCGACTTGGTGCACCAACGATGGATGGACGTCAAGCCACAAGGCGTGGCGCCGCCACCGCGCGCCGGGCACGCGGGCATTTTAGTCAAAGATGGACGATACTGGTGTGCTGTCGGTGGAGGTAACAACGAACGAGGACTGTCGGAGTGTACGGTGTTGGATTTGGAGGAAATGAAGTGGGTGTCGCGCGCCGACGCGCTCGTCGCTCCGCCCGTCGTCGGCGAAGGCATGACGTTGTGTGTGTTGAGCACGCGCGACGGAAGCGAGGATGTCGTCATTGCTTTCGGAGGGTACAACGGTCACACGCAAAATGAGACGCAAATCTTGCGAATCCCAAGCGACTTTCCCGAGCACGACGTACCCTCGAGTGCGAGCGAGCCAAACGACCGAGGCGTCTTGAAAAGTCACCATGCCCAGGACAACGCTCGTCGAGACGACAACGACACCGACGCTGCGCTCGAGTACGCATCCGCGAGCGAACGCTCGAACGCATCGAGCTTTGAAACCGCTCTATCGGACGTCACGCTCGGCGTCGACGCCGCCGACATTTCGACGTCGACGCGCACCGACGCACAACTACGCAAAGAAAACGCCGAATTACGCCGTGCACTCCACCGCTTACGCGCCGACGCAAAAATCATCGCTGACGCACACGAAAAACTACGCGTGCGATGCTCCACCCTCGAGCAAGTCGCGCGTGAAGACGCCAAAATCATTCAAGACGAACGAGACGCCCGGGATCGTTTACGCGCCGAACTCGAACGGCTTCGTCAACACCGCGCCGACGACGACCCCGACGCCAAGCCTCGCGCGCCCGCCGCCACGAGTTGGTTCTAGCCCACACATCTAGCCCCGCCATTCGCGCCCGCGTATCCATGCCATTCAATACGACATCAAAAAGTGTTTTGTTTTTCGTACGAAAAACTGCTCAAATTTCAAGCGTTTTTTCGGTAACTTTCCGCGCGAAAGGTCACCTCGCGCCATTCGTCCACGCACGGCGCGCCCGACGCCGCGCCGCGCGCGCACCGTCGATGTTGGCCTACGTCACGCGGCGGCGCGCACCGCCGAAACGCGCGTCGCTCGACGACGACGACGACGACGACGCACGCGCGCGCGGCACCGATGCGGCGCCGATGCCTGCAACGTCCACGACATCGTTACGCGCCGCCTCTGCCGTCGACGACGAACACGCGCGCACGACGCGAGACATGGCGGATCGTAAGCGCGCGCTCGATCGCATCAGTTTCGTGATCATGACGTGCGCGCTGTGGGCGATGTTGAGGTTTATGTGTGGTGAAATGTTGTCGCCGAATGGACCGGCGACGACGGTGTCGGGCGGCGGGGTGTGGGCGGTGACATTAATCTGGGCGTGTGCGCACATTGGTGGCGCGCTCGCGGTGGGGTGTAAGCTTCCATCGTTAATTGGGATGCTTGTGTTTGGATTGGTGTTGAGGAACGTGCCGGGGAATTTGGTGGATGATTTACCCGAGCGGTGGTCGAGCGATATTCGAGCCGCCGGGTTGAGCGTGATTTTAATGCGGAGCGGATTGGAGCTTGATTTAGACGCGTTTAAGTCGATTGGGTGGATGGCGAGCCGGTTGACTGTTATGCCAGGGCTTACGGAGGCGATCGCGGTGGGGTTGTTCTCGATGTTGGTGTTTAATATGGGATTTCCGATGGGTATGTGCCTCGGGTTTATTCTCGGCGCCGTGTCGCCGGCGGTGGTCGTGCTCGGTATGTTTGAGCTTCAATCGCGCGGGTACGGCGTGACGAAAGGGATTCCTTCGTTAGTCGTCGCCGCGGCGTCGTTTGATGACGTGGTGGCGATCACGGGGTATACGATATTCAAGTCTTTCGCGCTCGGGGCGAGTCACGGAGGGAACATGGCGTGGACGGTGATGCACGGCCCCACCGACGTCGTCATGGGGTTAGTCGCGGGCTCGTGTGGTGGTGCCTTATGCGGCCTCACCGTGTTATGGGACACGAGGTGGAAACGATCAAGTATGGTGTTCATGCTTGGCATGTTTTTTATGTTTATTGGGCGTTCGTATGGGTTTAACGGTGGTGGAGCCATGGCGTCGTTGGCGCTCGGGATTTCGGCGAATAAGTTTTGGTCCACGGGTAAACCAATTCGTAAGCTCAGCACTGGCCCGTCGTTCGATCACGCACACGGGGTGGAGACTGATCTAGCCGTGTTGTGGCGCGTTGGATTTCAGCCTCTGCTCTTTGGCGTCATCGGCTCGGCGGTGAAGTTTGAAGACATTACGCCGTCGACGATTCCCAAATCCATCGGATTGTTACTCATCGGATTGAGCGTGCGATTGCCCATGGCATTTTTCGCCGTCGGCGGTGGAAAGGGTAGTAAGAAGCTCACATTCATCGAACGTTTATTTATCGCTCTGGCGTGGGTGCCCAAAGCCACGGTGCAAGCGGCGTTGGCGTCGGATCCGCTCGATTCCATCCTCGAGCACGGCAAAAGCGACAAGTACGTCAAGTGGGGCAACGACATTTTAACCACGGCGGTGTTTTCAATCATCTTGACCGCGCCGCTCGGGATGATTATTATTTCTACGCTTGGACCGAAATGGCTCACGCGCGATGGTAAAAAACCGATCGAAAGCGGTGAGCTTATGGAACGCGTAGAGCAAGTGCGTCGCAACTCCATCGAAGCCGCGGCGGCGACTTTGCAACGTCGTTCAAGCATGAATGACGACCGCAACAGCGTGTCCATTCCTCCGGATAGCCCGCGGACGTCTATGCAGGGCGAACGTGATCGCGAAGGCAGCGTGGTGTCCGTGGACGAGTTTCCACGAACCGCCACGGCGAGCGAAAAGCTCATCTTTCATCTCACGACGCTACGAGAAATGGCCATCGACTCGCCAGATTTATCCCCCGAAGACGTCAGGCTCATCGAAGACGCGAGTGAAAGCATCGAGAACATCATGCGAGAACACTTACCGCGTGTGCGGTCGATCGATACGCCTGGTTTATTCTTCCGTAGAACGTCGGCGACGTTCAACGATTTAGACATCCCGCCGCCGGGCGAATTCGACGACATCGTCGCCGAAATCGAAACCTTCCCCGCGCGCGACGCCGACGCGTCCGACGCGGTGTGAGTACATTATTACGCTTTGAAATAAATAATGCGCGACGTGTTATTGTGCAAACACAACTAAATCGCGATATAAAGGTATCGTCGATAAAGTAACGCGCCGTTGTCGCTATCCACACTTTGTGTCGCGCGCATGCTCGCCAAAACATCCACAAGCGCCATCGCGCGCATCGCGCACCATCGCATCCACGTCGCGTCGCGCCCGGGTCGCACCGCGCGCGCCCGCGCCAGCGGCAGCCGCGCTGAGGACAAGTTTGCCGACCCAGAGTCCCCAGAGGGCGTTTTGCGCGTCTCCAAACGCACGTCGTTCGAAGGCCTTAAAGCCGCTCGACGCGTCGAGGCGGAGAAAGCGCGCGCGGAAAATGATGACGCACGATTAGCGCGCGTGGAGTGGGCGTATGATGCGCTCATCGCCGAGTCTAGAGCGTGGTTTGACGGTCGAGTTCGGGATAACGATGGGGCGGAGAGTCGGTTTCAGCTTGGAAATTTCTACCAAACGTTGGAGAAGTTTGAGGATGCCGAGCGAGAGTATCGCAAGGCGTTGGAGTTTGACACGCACGTGGATGCTGCGAATAATTTGGCCATGTTGTTGCAAGAACGCGGGGAGTTGGATGAAGCCGAGGCGTATTATATTCTAGCGTTGAAGCCGAATGAGAACAACGTAGACGTGTTATTTAACTGGGCCACGTTAAAGTTGAATGGTAGGCAAGATTTAAACGCCACGCGGGTGTTGATTGAGAAGATTGTGAGCATTCAACCGGATTTGAAAAAGCATCCTTTGGTAAAGGCGTTGAGGGACGAAGAGGATGACGACGACGAGGGCGAGCCTTTCGTTATTCCGATTTGACGGCGACGGCTGGATGAGGACGCTCGCCATAGCAAGGCGACAGATTTTTAACAACTCACATTATTCATTCTACACCTCGATTTCAAATTGGGTTTCAGGTTCGGGCGGCGGCTTGGCCGCGCTTGGCACGTACGGTGGCATTTCCCAACGTAACAACGCCCAATTAATAGGCTTGAAGAAAGCATGCGATTTAATTTCTTCGGCGCCTCCCAGGGTGCCGAGCCTGTTGGTAGAATCTCGCGTCAGGAGCCTGAGCACGATATCCTTGAACGCGTCGCTCGTGGGACTGTCCGCGGGGAACTCAACTTTGGCGGCGGCAATGTTGTTGAAGGTTTCTTCACGCGTCGGCGCCTTGAACGGTGTCTTGCCATACGCCATTTCGTACATGAAAACCCCAAGCTCCCACCAGTCGACTGAACCCGAGTGCCCAGCACCGTTCAGGACTTCAGGCGAAAGGTACTCTTCTGTGCCGACGAAGGAGTTTGTAAACGTAAACGGCTCCGCCATGAGCACCGGATTGGACCCGTCGCGTTGAAACTTTGGTGGCTTGATCTTCTTCTTTGTGCTCGCAATAGCGGCGCGATTTCCAGGGTGCCAATATGGATTGCCCTCTTGCAAGTTAATGTGGGGCCTGCACGACGCGCAAAACGATAAATCAAAGTCTGTGATCACCACGTGCCCGTTGTTTCGGAGAAGCACGTTTTCGGGTTTCAAGTCGCGATAGACAAACCCAAGCAAATGTAAATATTGTAGCGCAAGCAAGACCTCAGCGGCGTAAAACCTCGTCGCTTCTTCGCTCAAGCGCTTGCTGGGGATCTTTTGTAAATGTTCGTACAACTCGCCACCTTCGCAATACTCCATGACAAAGTACGCGTGCGTCGGCGTGTGAAACGACGCAAAGAGCGTCGCCACAAACGGGTGGTCAACTTGGTTCAAAATTGTCGACTCTGTGTTCAATCGATTGAGCTTATTGCGGTCGATAATTTCTTGCTTGGTCAGAATTTTTAACGCAAATAACACGTCGCGATCTTGGGCGAGAGCCACGAGATGCACCGTACCGACGTCCCCTTGCCCGACGCGTCTCACCGGGACAAAGTCGTCAATCGTCAACGGTTTTGTGTTGTTATTCGTCACTTTTTTCAACGCGTCCCACTGACGACGTAACTCGATTTGGTGTGGCTTTGGGCCATTCAACGCACCAAGCATGCGATTCCAACACGGGTCGTGCTCGATGTCAACCTTGGTTGCGCCCGCGACGAGGCTGGCGGCTTCCTTGGAAATTTGCATGTTTTGTTCGTTGGCGTCGACAAACGACACCTCGGCCACAGACTCATCCTCCGTGGTTTCATCGTGCGCGGTAATATCGACTTGTACGCCCGCAAAGAATCGCACGACGCCCTGATCGTCACGCACCGGTGCCAAAGTAAACATATTCCAAAACGGCTTTCCCGCCTTTGTGTAATTTAACAATCGCACCGTGCACTCGCTGCCGCTATCGATGGCTTGACGAATCTTCGCCACCGCAGTGCGGTCGGTTTTCGGCCCTTGCAAGAACCGACAATTACGACCTAAAATTTCATCCATGGCGTAGCCCGTAAACTCCAAGAACCCATCGCTGGCGAATACAATTGGATGATCTGGTAACGACGGGTCGGTGATGACAAAACTCTGTTCGATGCGCTCGAGCGTAGACGCCAAATCAAGTCCAGCTCTCGA
>JACLAB010002216.1_pt1 | contig 11653 bp, 7 predicted proteins | sample 8027921 | NCBI WGS metagenome assembly JACLAB01 (sample SAMN15725117, study PRJNA655200) | protist metagenome | isolation source: fluorescence activated cell sorting (FACS) single amplified genomes of... | place: USA: West Boothbay Harbor, Gulf of Maine | collected 2000-07-19
GACCACTGCTCGAAATCTGGTTGAAATCTCACGTCCACAATCAGGGCGCCTTTTTTTTGCATCTGCATCGCTTTCCGAGCGTCGATGGTTGGCATTCGCTTCGTTTTCACTAAATATTGCCACGCGTCCGGCCATTCGCACATTCCCGGCCCTAAGCACGGGACGATGCCATTTTGATCCGGTTTCCCAGATGGGACGATTTGGCTTGATATTGTTCTTCTTATTATTTTTAGGGGACGATGATGACGATGATGACGACTACGAAATTGATGTTGGTGTTGAGCTTTGTTGCTCATGCTGCTGCTCATGCTGCTGCTGCATCTCGAAGAAAACGAAGAAGAACACCTTTTCGCATCGCACACCAAGGACATATTCATCATGTTTTCACCGATGATAATGCGAGAGAGTAAACACAGCGACAATATAATAGTGAGAGATTCTTCCGCCTCCTGCTGAATTCACAAAAAATCTTTCTGTTCTTTCCCGTAAAAACACCACCAAAAGTTAATTATTGACGCGCAGAACAACAAGAGAGGAAGAGGAGGAGGAGGAGAAAAAGGACAAAAAGAAGCGCTCGAGAGGGAGTATTATATCACTAAATCATCATTAAAATGGGCGACGGCACGACGTACCGCAAATCGCTCTCGATTCCCAAAGCTTCGCTGTTAGCGGTGATTTGTTTTCTGATTGGATTCGTAACGCGCGGAAATTTAGGTGATTTATCATCGACGAAGATGATTTTGCCGACGACGCAAAAAGATGTAGACGGAGAAGATCCGAGTCCAGGGGCACTCAGAAACGCGCAAGTCATTGAAATCGACGACGACGACGACAGTGTTCACAAAGATGATGATTTGGGAGAGAAAGGCGTAAAAAATCTTGCAGGTGGAGTTACAGAAGAAGAAATGGAAGAAGAAAAGTTGAACAGCGAAGACTCGAACGCGCTGGACAAAGTCGGCGCACTTGGCGACGAGTACTTGACCGAGCTGAAATTTCAACTCCTCTCGACGTCGCCTCGGTCGGTGATGTACCGAAATTTCGCCAGCGATGCGGATTGCGATGCGATCGTGGAAGCGGCGAGGAGTCGATTGCACAAATCCGGTTTGGCGTTGAAAAGAGGCGAGACGTTGGAGACCACGAAGAACATTCGGACGAGTTCCGGGACGTTTTTGACATCAAAAATGGAACAAAGTGGGGCGTTGAAACGCGTGGAAGAGAAGATGGCGCGCGCGACGCACATTCCAGCGACGCACGGGGAAGCTTACAACATTTTACGCTACGAAATCGGCCAAAAATACGATTCGCATTACGATATGTTTGATCCTTCGCAATACGGTCCGCAAAGATCGCAACGCGTCGCTAGTTTTCTTTTATACTTGACCACCCCAGACGAAGGAGGTGAAACCGTGTTCCCGTTGGAAGGTCAAAACGGATTATATCGGTTACGCGGGATCGATTACACGAGTTGCGAGGCTGGATTAAAAGTCAAGCCGAGGAAAGGCGACGCGCTTTTGTTTTGGAGCGTCCATCCGAACAACACGTTCGATCGAAGTAGTTTACACGGCGGGTGCCCAGTCATCAGCGGGACGAAGTTTGTCGCGACGAAGTGGATTCACGATAATCGCTGGACGTTATAGGTATATATAATTGTCTTCTCGCGAGAGAACGCGTAGAAAATAGTTTAGAGTTGTTCTTATTATTAGTGGATTAAGTAGAGAGAGGTCAGAGGTGCAGAGTAGTAAATTTTTGCATTGGAACAGACACTCACAAAAGCGTCGTCACAACGACAAAAATAAAACGAGAGCAAAACAGAGTAATACTTCACACACACACAACACATAGCGAGAAGAACACTGTTATCCACATGCTCACCACAACGTCTACTCTTTCGTCGTCGTTAGCGACGTCGTCGTCGTTTTTGCGTCTCCTCTCGAGAACGGACGCGAAGAAGCGGCATCATCAACGCCAACGACGACGACAACATTCATCACCGTCAGCATTTGCTTCTTCTTTATCCAAAACGAATTTTGCGACGACGACGACGACGAGGACGACAAAAGCTGGTGTTTTCGATGCTGCCACGACGCGCACCGCTCAAAACGAGAAAATCAACAGTATTAATGCTGCGTTGCAGAGGACGAAGAAAAAGAAATCGGTGGTCGTCACGTTTGCTTCTGCCGCCGCTGATGGTGCAGCAGCTCCTCCAGTTGGGACGTTCACCATCGGCATCGCGTGGTTCTTCATGCATCAAATTATCGGCGTCGCCAACGACGTGATTATGAAAGCGGCGGGACAAACTTTATCGGTGGCGCAAGTTGTCTTCTTGAGATTTTTCTTCGCGACGTTGACGATGTTGCCAGTCATGTTGATCTCTGGAAAAGACTCGTTCAAAACGGATAGATTACCTTTACACTTTGCGCGAAGCGCTTTGTTGGCAATGGGGATATTTTTGTACGCGAAAGGTCTCACCGTCGCACCAATTGCCGTGGTGACGACGTTGAATTTCACCATCCCGTTGTTCACCCTAGTCTTGGCCAGGTTTGTGTTGAAAGAGAAAGTAGACGTGAATCGATGGATCGGGACGGTGGTTGGATTTTTGGGCGTGTGCGTGGTTTTGAAACCGACTGGAGGCGCCGCCGGGCTTGGGTCGTTTAACATGTCCTGGCTTTTGATTCTAGCCGCAGCGACTATGTTTTCCAGTTTGGACGTTTTGAATAAAGTGTTTGTCGGGCGAGAATCGTTTTGGGCGATGATTTTTTACACCGCGTTGTTCACGACGTTGATCTTTTCGCCCTTCGCGTTTATGGGTTGGGTCGCGCCGACGATGACGCAGTACGGCGCGTTAGCCGCGTTAGGTGCTGGTGCGAATGCGCTTTTGTATTGTTTGTTAAAATCCTTTTCCATGGTGGACGCTAGCGCGTTGGCGCCTTTTCGATATACGGAGTTGATTTTATCCGCGGGCGTCGGATGGGTGTTGTTTAAAGAAGCCATTTCTATGAATACGATTTTAGGCGCGATGGTGATTGTCCCGAGCACATTATACGTCGTCTGGAAAGAGAACCAAAAGAAAGAAGAGTAAATCCAACATTTTAAAAGAGAACCGATGATAATGCGTTAATGTGTTTGTGTAATGAATATGATTATTTGACTTTCATTCATTGTACGTATTCGGGTACACACAAATTGCGCGATGAAATTAAAAGCAGCACCAACAATCGAACGGACACTTCCCTCCTGGTTCCCCATTCGGCCCCAAAACTCTGCCTTTGCTATCTACTTTCTGCTGTCCGTGCTTCATGTCCGTGAAATCGTCGTACGATTTATAAACTGGCAAACCGTCTTCCATCCGTCTCGGTTTGTCCACGGGAGTAAACTCTGGCACTTCCTCGCCTTTGCTGTTTAACCGTTTCCCTTTCGGTTTTTTCTGCCCGGGGAGCAGAATTTTCACGTATCCTTCCTTCTCTTTCTTCTTCTTCTTGTTGTTACTGTTATTCCTCGCGCCTCCATCGCCTTCCTCGTTACTTTCATTCTTCTTCTCCGTCTTCTTCTTCTTCTTCACGACTTTTCCAAATATGTCGTCAATGTCGGACACCTTTTTTTTCGTCTTTTTCTCCTTCATCACATTTCCCTCCTCCTCCTCCTCCTCCTCCTCCTTGTTTGCGCGTTTCTTACTCCCCATTTCCTCGTCGATCGTGCGTGGTGGTAATTGATACTACTTCTCGAATACGTAATAGAAGTCTGTGCTGCCTCTGGTACGTACGTACGGACGACGCAGAGAAGAAACTGAATAAGATTCCAAACACACAAAGCGCAGCAGCCGTCAAAAAATAATGAAGAAGAGAGCGAAAACACAAAAAATTTTTTTTCTTCTTGAAAAAGGTCTCCCTCCTTGTTCCTCATTATTATTACTCGTACAGATATAATCCAATACAAAAGAAAATAATAAAAGACTTTGAATAAGAGAAGAGGAAGAATACCAAGAAGAATGTCTGCTTTTACGAAGAAAGGTGGTGGAAATGGTGGTAAGACTTCAGGAGCAGGCGAGGACGTGGAAAATCCACCACCTTTACCTGCGGTGAAAGCAGCCGGTGTGACGGCTTTGGATAATGTCCAACGAAAAGAAAGTAGTGGTGACGCCGACGAAATGAATGGAAAGAACAAGCGGGAGTCTAATCTGAACAAAAAAATGGATAAACTCGCCAAGAAGGAGCAAAAGCAATCGTTTTGGAAGTTACACAAGGAAGAACTGTGGTCTTTGGTTCCGTATTTATGGCCGAAAGAGCAGATATGGATCAAGTTCATGCTCTTGTGCGCGATATTTTTCTTGTTGGCGAGTAAACTGTGCAACGTGACTTCTCCGATTGCGTTGAAAATAGCGGTGGATCGAGTGAGCGAGAACAGGTCGGACATTGAGTGGGCGATTGTTGCGTACGGGGCGTTACGATTTGGCGCGAACTTCTTTGGCGAGTTGAAAGATAACTCTTTCGCGTACGTCAGCGCGCACGCGTCGAGGAAGATTTCATTGAGAGTGTTTACGCACGTGATGGATTTGTCGCTCAAGTTTCACATCACGAGGAAAACTGGGGCGGTCATACGAGGGTGCGCCAGAGGTTCGGAGTCCTTCGCGTTGCTTTTGAAGTATATATCGTTTCAAATCGCGCCGATTTTTATCGAGGTTGCCATGGTGTGTTGCTTTTTGTTGGTGCAATACGATTGGTATTTTGGGATCATAACGTTTTTCGTGATTTTCGCTTACATTGGTTTTACGGTACCGTTTACCGAGTGGAGAAATAAGTTCCGACGGGACCAAACGGAAGCGGACGATCGGTTTAATCAGAAAGCGACGGATTCGTTGTTGAACTTTGAAACTATTAAACTATTCTGCGCGGAGCCGCACATCGCGCACACGTACGACGAAGCGCTGAAACAGACGCAAAAGGCGACGCTGAAGACGACCCAATCTTTAGCCGGTTTGAATTTAGGACAGGCTCTGATTATAACCGTAGGTATTACGGCGAGTATGGGATTAGCCGCGGAACAAGTCGTCGATGGCAAGATGACAATTGGTGATTTTGTTCTGGTGAATACATTCATCTTGCAACTGTACGTGCCTTTGAACTTTTTAGGGACGTACTATCGAATGATCAAGCAGTGCATGGTTGACGTAGAGGCGATGTTTAGATTGATGGGTGAAAATCAAGAGGTTGCGGACGCAGATGACGCGAAAGACTTAGTCTTGGCGAATCCTTCGCAAGCAAAGATTGAATACGAAAACGTGTTCTTTTCGTACGATCCGAAGGAAGATCGGAAAATCTTGAAAGGCGTTTCGTTCGTCGTCGAGCCGGGGCAAAAGTTGGCGTTAGTTGGCGAATCCGGAGCCGGTAAGTCTACTATCGCTAAGTTATTGTATAGACTATATGACATACAAGGTGGTCGAATTCTAATCAATGGACAAGATGTGGCGAAATGTACGCAACGCTCGGTGCGATTGAACATTGGCATCGTGCCGCAAGATTGCGTCTTGTTCAACGACACCATCGAATACAACATTGGATTTGGGAAACTTGGTCAAGGCGATGTGGCGACTCGAGAAGAGGTGGAAAGAGCATCAAAGGCGGCGCAATTTGAGAAGTTTGTCAACCAAACACCGTCTGGGTACGACACGTTAGTCGGAGAGAGAGGCTTGCGATTATCTGGGGGTGAAAAACAACGTGTGGCCATTGCGAGAGCGCTTTTGAAAGACCCGCCGATTATGGTGTACGACGAGGCGACGTCGAGTTTAGACACGCACACCGAAAATCAGATCATGGATGCCATTCGCGTAGCGGCGCAAGGTAGAACGAACTTAGTCATCGCGCATAGATTATCGACAATTATGGATTCTGATAAGATTTTAGTATTGAGCGGAGGCGAAGTTGTTGAAAGCGGCAATCACCAAACGTTGTACGCCGACGTGAACGGGAAGTATAGAAAGATGTGGGATTCGCAACTGCAAGCGGCTATGAAGGAATCGCCATCGACTGTAGAATTGATGAAGATGGGAACACAATAATAACACACTCAAGAGTGAAGAAGAAGAGATGATAAAAAGTTTTTTTGTTTATTCTCTGATGTTGTACAACATATTTTATTTCAAATGTGCTTTCAAAAGGGTTCAATCGCTTTTCATGCAAAGCCCTCTCTCTCTCTCTTTCTTTTGTCTCTTTGAATTCTTTATCTATTCTTACAGTTCTACTATCTATCATAGGAACCATGGTATCCTGTGTACTTAGTAAATGCTTTTATCTATGTCTTTTAAAATTTTCAGAATCCTCGTGTTGTAATCATACCGAATCTGCTCTAGAATGTCAGCGTTGCCTCTCAGACCTTGCAAGTCGCTTTCATACTCGACGACGAGTGATCTTAAGACTTTCATCTCCAAAAGCATTTCCGGAGTCCTCAACGCCCTTTCATAAGCACGATACGCAACTATCTCTGCCACTGTTTCGCATTTCTCCACGGTCATCAAGTTCCAATACTCTCCGTCATTCCTCAGGAAAGAATCAAAATGGCGTATATCTTTATTGGGCCACTTTGACCTCTCGCCTTGAATTCTCAAACTCACAAATTGCTCCATCGTTTGGCGCTGACTTTTAGTCACCGGCAACTCATCTAAACAGCGTTTCCACTCCCAAAGGACACGCTTCGCGTCCATGTGCAATCTGCTCATGTTTGCGAATTCCAGCATATTTCGTATAAATGCGCCTTCGTTACTGTCCATGTCGACCGTAAAGCCTCTCGATAAAAAAGCAGTTGATACAGCTTTATTCTCACGCCGAGTGATCGCTCTCACAATTGCTTTGTTCCGAAAAGTGTTCTTTTGCGATTCAAAGAATAAAAGACGGTCTGTTTGTATTTGCACGCGGTGTTCGGCGTCGGAATACTGCACGGCATCGTTGATCCCAACCTGAACGATGTTCTTTGCGCCCCCACTAAAGGCGGTGTTCGTGGAGTTGTTGACGATGGTGGTTTCATAAGAAGCTTTTGTATTGCCGTTCAGAGCCAAGAGCGCATCGACTGCAACATCATCACGGGAAATTTTTTCGATAGGAAGAATGGGTGAAACCTTCTCTGGAAGCGGTGGTGATTTCCTTCGATTGTGATACGGCTTTGCTATTTTTCTCGCCGTTCTGTGCTTCGACCGAAGGTTCGCCACCTCTTTCTCAACCTTTTTCGTCATTGGGAGTTGATCGCGTTGCGTGCGCTTCTCTCTAATCGATGGTCGCCTCGCATACGAAGGTTTCTTTTCTACTCTGCCGAGAACTTCTTCCATGGTGTGTATTCGTATAGCACCGCGACCGCAAAGCGCTTCCCCCTTCTCGCGCGCCAGTTCTTGTTGAGAAGCGAGGGAAGGTTGCCTTCTCTTATTTAGAGCGTGGTGATCTTCGACGTCGGTCTCAATAATGTCCTCTTCCGTGCTTTCGCCTTTCGCGTCGTCGTCATCGTCGTTCTCCTCCGTACTTTTATCGAAATCCAAACTGTTATCAAACTGTTCGGTCAAATTCGACCCATTTGAGTTCTTCGCATCTCCCGCATTCTTCTTCGACGCTTTCGTCCTTGTCTTTTCTACGTGCGCGCGCAATACTGTCTGATACGCAGAGTCCCCGACATCTTTCATGTCCTGACGACCCTTCGGGCTTGATGGTTCCAAAATCGTGTTGGCAGGAGTTCGTGGCTTCTTTGGAGAATTTTCTCTTTCATTTTCAGTCTCTGTCGTCGGTCGCTTTTTCTTGGAGAAATCGATTCGATCTGCCAATCGTCGAGATGTTGTTTCAAACAACGTAGCATTGTCTTGGCGCGGTATAGCTCGCTTTCGCGTATTACACTCGTTATGATCGTCACCATCGCTAAGATCCCAGAGGATGCTCGGAGCTTCGATTCTATTCCCTCCACTGTACTTTGATCGGTTCATCGTTTTAGCTGCAGTCACCGCCGCCGCCGCTGCCGTCCCCGGTCCTGCTTCAGTACCAAACGATGATTTCAAGCAATTCGTACTACCACCTTCTTTGGAATGTTCTTGCGACGAACTGTGCGGACCCATTGTTAACGATGGTCGCGATTTGTTGTCTGTTGCTACTACTACTACTACTGGTGGCGGTGGTGGACTACGGCGCTTCTGCACCGGCGATGCGCGTTTCCTCTCTTTCTCCTTTGTTCCCTTCGAGAGAGACGATTTGCGCGAGCGCTGCGATACCTTCGCTGTACCCGTGCCTTTTGTTGATACTATCGACGCATGATTTCTCTTTTTATTCATCTTGTTCTTTGTCAAACTTTCGCCTTCTTCTATTTTCTTTTGTTGCTTGTCCATATCTGGCGTCCCGTCGCTTACACCGTCCTCCAGCGCGAGTCTGTGTCCCACCGGCGAGCGAAATCCATCGTACCTCATGTGTATCTTTATACCAGTACCATCCGAAGGCGCTAATTTTGAAACTCTCAATCTGTGGAACGCTGCTTCTACCAAAATATTCAAAACAAGCTCGTCGCGTTCGCCTTCGCGCAAGTGGCTCCCAAACATTGGTACCAACTCGAAGCGACACTGTGCCCATCCTTTATCCGTCCACCCTTTCTTGGTCGTTTGCGCGACTTCGCACACTTCCACTAATCGTAACAACACAAACTCCGCGTATAGTTCTTTATTCGGGCACTTATCTGGTACCGTTCGTATCAAACTCTTTGCTTTGCCTTCATTTTCCAAGTGCTTCCAAGTGTCTCGCGTGAGGCCCTCTTTTGCAAACTCGAAAAAAGTCCCGAGAGGAATCGCTTTTTTTAGCGCTTTCCCGTTGTGCACTTTTCCATCTATGGAGAACCAAAACTTGTCCGCGCTGAAATTCTTAACGTACGCGCGTTCCATCGCCGTCGCGCTCATCATCTTCTCGTCTGTTCTTTTCTCTCCCTTTTCTTTTTCTTTCTCTTTCTCGTCTCCCTCGCCGCCGTCAACGGTGGTGGTCCCTTTTTTTTTCTCTGCTTTTTCTTCAATCGTCGTCGTCGTCTTCCTGGTGCCTCCTCCCTCACACTCCTCCACCTCACCGTCGATTTCTTCCTTCGGGATGACTTTTTTCTTCTGCAATGGCAACGCAACTCTCCGCATGAGTTCACACGGCTGAGCTTTAGACGTGATCATCACCCCTCTTCTTTTCAACAATACCGCCGTCGAGGAATCCCCGGATGGAGAGGGGGAGGTACCGACCATCCTCCTCCGATCGTGGTCAGCGCAAAGCGTGCGTTCTTCCAAAGTGTGCCGTGCGACGACCGCCGAACGTTTCCCGCACTTTTTGAGGAGAAAGAACCTTCCTTCCAAAAAAAAATGAAAAGACGTCTACTTCTCTCAGAAATAGGGAGACAAACGCGATCCTCCTCTTCCTCCTCAGGCAGAAGGGACTATTTGACTTCTCTTTTTTTTTTTTTCTTTTTCAACCGAGAGGTTTTCCTCGACGATTCCTCTTTCGCGCACTCTCTCTCTCTTTTACTCTTCTCAAAACTCTTCTCCTCAAAACGTGTAAACGGGGTTGAAAGTTAACGACAGACTCTGTGATAAGTGCGGTAAAAGGATTGATGATATTCTGCGCGCTTTCTTTCGAGCACGTGTTTAAATCCCTCTTTTTTTTGTGGAGAGAATTCTTTTTTGTTGTGAAGAATGCAGAAGACAAAAGAAGAGTTTTTGGACAGAAAGAAGGGGAGAGGGGTGCTGGTGGAAAAAGGTAAAACTCGTTTCATATCATGTTGTCCACCTCGATTATTATATTGGTTAAAATTAAAAGTTGAACACGGCGCTAAACAAAGAATTCAATATACCACCACCATCGGTGCTGTCGGCACTATTAGAACTTTTAGTATTCATATTCTTCGATTTCCTTTTCCCCTCCTCCTTATCGTCGTCGTCTTCATTATTATTACTATTGTTATCGTTTACGTTCGCAGATGTAACACTCTTACCGCCTGTTCCAGTATGTTTGTTGCGTAAAAAACGGTTGAGGCGTTTTTGCGAAACGCGTTTGTTTAGACCGCACCGCGTTCGTTTTACTTCCAATATGCCATCGAGCGGGTTCGTTTCGAGGATTGTAGTGTACGATATTGCGATTGCGCACCATGGTATGGGCATGAAAAGGGCATCGTCATTGGCAAAATCGTCGTCGTCAATCGGATGTCTGGTAATCTCATACACCGAGCGACACTGCACCGTGACCCGATTTTCTTCCACAAAAATCTCAACCGGAGGACCACCGAGGTCGAGCTTATTGTCGTATTCTCTCGAATTGAGACCTAAAACGGCGAAGTACGGCGGATCACCGAACAAACTCGTGCATAACTCCAATTCTTCGCCACCGCGAGCTGTTCTGGAAGCCGCCAATATCACCCTCGCCGCCGAAGCCACGGAAGTTGCCTCTGTCTTACACGTTTTCGCTCTTCGCAAAGCGTTCTCTAAGCTGGAAAGCGCTCGCGTGAAGTGCGCTTGAAACGGGCCCGTGGATAAATTTTCCGTCGTCCAAATGTCCGTATCATCGTCTTCGTCGACCGGGTCGCCATCTTTCGATAAAAAATCTGGTTTTGAAGTTCGACATCGCCTTTTCAAAGTGAAGCCATCCTCACGTTGCCAGTCCTTGACGACTTGGGACCCGGTGAGCACCAATCCGCTCCGAATCGCCACGGACGACGATGGTGCTGTCGACGGCGCTGCGCTGCTACCACGGACACCATCGTCGCTATCGTCGTCATCGTCAGAAGAATCTGAATCATCTTCGTCAAAGAAATCCTCACGAACCTCCAACGCCGAACGAATCCAAGAGATGAGTAAAGCGTCTTGCGCATCCAGCGCCGTTTTTTGACTTCGGACGGTCTCAAAAGCTTTCTTTTTTTCTTCTCTACGTTTTTGCTTCCTATTTTTGCTGGTGTTTGTGTCTGTTCCACCACCGACGAGACCAAAAAAGTATCCACCTCCTCCGCCACTATTCTTGTTTTTCTTCCGCTTCTCTGGCGACTGCGACGGTAACGACGCCACATCGTTAAGCGAGAGCGAGCCGTGCGCACCCGTAAATGTTCTCCTTCTATTGCTATCGTTGCTAAAATGACTAGTGGTATTTCCATGAGAACTACTACCATTAGCATTACCAGTGGTGCTTATTCTCAAATGCTTGTTCTTCTTCAAATCTCTCAGAAATCGCAAGTTGTACGCTCGCAACACCGCTGGCAACTCATTTTCAATCACTTCGCTAATTTCAATCGTCGCCAATCCTCGCTTCAAAGCTTGGGATACTTTTTCCGAAAATCTATTCAACTCGTGCGAGTATGGATTTGTCTCTCCTCCGAGTTTCAACGCTGAATTCCTCGCGAACCGAACAAGTCTCGGAAACACTACGATGTCGATATTGGTCTCTTCGTCGAGTTTCACGCACACGTTTTCTATGCACTCGTGGCACGTCGTCGCAATTAAGTAATCCAAAATTGCCTCTAAATCCGTACTATTATTATTACTATTGATGTTATTGTCGTCGCCATTGCCGTCTTCTATCCCAGAAAAGATCGCCTTGCCTCTCCAACCGCTCACCAACGTCTTGCTCAACTCGAACAGTTTACTCTCCATGGCGTCGCACAGCGCTTCAATATTCGCCTTGTTACT
>JACLAB010001340.1_pt1 | contig 11644 bp, 11 predicted proteins | sample 8027921 | NCBI WGS metagenome assembly JACLAB01 (sample SAMN15725117, study PRJNA655200) | protist metagenome | isolation source: fluorescence activated cell sorting (FACS) single amplified genomes of... | place: USA: West Boothbay Harbor, Gulf of Maine | collected 2000-07-19
CACACAAACCATCGCACGTTATCCAGAACGTGCAAGATATAAACAACGAGATGAACACCGCGAAGAACAGTTATAGTCAACAACGAATAAAATGACGAAGTACTGGTGGGGTGAAGAGCCTTTTGAGATCTCAGCTATCCCCATGTGCATAGTATTTGGCGCCGTAGTCAACACACTAGCGCTCATTGGCTCCGCTTCAATCAAGCTAGACGAAAGGGCATTAGTTGGCATCATTATGGTATTCATATGGGGTTATTTTAATATTATAGGGACTCAGATTACTGTAAAGATGACAGGAACTACCGCAGGTCTAAACGAAGAGTTTCACTCCCAGGCGAATAGGGTTGCAGAGCGGTCTCTTTTAAACACCATTGAGCAAGCAATCCCCTTCTTCCTGATGTTAGGACTGATGGCTATTTATACTAAGGACGGTATTAATGTCGCGACATGGTTGGGAATTGCTTACATTCCCTTGCGCATGATGTACGGCTATGGTTACAGCTATCACGGTCAATTCACGATGTACGTTTGTACATATCTCTATACCATGACTATTACATTCAACACGAGTGATTCATACATAACAAGCAGTAAAACCATTATACTAATTGCATTCCTTAATCATCATTGCAGGTACTGTGAATTCGTCACGCAGCCCAACTATCAGACCTTATTATACATGAAGTTATGCTTAATCAGCTATGCCTTGAACATCCCATTAGAGAACTACATGCCCGCTGCTCCATCTATGGCTGGCATTCTTGCCGGACATACGACATCTTTATTGAATGCAGGGTCTCTATTCGGCTTTTTTATCGTGGGAAGTATTGTCGACCATAAAGTGTTTTGGAAGTACGTGGATGATAGTTGGCTGTGAATTTTGGTGAAGTTTAGACGGCCATGGCACTATACCATGTTCCATATCAAAAAATACATATGAAAGATCTAGTGCTATCATGCGCCATCTTTGATCATCAAGAATATACAATACAACCACCATACTGATAATAACCCCGAACGTCACGAAGGTACCCTCTTGGAGGTCTTTCCGCCAGTAGGAATATTGAGAGTAACGTGCAAGCACAGAGGGTTGCTGGAAAAAAGAAATGATAATAGAAACTGTATTATCATTGCTAGAGTTTTGCACTATAATTTATACTATAATTGTACTATAATTTACCATCATCCTTCGAAATACGATGATAAGGCATGAGCGAAAGCGGAGAAAGCGATTCGACTTCAGTAGAACTATGAGTGCCAAGGAGTCAGTCCTACCGACTTCCTCTTATTGGTTTCTGTTTGAATTTTATCCCCTTTTTTCTGCTTCTTATTCTTCTTTAAACTCCCATTAGAGTCTTCATTATTGTGACCGGTACCTGTGGATTCTCCATCCTCATGCGCTCTCTGCGCCAGCATCCGCTGCTCGGCTTTATCAAGAGTTTCGTCCATGGTGCCAGTGTGATTCTTTTGTTTCTTATTACCAGTATAACCAGCGTTATAACCATTTGCTTCGTTCTTATCTCTGTTAGCATCATTCTTTATGGTATTGACAGTCGGCGTCTCTCCAGTGAGAGCTAATAGAGACTTCATGGTTTGTGCTGCTACCTCACCCCCCTGTACCTGAGATACGACCAACTTCAGTCCGTCTAATGCCGCAAAATGAGTTTGTTTGGAAGAAGAACCACCATCAGATTTCTTGCCTTTCTTGCCTTTTGTCGGTGCATCATCTTTTTTTTCATCAGTACTGTCTGTAAATAGAGATGCGCATACTGGCAACAAGGCAATATCCCTTGCACATTGTATAGCAGGGCGTATGCGCTTAGACTTACCGTCCTTCTTATCTCTTCGCGTATGTCCCTTAATGTCATCACTATTACCATTATCGTTACTTGCACTACTTTCGCCATTTGAAAGAGAGGCAATAGAGGACGCAACGTTGTTCATAAGTGCAGGCACATGGGACTTAATCGCCAATTGCACGTCTTCAGGATAGTGGACATACCTCTTCAGGAGAAGAGAAATGAGCCTGCAGGCCTCCGCACGTAAAAAAGGCGTGCGTCCGTTACTACTAGCGCTACTTAGCACGGGCAGTAGCTTGCTAGACACAAATGCGGCAAATCTGCTTGCAAAGTCATCTATCATCGCTGTGGGTATTTTGCTGTTCTTTTTGGTGAAGTACTGGGTGATGAGGGAACCCATACCGGTGCATATAGTTTGTTTGGCATCTTCGCAGTCACCATGTAATACAGCTCTAGATACGCTCAAAAAGACGGCCTGAGAAAGCTGTCTAAGGGGAGCCGAACTGGATCTGGAAAGGTCGTACAGAAGGGTTCCCCTCCTTACAAGATTTTTAGAATCCTTAGAGTCTCCTATTAGTGAGGAAACTAGATCTGCAATGCCCTCTGAAGTCTCTTCATCTCCATTAGCGACCAGAGAAATTTTCTTGGAACACATTTTTTGCGCTACGAACGTCCTCAATCTGGCCTCAAAAGCCTTACCTTCCGCAAGGGATTGGGTTAGACCGCCCTGTATCTTACGTAGACAGCCCAGTAGCGGGGAGAAGAGGGGCATTATGAGCTCTGGCTTCTCTATTCGCAGCATCAAAGCTTCTAGAATATCAACGGCGCGTGAGCGCATAGTCATTTGCTTCCTCTTGGCGTTAAGTAACCCCTCTTTTCTGGTAGCTTTTCGCATTTCTGCAGCGCAATTTAGATGGATGTTTGGGGGATTTTACTAAGTACATTTTTTTTTGAATGCTCACGATACCCAGTGGTGCGATACGACTACACTAGACTTTCACATCCATCGCACGTTATGATGCTCAATGGTGTGATGCAACTGCAGAAGACCTTTCTCTTGATTCATACAATTTTTAAGCAGAAGTCGAGACACGCACTATATTCACTTACCTAGCATGTGCAACAGAGCTCCGTCGGCTTCCTCCGAATGTTCTAGCACCATTCCTTGCAAGTGTTTCATCTCTGCCTCGTCATCGGAATCTTCCGCGGCGAGCAGGTCTAAGGCTGATTCCACACCGATCACTTCTTCTTCTTCTTCTTCTTCTTCTTCCTCATCATCTTCCTCTTCTTCTTCGTCCTCTTCGTCCTCTTCCTCCTCAGCTGCAGCTTTTCTTTTTTTGCCGCTACCTTTTTCCCCTTTTTTTTCTTGTTTTCGCTCTTCCTCCTCATCTTGCACCATATCACCCTCATCCTCGCCCTCTTCTTCCACTTCGTCCTCATCAACATCATCCGCGATCACAGCCTGGACTAATTGCTCTAATAGTTCTAAAGAAATGGCTGACTCACGACCAATACACGACCATACTCGCTTGATGCTGTCTTTCATTCCCTTTACAGACATGTTGTAACCAGCGAATATTGAGTTACTGCCGGCCTTCTTTCCACCGGAGTTGGCAGCACTAGCTCTGTCATCAGCGAAAGACATAACATCCAAACATGCTTCTAATAAAAGAACCAATTCTTCCTCACCTTCTCCACTCTCGTCGTTACTTCCAACACTACCGCCAATAGAAAGCGAGATTTTGGCGATTTCAGCCACGGATGGAGCGAGGTCAGCATTATGACAGATCATCTGAAATAGTGCTTGTGTAGTAAGAGTCGACAAGGCTGACGAGAGTTGACTGCCTGGTACACTATTTAGCTGAGATATAGCCGTCATCGAGCTAGAAAATACGTTCAATACATCTGTCGAGGCTGCATCCTCCTCTGTTTCTGTTTCAGCAGAGGCGGTACTGATGGTCATGCCATACTCAGTATGTAGCAATGCGCATACCTCCAATGATAGCTGCAGTATATTCTTTTCATCACTTTCAGAGTCAGATTTACTCTCTTTTTTAGAACCCTTTTGGTCTGGCTGTGTTGTACTGACGTTGTCTAGTTGACTGATTGTAAGGTGGCCTACATCACTCAGTAGTGTAAGTAGCTTACTGGCTGCTGCCACTACTAGCACTTGTGGATATGCATATTCCGCTCCTTTCTCAACAGCTGTTTTTTTCTCTTTGGAATCAGCCCGATTTTTCCTCTCAGAAAGCGCGCGTACGGAGTCTACACATATCTGGGTGGATGCAGTAGAAGTGGTAGCTGTGTTTTTTTTTCCCTTTTTAGGGGTGCTTTTCTTGCTATCTTTTTTTGTGGGCAATGCTTCCACCTGCGTAAAACACGCCACACGTACGAAACATGCGGCAGCTGTAGCACATATAGCGCCTCTGCACCTCAAATGCGTATTTTTGGCTAATAAAGTGAGCGCTTCTAGAGCCTGGATAGCTGAGTTTAGAGTTGATGAGTCGTCACCATCCTCGTCATCATATCTAGTACTAGGCGGGTTTGCCTCACCCATTTTACCTGCAGTAGCAGATATAAGTACCAATAGCGCTTTCGTGTGAGAAAGAATGGACTCGTTATCAAGACCAGCTAGTAGCGGCCCAACCGTTTGTATGCTGGTGAGACTGTCGAAATTAGCGGATCCATGACGTACGAGACACGAAGCCAGCGCCACGCGTACGTGTGCATTGTCGCCCTCGTTACTAGTATCTTCTTCGTCTTCCTCTTCCTCAGGCATAGCAGATAGTAGGATATCTCGTATACACAACCCGCTCAATCTGTGAAGAGTATGTTTCTTGTTAACCCTCGCTGAGATCATTCCCTTAAGCACGGATCTACTGATAGCCAAAGGGAGTTGCTCCGCTGGTACAAGAGATGCTAGTGTAACTGTCAGACTAAAGGCTACCGAACGTTTTTCGTGGGAAGCCAGCAAAAGATGGTTTTCAATGAATATTACCAGTGCCTTTAGTAGGTCTATTTGCTTTGCATTCATGCTGGTCAGTCTCTCAGAGGGAAGTTCACGCAACGCACCATTCTGCACAGTCAATTTATCAGCTTGATGGCTATCCATCGGTAAACCGAAGATACCACCTAGTACGTAGTCCCATACCCTGTGAATCTTGGGGAAACCAGCGGCAGCGGTAGCCAGGCAATTAGCAAAAACTGGATCTCTTGTGTTATTGGCAAACGCCGAAGGAGTCAATAGTTGGTACACGCTGATCTTGCTTTCCCTGTCTTCCTCCTCCTTTTCTGATTCATTCTCTTGTAGTGAAGGTACCATGCTGGTTATAACCTTGCGAACATCTCTGTATTGCTTAGAACCCTTTTTATCCTCATTTTTTTCGGACTTTTCTAGATCTTTCGCATCAGCCCCGAAACGTAGTAGCCCAAGTGCGAGACCAAGTTGCCAAGGTAGCCATTCCCTAATAATTTCCTCCGCTCTGCCGCTAATAGCGCTATCTGAGGTGTCTTCGTTGATACCTATAGGATTCAACAAACCTGCTGCTTTGAGTGCGGGTAACGCTTTTTGCACAACAACGCCGCTAGAAATGCTCATGCTGTATAAGCATACCAAAATCGCTTCTGAAACTACTTCACGCATCCATCCGCGCATTTTGTGTAGCTCTAAGAGTCTTTCTAACACATCCATCGCTGCTTCACTGTTATTTCGCAAAATGCCGGATCTTGCTATAGATAGATAGGCAAATAGCTTGCCGAACATAAGGTCCCTCTCTTCACTACCCCTAACCTTGCCTTTTACACGAGTCGATTCGTCTATCAAGGGCATGGTGATACTCAGAGGAATCTCGGTGGAATATGATGTTGATGCTGTCAATAGGGCAGTAAAACAAGTGCTGAACCCATGTCTTGCCGAATCTCTAGACGACGACAGGCCGCGAATTAGTCTCTTCAAGGCATAGTCGAGGTCGATCGTCATGGTACCGTCCTCATTCATACCCTTCTGGGTCTCCACGGATTTGTTCACATAATGGATGATTCCTTCGCTTGCTGACAACCTCTTTGAACGATCATCGGAAGCTAGGTCCCAAAACCAACCTAAAAACTGTTGATTTTTATCCTTGTAATCCATATCGCACTTGATAGTACTCAAAAGGACGCTTTTGTGATCGGGCGATGTTATCTAATGCACGTCTAAACACATATCCCCGTACGTACTAGGGTTCGGTAGATCTACCGCACGCTCTTTTTTCAGGAATATTCCTGAACATCGACTATAACAATCTTGATTGAAATAGGGTTTAGCCACTCAGTCACTTCTATCAATGCGAAATTAACTGCCCAAATTTCAATGATAGGATTAAATGTTTACACACAACATATGTATTTTTTGTCAAGAGTGTTGGACTAGTCGTTTTTGTGCGTGCGATGAGCCGATGCTACTAACGTGCAGTAGCATCGGTTTGGATTGAAACTAAGAATACATCTTACGCCCTGGTTCTAAATTGACGAGATCTATTATAAGCTTAGCGTGTAAATAACATCTACAAAAATGTCTAGGATAGAGATGAGTCTTGGAGACGACATTGAGCACGCCACAGACTGGGTCAATGTGCAAGCGCCGATACGACATATGTTCCTGGCCATGACGAAGAGCATCAAAGGCCAAAGCCTGGATATGCAAGTGATATGCAAGCGCATGGAAGATTTTCTCACAAAAGATAGCCTGGCGGCCCAGGCTTATCCGAAGAAGAGCGGTGTGGCGCTAGAACAGACAAAAGCTGACAATAGCGACTTGAGGGCTTTGGAGATCAAGATGAACGAAACCAACAAGCAAGTGAGTCGCATGGCACAAATCATTCAGCACCAGACCACGGCAATCACCGATCTGAATTTCCGCTTGGAGCAAGCTACTTCTCAATTGGAAGAACAGAGAATTCAGATCATTCACCCCAATTACGAGGAAATTTACGACCACATACGCATGACGAACGCTAACACGATAAAAGATTTGCAGCAAAAGCTCGACAGGAAGCAGGATATCGATGACATAGATCACGAAATTGACGGGAATGATATTCCAGAACACATTGCGCATATCCTTAAGGAGTTGCGGCATGAGATTATCGATATTCAGACTCATAATTCTGAACAAAAGGATGTATTTGCACAATACAGCAAGGATTTAGTCGAAGCCCGCACTCAATCTGAGATTCAGGCAGGCATTGCCGAAAATAGCGCCAAAGCATACGTTAAAGAGGTGCTACAATCAGAGCTAAAACCCATGTCGGTAGGAGTTGGGGCTCTAGAAAAAGCCTTTATAACGCTTGACGGGACCACACGTGCAAACTTGGATGATTTGTCTAGACGTACATTAGATGCATTAAGAGTCATTCGCGAAGAAATCACGGGGGGGAGATTGGTGGCTCAGGGCGATAATGGTCCAATGGACACCGAAAAGGTGGAGTTGATAATAGACCGTTGGTTATCATCTCGCAATATTGTGGGCGATATTACCTCAGAGCAGGTGGGTACACCGATGCTTGGTGAGGTTCTAGAGGGTTGTATCTTTGCGCCATTAGTGTACTATTTCATGTGTGATGGCTCATTAGATAGCTGTGATGTAGCTCTACATTGTTGATAAGTGTCACCACCACCAAAGTAGCCCTCATGCTCACATTAACCACTGCGTTACATCCATTGAAGGTGCACGAGGTGATTGGTAGCAATAATACCGCGCTAAAACAGGAATGGACACAGGGAAACGACGTGTTGAGGACTGGGTTGGAAGCTAGTACTGAGTTGGCATTGCAGCAATGGTATAAGGTATTCGATGCCAAGGCAGAGAGGATGAAGGCTCACTACACAGGTAAGTGGTCTGAGGGCTATACAAACCCATATTGCTATTCACTTGGTTATCCCGGACATCTGGTGCAGTACAGTCAATATTATCTAAATCTTAGAATTACCTTACGCACTTATAAACCATCATCAATACACAGAGCTGGAAGAGGGAGCATTGCACGCCCAGACGCGGATGGAGGATGTAGCGGAAGATGTACGTGCTACATGTATTAGTATTAACTATAGAGGGTCGCATCTCTATACCATAAGTGCCATGTTTAAAACTCGATGAGGCATTTGAAATACCCTAACCAGCTCTACCTCTTAATTGCATTCTTGCCACAATGTAATGTACAACCATAATGCTATGATGGCCCTCAAACACTTCGCTTTTATCACGCAGGTGCTTAAGTCTCTTCGCAGAAAGGCGGACCAATCCGATCTTAGAGCTCTGATTAAGGGCAAGGAAAAAAAGAAGGAAACTGCGGATGGGGACAGCACTTCTGGCGGCTCTACTGCAGGCACTCCCTGGGACCCAGAAAAAAGCGAAACGGCCGGCTCCGGGGGCAAAAGGAGTACGATGCCAAAGCCGGACCATTCGGTAAATGACTTACGGGATATTGAGCTTCGAGCTCTCGGGGATAGTGTAAATAAGCTGCAACAGCAGCTGGCGCTGGTAGTCAGTAAAAATAAGGAACAAGATACTGGTATCGATAGCGTAAAAGTGGCGCTGAAAGAAAAGCTGAATGTGAAGGATACTGAACGTGCCATAGCTACGTTTATAGGGGGATCAGGTGGAGCAGTGAAGCTAGGCCTTCCACGCACAGTGGACCATCTGAACCAGCAGCAAATGCATAATGACGGTACGTATAATGATGTACAATGCATATGAGTGCTCTTTCGGAGATGCAAAAGATAATATCACAGCAAGCACAAGTAGCACGCTAACAGTACGAGCTATTGTAACCCCGACCATACCACGTCAACCTTACGCAGGCACACAAATCCAGAGCCAGGCCCCAGTAAGCAGCGCCGATTGGAAGCTCGCTGTTGGTGAATTAGGCCTAAATTTACGCCGAGAATTGGCTGGAAAAGTGGGCCGAGAGGAGGTCAAATTGTTCATGAACACCGAAACCAGTACTATACTGGAGTCTCTGGATGCCATAGACACGGAATTGAAGGATAAAGTGTCTTCCAACGATTTTTCCAAAGTAGAAAACTCGCTTTCTGCTCTGCACGCGCGTGTCGTAAGTGAGCTGACAGGTGGACTGTGGCTGTGGACGAGCAGGTAGGTAGTCTTATAGCTGAACTTTTGATATAAGGCTATTGCTCTATGCCATGATTCAATGTTTGGGGTCGTAGTGGAAAGCTGTGATGTAGCTCTATTTCTGTGTCAAGCCGTCACACGCTAACCAGCACACTCAAACCTAATCCTTAATTACGACTACGATCTACAGGCAACTTGTGGGGGCTGGAATGCCACCCAGGTCCGGCTCCCTCAAGGACCAGCAACTGGAGAGGGTGCGTTCGTATATCGTACGTCTTCACATATCACTACCATTATCAGTGCAAAGCGTATTCTCATACCCGTGCTTTACCTTCCCATTTACATTCTTATAGGTGGAGCAGAGGATACCATGGGATGCACAGGTAGTAAATGCTGCTCCATCAAGCCTGTTGTGGAGAAGGGGAACTTCAGAAATAACTGTTAAATTGCCTGGATTATACCGGATATGTGTATCTGTGTTCACAGGATTGCCTGTTAGCATTACTGTGTGTCTTGATTCTGAGCCGATTCTAGGTATGTTTATGCCTTGTATATGAAGGCAGATTATAATTTGGGGTGGCGCAGCCCTCTTCAAATTGCCATTGTATTTGGTACCGGGTGGTTCGCCTGAACAGTCTAATGTAGCTGCACCACCTTCACAAGTACCATGAACACGTATCACAACCGCCATGCTAATGTAGCCCTTTAAACATCGATCATATATCATCGTTTCCCGGTAGAAATGGGTCCAGACGTCTCAGGGGATAGACTCAGTTCCTTTGCTAATTCCCAGAATTTGAGAGAGGAAAGGTAGGTTTAGGGTTAGCATGTGCCTTGATCAGAGAGGAGGACCGCCACCATCAGTTTATGCCATGAGTATCATATCCAATACTGAGAGATTGATATGGAAGCTGAGATGTAATTCTATCACATACCGGAGTATCTTGACCCTCAAACTTAGCTATCTTACTCACGACGCCCCTCCAACATTGCCATTTCATGCAATTTAGGTACCTAATGAAGCGAATGCGCCACTCGGCCGGGGATATCACTGCAGGTGAGAGCTGCTTCAGTTCATTTTAGTGTTTTTATTTTTCTGAACGGGTATGGATTGTTTCTTATGTACTAGTGTCATCACCATTATACATGCTAACCATACCTACGTCACCCATACTTATCCATAGTAACACTCGATGAACCTGTATCTCTTCCTGCCAATGCTACGCTGAGTGTGCTGTACCAGTCAGCAGCGGCATCTCAGGCTTTTTTAAGTATAAGGAAACTATAAAAATAGAGTAATGATCATATCGATCGAATTATATTGATATATTGTGAATTGCAAGTCGATGCTGTTAGTTATGACGAAGGAATAAGAATTGACACATCTTGCTTTTCTTGCTTCTTTATCTCAATAAAATCCAATATACATTTCTACCTTTCTGATGCCCAAATTAAAAAAAAATCACTTTAGACGTACTTCACAAGCATGCAATACAAATAACAATATCAATTATTTGGAAGCTGCTCTTGAAGTCCCGCCGCTGCCTCAACAGGGTTCAAAAAGGCGTTAACTGCAGCAATAATGAATGGATAAAGGGCTGATATGAGAATGATGGCTGAGTGGGATGGTCATGAGACCCCAATATGAGATAGAACTGTATAATAGCTTCCAATTGAACCCTCAAATATCAAAAAATATACCAACCATACAGAGATATATAGCACTCTAAACACCAACTATTGACTCACCCGCATCCTCGTCTGCAGTGACTAGTTTTAGCGCCACTATTCTCTTATCCGCGTCCCTTTTCTGTACAGTGGCGATTACACCAGGACCAAAGAATCGGGTGTATCTCTTAACCCGCTCCTCGTCATTCCAAACCTTGAACGGGGTCTCCGCAGACTGGAACGTCATGGTGAAATCGAGTTCCATGTCTTCCGTTTCATTTAATTCGATAGTCTGCATCTTGGGAAACTTCTTCTGCGGCAGTTTTAGGCCTAGCGCCTCTAGGGTGGAGTCCAAGTGGGCGTCGTCGCCGTATCTGTGGCGGGTCACGTCTTGGTAGATCTTCCGCATGGTGTCAGTGCCTTTTGCTTCCCACGCTGACAGTCCGGCAGGAGTGCTCACAACTTCAACAGGTTTGATCTCGGCATAAAATAAAGATAACCCGATCAGAAAAACGGGAATACCGTACACGAAGCCGAGCGAAGACAGGGAACCATCTCCTCCTCCATCGTTATTAATGAAATATCCGGCAAATGAACTTCCGGTCAACAACACCCCCACGCTGAATACAACAGTAGGTAAAGAGAAGCCCCTCAGTTCGAACGGAACGGTATCTCTCAGCATCTGTCCGTCCTTCAGCTCCCCCATTGGTTTGTTGCTGGCTCCATCGCCTTTCAGACCCCACCTCATAGACATATCTCCGCCTTTGCTCAGAACCCTCGATTGGGGTGCAGTTCTAAGCATTCTAGTCACTTCGAATGCGTCACAGACACAAGCATACCCTAGGAGTGATACAAATAGCATAATTGTATTCATTACGAAGTTAAACGCTTGTAATATTAGCTGCTTTTCGAAGTGACTCGACTGAGCGCACGTCACAGCGATTTTAAGATGATTTACGCGGAAGGCGATTGTAGACGATACTTTATACTAGGAAAAGTGATAGAAAAATATCATTTGACAATGGTACCACTATCTTGGTTGAATACAAGGATGACATGAAGGTAA
>JACLAB010004820.1_pt1 | contig 11636 bp, 10 predicted proteins | sample 8027921 | NCBI WGS metagenome assembly JACLAB01 (sample SAMN15725117, study PRJNA655200) | protist metagenome | isolation source: fluorescence activated cell sorting (FACS) single amplified genomes of... | place: USA: West Boothbay Harbor, Gulf of Maine | collected 2000-07-19
CGCTTCTTCATCTTCTAAAGCGTCGTCGATATCCAAAGCGTCGTCGTCGTCAAAATCATCAACAACAGAAAGTGAATCGTATCTCCGATTACACGAAACCGACACCGGCGATTGGGAGCTTCAATCCTCGCAAGTGACGTACGTGAACGAACAAAAAACGTGCGAGATCGATTTGATCGCCACTGTGCACGTGGGGGAGAAGGAATATTACAAGAATTTAGAGCGAGATTTGGTCTCGCAAAACGAGGAAAATCCAGTCTTGTTCGAACTGTTGACGGACGAACGGAACGTGGAGAGGATGATTCGGAGCAGGACGGAAAACACCACCACGAGCAGCAGCTCGTTAACCTTACCTCGATTGAAAGTGTCGTTATCTCCGACGGACGAAGCAAGACGGTTGGCGGCGTCGCACGGATTAATCGCGCAGCTCGACGCCATTGATTTTAAGAAACCAAACTGGTACCTCGCGGATTGTTCGAGCAACGAGTTGGAGAAGATGAAAGCGGATATGAGTTTAGAGGAGGCGGATACGGAAGCGTTTCGAGTGCCGGCGTTAATAGAGGCGTTTTTGGTGACTATCATCGGAAGGGCGAGGACGTTACCGAGAGCCGGGCAGTTCGCGAGATCTTTGGTGTGGTTGGTGCCGTGTCCGGAAGCGCACTTGCTTTTGTTGGATTGGATTTGGGGCGGCGGAAGACCAGCACCGGTGTTAGGCGCGATGGTTGATGCGATATCAGCCGGAGATATCGTCGGCGCGAGGAAATTAGCGTTCGCTCAGATGATTGTCAGCGCGCAAGGGAAGAACGACGTGTACGGTTCCGGTTCCGGCGCCAAGGCGACGATCGAAAAGAGAAACGAAATCGCCACAAATAGATTGAGAGAGGCGTTGCGACAGCTATACGATTCAGACGACGACAACAACAACAACACGAAACCTACGACAACACGAACGAAAGAAAAGCTCTCCGTCCTGTACGGCGGCTCTCACCTTCCCGGCCTCGCCAAAAATCTCGAAACGCTCTTCAGCGCTGAAAAAAACGACGACGAAAACGAAAACATCGAAAACGCTTCTTTCGGCGGCGCCTTCTCCAAATCATCCACCATCTGGCGCACCGTCTGGCGCATCCCCAAAAAACCGGAAAACGCGTTCGCGCGTTTCGGATTCCTCCCTTTGCTCTTACTCGTCGACGGTTTCGATTGGGCGCAAACCTTGGACGCGCTCGCGGAAGCGTCTCGACGAGAGAAACTCGTCGAGATTTTTTTATACGTCTTGCGCCACGTCGCCGCGTATTACGCCTTAGGCAAGTGGGTGTTAGAGTGGAACAGAGATTTGTTCGAAGAGAGCGCGCTGTAGCAAAGTAGAGAGAAAGAAGCGTGTTGTAGAAGAGATGGTAGTACTCGTAGCGCAGATATTCGTCATCACGGAAAAGCTTACACCTCACATTTTTCTTCAATTAAACGACGCTTTGACATGCCTAAAAAACAACGATACCACTCCGGAGTCGGCGGAGGCGGCGGAGGATACCACGCCTCCGGAGGAGGTAAAGGAGGACGACGACAAAAAGAGGAGGCTCCTTCCACCTTCCGAAACCAAAAGCTCACCCCTGTACAAACGATCAAGCAGACGAAAACGACGCTGAAGCGATTAAAAAAAGACGGAACCTTCGATTCCATTCGCTCGCGCTTAGTCAACGCGATACTCCAAAACGAAACCTTGAAAACGTACGCGTCGTTCGCAGTCACCGCGTCGACGCAGATGATGCGTTTACGAAACATGAACACTACTGCGAGTGAGAAAGTAAACGCGCAGACGAAGATGGCGATAAAACGAGAATTGGAGATGGATCTGTCCAGGGAAGTCTCCAACGCGTGCTGGAACGAACTCGCGGAGAAGGACGGCGATATCGCGAGAGCGGTGCAAAAGGAGATTTTTAGGGAGAGAAAGATGCGGTACGATTTGAAAGAGGAGAAGATTTTGAAGAGGAAGAAGATGAAGAAGACGAAGAAGGTGGGAGGGAGACTCGCGAGGGGAGGACGGTAACGCTTCCGCTGTCGTCGTCCTCGTCGCGGAGATGATGAATAGAGAGAGAGGCGGTGTATTTTTATTAAAGTTGTAGTATGCAGAGCGTTAAATGAAATAGTTGTTAAACAACACGCGCGACATTTCTTTTCTAAATTAAATCTATTCGACGAGAAACGCGTTCATGACCGCGATGGCGTCGCCGAGTGCCCACGCGGCTTCGACCGGTTGGCCTTTGTAATCGATTTTATCCACCAAATAGAGCGGTTCTTTGTCTTTTAACCCGTAGCCTTTGGTGAGCAACGCGTAGATGTACGCGAGATCTAAGCACAAGTATTCGAAATGGTCCTCCTCGGCGTCCGGGTATTCTTTTAAGATGGAATCGACGTGCGTTTGGCAGACTCTCTTCCCCGCGTTTTTGTAATCGCTCGGGGTGATTTTCACCGCTTTCGTTTCCGAGTTTGGCCAGTGCACGGCTTTGGCGGCTTGCGCTCTTTCGTAAAAGTAACTCATGCCGTATAAAGGCGTGGTGCGTTTCGTCGTCCACGCGCCGGCGAAGGAGCACGGTTCGACCTCGCACTCCATGGAATCCTTCTCCATGGCCATCAACGCCGCGTCTACGCACTGCTCAAAATCGCCACCGTTATCCCGCCCAATCGCGCTATACCCTTCCCCCGGTTCTAATCCGTAACACTTCTCAGTGCATCCCCCTCGAAAGCCTTTCGCGGCGCACGGATGCGACTGCCATCCTTCCTCGCCGGCGTCTAAATTTTGCGTCAAAATCTTCGCTCTCGCCGCCATGATGCCAAAACCTTTGAACGATTTCGTGTACACGTCGTATCCTTCCAACGGTAACACGTACCCTTCCGGCGCTCGGTTGACTTCATCTCTATTTCCAATCGCGTACATGATTTGCGTGGACCCGCCCCCTAAATCCGCCACCGCCACCGTCTTCGTCGCCTTTACGCTTCCGCTCAACTTCCTCAACAAATAATTCACCGCGATCCACCCGTACGCGCCTTCGTACATCCCGTCCAAAATAGACACGTACTCGTCATCTAACCGAAACCCGTACTCCCCAACTTTCACTTTCGACGCCTCTAAGAGCGCGCTCGCCGCTTCCGGCCCTTCCGGCAACAACCGCAGACCCGCCGTCGCTCTCAGCGTCAACGGCGTGCTCGACCTCAACTTTTCCGGCACGTGCTTCATCGCCGTTTCCATCAACGGTTCCAACGTACTCGCCGCTTCCAAAGGATCCGACGCGTACGCCTTCAACCCGGGTTTAATCGCGTGAAAAATCTCGTCTTTCAATACTCGAGCGCCCGACGCCCTTTTGAACCGAAACACGTGCACTCGACTCCCAGTCGACCCTGCGTCGATTATAACCGCGTACGTTTGCGCGTTCGAGTTCGCGGATTCCATCACGAACGAAAATAAACCAAAAAACGCGACCAAAATTGCCACGGAGAGGAGTTTTACTTGGAAAGGAGACATTAAAGACGGGATGGTTTTGGTCAGGAAATGCATCACCATTTCCGGGAAAGATTGGTTCTTTTCCTCCCCGAATGGATTTTTCTTATTCTTCATCTTCATCGCATCAGACGACGACGAGGTAAACGACGACGAGGAGATGGGAACGCCCAATTCAATGGCGTTGTGTCTGTTCTCCTCGCCCTCGTTCGTGGTGGACATTTTTTCGATGGTTTAAATGCGCTTTAAAGACGAAAGGGTGAATAAATAATGAAGAGACATTTGACTAATCTTTGTGGCTGCACAAACACACGCGTGAGTTAAAATTACAAAGCGGTATTCGATCCGCCGGATGCGTCTCTTTCGTCGCGAGTAGTATTCCTCCTTTTCCTCCTCCTCTTACTACCACGATTCCTGCTGTTCGTTTCTTCTTCTTCTTCTTCTTCTTCTTCTTCTTCTTCTTTTAACGCAAAAACGATTTTGTTTCTCGCGAGAGCCAACGCGACGCCGACGGAGACGGATAAAACTCCGACGGCTGACCAAAACGCAAACGGTTTCGCGGAAGCGTACAAGGAACCAATCTCGCCGGCGAGATAGTTGCCGAAGAAAGCGGATAAGAACCAGCAGCCGCAGGCGAAACCGACAATTTCTTTTGGCGCGGCAGTCGTGACGAAGGATAATCCAACCGGGGAGACGTACAGTTCGCCAGCCGTGGCGACGAGGAAGTACAGCCAAATCCAAAATTGGTTGAGTTTCATTCCGGGAGGTAAATCAGCCTCGGCGACGGCGCCGGTAGGGAGATTGGTGGAGGCGAACGCGAGGAGGACGTTGGCGAGGCCGAGAAGGCAACATCCTATGGCCATCTTCATCACCTGGTCCGGTTCGCGATTGGTTTCGCTCTGGTATTTCCAGTATCGGTTGATCACCGGGGTCAGCGCGAGAATCATGCCAGGATTGATGGATTGAAACGCAGCAGTCGGGACGCCGTCGCGCGAGACGCGCTCGTCGATGAATATGGATAAAGCGTTGCCGGCTTGCTCGTAAGCGGCCCAGAAACCAATTGTCGTGAGCATGACGACGAATAGCGCGGTGAGTCGCGCTTTGTTTTCGTTGAAGACGTGAAGGAGAGAGAGTTTATTTTGTTGATGTTGTTGTTGTTCTTCTTCTTCTTCTTGTTCGCTGGCGTCTTCAGTACCCCCAAAGTCGTCGCAGTTTGCTGCATTTCTGGGCAACAACGCGTCGTCTTCGTCGTCGTCATCGTCTGTGTCATTGTCATTCTCCACAGCAGTACTTCCACCAGCTCTTTCTTCGTCGTCTGAATCGTCTGTGATGTTGTTGGTAGTATTGTTCGTATCGTTGTTTCTCCGCCTTCTACTCTTTCTACTCTCGACGATGATATCTAACGCCGCCCCTCGGTACACCAATCTCCTCTGAAAGGTGAAATACACCAACCCGGCGAAAACCATCCCAACTGCCGCCGCTAAAAAGCAACTCCGATACCCGAACCTCTCCGCTAAAAATCCAGCCACTAAGGGCGCGAACAACGCGCCGACGTTTATGGCGCAATAAAAAATCCCAAACGCCGAATCCTTCCTCGAGAGAAGCATCCTCCTCTTCCCTTTCCTCTCCGATCCCTGAAAACCACCCGAAGATACTACTAATTTATTCTCGTACATCTCGCTCAATCTGGCGGAAACGTTCGGTTTAAACCCACCGTTCCCGAGTGCCACTAAAACCAGCCCGAGGAAAAACGCATTCCTCTCCGCACCTACGAAGAAGTTCCCGAGGAACATCAACACAATCCCGATCGATATCATCCGATGCTTCGAAGTAAAATCCGCTAAATATCCCCCTAAAACTGGGGTTAAATAGACGAACGCGGTGTACGTGCCGTAGAGTTTCGAGCTGATCGCGTCGACTCGCGCGCGTCGCGCTTCCTCGGAAATATCCGAGGTGTGGCGCAAATCCACTCCGTGCAGTTTGGCAAAACTCTGCGCGAACCAAACGAAGTTTTCTTTCTCTCCTTCATCATCGATTGGGACGAATATCACGTCTCGCGCGTATAAAACGAGAACTGCTCTCGTGGTGTAATAGCTGAACCGTTCCCAGATTTCCGTGCCGCTCAAGGCGAGTAAACCGGGCGGATGATTTTGCGTGAAACGCGTGCGTTTTGGAATTCTTCGTCGTGTTCTCAGTAACGGCCCGCGCTCGTTGTCGTCGGATCTCGCGGTGTTTTCTGTCGCGGTAGTAGTCGCGTTGAAAGTATTCGGTGGTGGTGGTGGCAGAGCAGCTTCGGTTTCTCGTCTCGGGGTGCGAGAAGACGTCATCTCTCTTTTGCGCGGGAGTTGCGCGCGGTTTTTCGCAAGTTTTGGAAAAGTGACGAAGTGAAGGAAAATATTTCGATGTGTTCGAGTATTCGTCGCGCAAAGAGGTATCTCTTCGTATCTACCAAAAGCGCGCTTTAAATGCGATACAACGTATACTACGGATATGTGCACTATGAAAGAGCTAATGTTGAGTACGCATGTGGGTTTTCAAACTACTAGCTTGAGAAAAACGCTTCTCGCACACATCACATTCGTACGGTTTCTCCTTCGTGTGCGTACGCTTGTGCTTTTTCAAATCACCAGATTGACGAAAACGCTTCTCGCACACGTCACACTCGTACGGCTTCTCGTTCGTGTGAATACGCATGTGGGGTTTCAAATTACCAGATTCACTAAAACGCTTCTCGCACACATCACATTCGTACGGTTTCTCGTTCGTGTGAGTACGCATGTGCTTTTTCAAATCATCAGATCGACTAAAGCGTTTCTCGCACACATGGCATTCTTACGGTTTCTCGTTCGTGTGAATACGCATGTGGGTTTGCAAATTACTAGAATTACGAAAAGCTTTCTCGCACACATCACATTCGTACGGCCTCTCGTTCGTGTGAGTACGCGTGTGGCTTTGCAAATGACCAGATTGACGAAAACGCTTCTCGCACACATCACATTCATACGGTTTCTCCTTCGTGTGAATACGCACGTGTATAGCCAATTTAGATGCGCTCACAAACACCTTCTCACAAACATCGCACTCGTGTTGTCCTCTCTTTCTCTTCGCCGCTTTCTTCGTCGAACAAGTAGTCATTTCTTTTCGTATAATCTCATCTTGTATCTCGACTTCCCCAACGACTTCATCTTCATCTTCATCTTCATCTTCAGGAGGAGGAATCTTCACACACATCACCGGTTCTTCTCTCGCTTCTTCTCTCTCCTCCAGAAATAAATCACCCTTCAAAACCGTCCTCGCGTTGACCGCGCGTTTCGGATGTGGATTCTTCCACCTCATCTTTAGTATACGTTCTGTTACTCTTTAGAGTTTTGTGAGTTGTGCACTGAGGGGAAAAGTCCAATCTTAAGGAAAATATCTCCAGAATTCTCACGCAAACATACACGCAACTTTAAGCGCAATTTAAAGCCACACAATCAACTCTTTCAAACTCTCAAACTCTCTCTTTGTTCCTCGACCGTGATTTCTTTCTTTCGACCGATCGAAGAAAGAGTTTTCGCGCCGCGTAGTGCGCTTCAAAACATCACGTCATGAGAACCGTTTGTTTGTCCATTGGAAAAAGTGCCTCCTCTTCATCCTTCTCTCGTTCGAGGAGAACAGACGAGAACGGGAGAAGATGGCGTCGCGGTGGCAACGACTGTAAAAACAACAACAATAAAAGCGTTGCTGTTGTCGTGAAAGCGTCGTCGTCTCAGGAAAAGTTGTACACCCCTCCCAAGCCGTTACCGGAGGGGCCTTTGATTTCCCTGGAACGCCAGGCGAACAAACTCATCGTCGATTCCGCGGTATTCGTGATCGATAAGTTATACGAAGGGCGAGATTACCCTCGCTTTTACGCGCTCGAGACGATCGCTCGAGTGCCGTATTTCTCTTTCCTCTCGGTGCTGCACTTGTACGAATCGTTCGGGTGGTGGCGAAGGGCGGATTATCTCAAGGTGCACTTCGCGGAGACGATGAACGAGTACCATCACTTGTTGATCATGGAAGCTATGGGCGGGGCGGATTCGTTCAAGGATAGATTTTTCGCGCAGCACGTGGCCGTGGTGTACTTTTGGGTGGCGGTTTTGATTTACATGGTGAGCCCGAGGATGGCGTATAATTTGAGCGAACAAGTCGAAGAGCACGCGTACGCGACGTACGATGATTTTTTAAAGAGGAAGGAAGAGGAGTTGAAACAAACGCCGGCGTGTGGGGTAGCGGTGAGTTATTTTCAGCTCGGCGATTTATATCTGTTCGATGAGTTTCAAACGAACGTGTACGAAGGTTTGAACAAAGCGACGAACACCGGGGGGGAAATACGAAGGCCGAAGATTAAAAACATGTACGACGTGATTGAAAACGTACGAAACGACGAGTTGGAACACGTGAAAACGATGAGTTTTTGCCAGAAACCAGGAAATCTGTTGAGAGCGAATTCGAGCGTAAGAGCGCAGAAGAAAGCGCAGGAAATTTGCGACGGTATTGAAAATGATGAGAACACGACGAACGGAGAGAATAACGTCGACGATTCAGACGACGCGCAGGAGTGCGATTTGATCATCGCTTCGGGACAGGAGTTGGAAGGCGAGAGATCGTGCGAAGGCGTTTTGGATTGCGTCGTGAAAGGCTTCGAAGAGAGAACGACGACGTCGACGTCGACGATCAGTAATAGCAGCAGTAATAGTAATAGCATGAATAAGATGGTATCAAACAGCGTCGTAGAAAAGAGAGAGGAGAAGGCGTAATAAAAGGAAGAGTTTTTTTTTAATGCACACACACGTACTATATAATTTTACACTTGGATGATGGTTCTTGTTGTTGTTGTTGTTGTTATTATTACTAATGATGATGATGACGACGATGATGATGATAACGACGATGATTACCCCATCAAAACGTCCTCGGGGACGCACATCGGCCCGGCGACTTCTTTTCGTTTCTCTTCGCCGCACAACTCCTTCACCAACTCCAGCGCAAACTCAATCGCCGTCCCTGGTCCTTGAGAGGTAATCACCACCCGACCGTTCGATGCTTTTGAATAACACACCCTCTTCTTCTTATCCTTCGCAAACGCTTCGCCTAAATCAAACGCCGGATGCGCCGTCGCCTCGCTCGCCTCTTCGAGTAAATTTTTCCCGAGCAACACCACCGCCGGCGCCGCGCACATCGCCGCGATCAGTTTCTTCTCTTCTTTCTGTCTCTTCAAAAGCGCGTCTAACGAAGCGTTCTCCGCTAACCGTTCTGCGCCTGGCATCCCGCCTGGGACCACGATCGCGTCGAAACTACTCCTACTGTTGTTCTTTTCCCCGTCGTCAACAACCACCTCTTGTATCAAACAATCCGCTCGAATGCAAACTTTTCTGGACATTTCGCACACCAACTCATCCTCGCACGATGCCACGGTCACGTGCACTCCCGCTCTTCTTAAAACGTCAATAATGATCGTCGCTTCCATTTCCTCCGACCCGTTCGCGATTGGAACCAGCGCTGTTTTTTCTTTCTCGTCTTCGGCAGCAGCGCTTCTCATCGTCATCACATCTCCAACCGCTTTTCTCCTAAATCTTCTTCTTTCTGGTAAAGGTGGTGTTGTTGTTGTTGTTCCGTTTCGCAAAAACCCGCACAAACAGCCGGTGCTTTTTCGTTGTCCTCGTCTTCTTCTTTTCGCGCCGAACGAGGAAGAAGAAGTCGCGATGCAGCGGACGCCGACGATGCTGCTCCTGCCGCTCATAGTATTATTTGTGGAAAGATGAAATCTTTTTTCGTTCGCTGTGTGTTGTTGTCTTTTATGTGCGAGAGAGGGAATCGAACGTAAGCAGAAAAAACTACACTTTTTTCACTCTTTTTTATATCACCAAACTGGCACCGTCAGAGTCCGTTCCCCTCTCGAAACAGAAGCTCGAAACAGAAACTCATCGTCCCGTGCATTCAAGAAAATCTGCAGAAATACACGCGTCGACTCGCACTCACACGCACACGCCTTAAAAACTTTTACATCCTCTCGTCCGAGGAAGAAGAAGAAGAGAGAGAGAGAGAGAGAGAGGTACGTTTCATTCGCGCGCGCGTTCTTTTCTTTCAAGACGCGAATAGTAGTTTCCTCCTCTATACATCTCTCGTGTCCTAAAAATCGGAACGTTGCTCGCCTCCCTTCCATTTCTTATCAAAAATCCCCCTCGACGTACAACACAGGTGACACAACGACGCAAGAACGCATCGACAAATACGCACATATTTAAGACAAGAATGGCGAAATACTATCCAGACATCGCGAAAGGCGCTAAAGGTACTCGCTTTCAAACCCGTTTTATTGTATTATTTTGTACCGTGTTTTGCTCTCTTTTCTGTGCAAACAAAAGCGCGATCTCTCGTCCTCTCCTCCGGAGAGGATCTCCTCGACGTGGTGTCTCACCGTTCTTTCTCTCATCATTTTCTTCTAAAAAACAGATTTATTCACCGGCGCTTTGTCCTACGAAAACAAATTCTCCCTGGACGCGAAACCAATCTCCGGCGGGGTACGTTTTTTATCCTCGTCTCTCGTTTTTATCAGATCTCGAGAGAGACTCGCGGCTTTCTTTGCGTTCGAATCATCATCGGACGAGAGATCGAAACATCGAAAGATTTTTGCTCCGGTGCCTCTCGGTCGAAAAAGCCCTGATGAGGGGAAAAACGAACAAAACGAACGTTTTCTCACGCGCGCACTCTTTCTCTCTCTTTCAACCTGTGATGAACACACACACACACACACATAAAAATATAACAGTCAATCTCGGCTTCGATCAAAAACGCGGACACTCCGACGGGCACGTTGACGACCTCGTACGTCGTGGACGCGATCACCGGCGAGGTGGAGCTCTCGAAATCTGGCTTCTCGAAAGGGACGGTGAAGTACAACGCGAAGGATTCGACGACGCAAGCGACGGTTTCTTCTTTGAGCAACCCGTTGGATGGCTTGAAGTTGTCCAACTCGACGTTGATTGGCCAAGTTGGCGTGAAGAGTGAAATCACGAAGCAATTGAAAGGGACGTTGTCCGCGTGCTACGTTTCCGGTCCGGGGGCCATGGGGGTTGAGACGGCGATTTCGAAAGCCGGCGGTATCGGCGCGACGTCGTTTGCCGCGCAGTGCAAGGTTGGCGATGTTATGTACTCCGCGAAGACGACGATGAAATTGGACGCGTATCAAGTTGCGGCGGTGAACGGTGTTGGCGCTGGGGAGACGGTTGGTGTCGCCGTCGATGGGAAGGCTGGGGGCGACGTCAAGGCGTCTTTGGCGTACGCGAAGAAGCTTGGCGGCGGGCACTCGGTGAAGTGCGTGGTGGTGAACCCGGTGAAGAAGAGCTTTGACCCGGTCGTTTCCGCGAACTTTGTCACTTCGGTCTTGCCGAAGACGACGACGACGGTTGCGGTGCAAGTAGATAAAGCGGTGCGTTCTTTTTTGTTCTCTCGTCTTTCTTTCTCGTTCGTATTTTGTCGATTTGAGTCTCTTTATTTCTCACTTATTAAAAGAGAGAGATTTCAAGAGAGATTTCAAGAGAGATTTCAAGGCTACGCTAGTCAAACAATCGCTGGGGGTAACGCTCTTCTCGGATGGTTGCCGCGCGTATCGCCGATAGTATTCTCCAGTGTCGCTCGAAGATTCGTTTGCGCGGGATTGATACCCCCAATGCTCGAGCGTCATAATAAGCGCCGCACACTAAAAACGGCGACTCTTCTTTCGTCGTCCTCGTCCTATTTGTCGCTCTTTTTTATTTTTCGTCGTATTCGAGATGAAAACGCCGCGAAAGTCGTAGTGTTATCATCGAATGATATTCCATCTGACCAAAATAACCTTCTCTCCTCCTCCGTTTTGCGCTCTTTCTCGCAACGACAACAACAACAGTTAAAATATAAGTACGGCGTACAGCTCGCGACCAAGGCGTAAAAATCTTACGAACTTTTTTCCTTCACGACGAGGCGTTTTGAGACGACGCAGTAGAGAGTTTTGAAAGGAAAGAAATAGAAAGAGAGAGAGAGAGGAAACTTAGAAAAAACAGAGAAAAAGAAGAAGAGTTAAGGAAGTGACGCGAAAGCGCGAGAGAGACGAGAAGAGACGAGAAGAGAGAGAGAGAGAGAACGG
>JACLAB010000755.1_pt1 | contig 11625 bp, 9 predicted proteins | sample 8027921 | NCBI WGS metagenome assembly JACLAB01 (sample SAMN15725117, study PRJNA655200) | protist metagenome | isolation source: fluorescence activated cell sorting (FACS) single amplified genomes of... | place: USA: West Boothbay Harbor, Gulf of Maine | collected 2000-07-19
GTTTTGTGCAGTACTTGTGTGCGCTCTTACTGTGAAGGCTGTTTAAATCGTGTATGTAGCTCTACGGCCGAGCGCGCTCGTGTGAAGACAGATGCAAATTGGAGTTGTATGTGCTGCAGACACGGCCTGGGTCAAAAGCCGAAGCTCCCACCAGATGAATGGCGTCTTGTCACGAGTGGTAGCCGTGGCGCCTACTCTCGTCCTGGGCAACTCTATCGTATTGTCCGGGAGCTGGCGGCCACCGAAGACAGGAGGCAGGCACATGCACACGTCGTGTCTAGACTGGCTGCGCCACCACCGCCACCACCACTGCCATCGATCCCATATGTGGGCAGAAACAAAGCAAAGGTCTCAGTAGCAGCAGCAGCAGCAGCAGCAGCAGCAAGCTTCGACCCCGAGTACGACGAGTACGAGTACGACTGTGGAAAGTCTCTCTCCGGCCATAAGCGTGGTAGTCCTAAACGCAGTGCCGGGCGCCCAGCCGCCAAAAAGCGCAGCATAAGGATACTGGAAGTACCCGCCGCCGTCGGAGAAGATGAAGCTGATAATCCTGCTGCTGCTGCTGGCTTCACGCTTGACAGAGGTAGTGGTGGGGGTGGCGGTGGCTTGTTCTCCTCAGGACCGGTACTGGGACGCGGCGGCGGCTTCAGCTCTCCGTCCGAAGCCATCGCCGCGCAGCTCCAGCTCCAAGATAGAGTGCTGAAAGCTCCACCACCACCCGCACCGCGCAGCGGTGGTAGCAGCGTTAGTGGCAGTGGCAGCAGCAGCAGTAGGAACTGCACACTAACGGCAGAAGAGAGAAAGCGCGCCCAGAATGCGGCCAGAAACGAGGTGCGCCGTCACCGTCGAGCCTTGGAAAAAGAGTCAAAATTGCGGCAGCCTGGCCCCTTCTCCCTATCCCTGCCTTCCCACACCAGCAGTAGCATCAGTTGCAGTGACCGGAAAGCAGAGTCGAAGCTGCCCCCTGTCAACAAGGAGCACAATGAAGTTTACTATTTCGGCCAATACGCCATCACCCTCAACGCAGCACACGGTCCTTCACAGCACATCAGCGCTTATAGTGCCGTTGGCTTCAACACGGATGAAGTGTGCTTCTTGTGCAAGGACGGTGGAGATTTGATCGAATGCGATTGCGTGGATGAGTGCACTGTACGGACGGGGCGCATTACCAATGCGCCAAGCCAGCAAGACGGTAACAGCCGAAGCAGCAGCAGCAGTAGTAGTAGTAGTAGAGGCAGAACACCGGCCAGCAAGGTGGTCAGTGCCCGCTGCCGCAAAGTATACCATGAATACTGCTTGTCTTACAAGGTCCCTGATACTGAGGAGAAGTGGGTTTGTCCGCGTCACTTCTGCGACCAATGTGGCCAGAAAAACTTACACTATGCGTGTCTTTATTGCCCCATGACTGCCTGCTTCACCTGTACCCAGAACGGCAAAGCGGAAGCAGGGCTGCTGAAGATGGACCCCAGCCAGTACAAGTATGGATTCCCATTTCCTGAGAGTGTGCAGCCGGTGTGCTGCAGGACTTGCAGAACAATGTTCGAGCGTTGCGAAAGTGAGGGCCACCAAACAGTACCGCAGGGCAGCAGCAATGTCCACCCAGTCATCGCCATTCTTCGTGGCATGAGACTCGAGCAGGAGGCACAGGAGGAGCAGCAGCCACAGCAGGACAAAGGGAAGGAGCAAGAGCAAGAGAACGAGAACAGACAAAAGCAGCACGCCAAAACTGAAGAGAAGAAGCAGTCGCAGCAACCCACTAGTCAGGGATCCTCTTCATCCTCTTCCGCAGAAGGCAACAGCAGCAGCCTTTCCAGAATGAGCGCTGCTGCCACTGCGGCATCAGAAGCCGCAGCCATCGCGAAGGCAGCAGAGGCAGCAGCGACAGCAGCAGCAGAAAAAGCAGCCAAGAGCGTCCCTATTGCCATTCGAGGTATGATACAGGACGTGCTGCTGCGCAGCGATCGCGAGGCTGACGCAGGTAAGGCGGGTGTAAGTTTTGCAATACCAATGCCTAACGCAGACGAAGGGTATTCAAGTTCCCTCTAGTGCAGATGTCATGCAGATTCGTGGAGAGAGGAAGCGAGTGAGCGATGAACTACGCGAGTGAGGGGGGGTGGCATAAATACATGATAAGGTGATGCTGACAAGCACACATGTATATATACTGTTCTTTTTGTGATGAGGACAATAATGGATTTATTTTGTATGGCTTCTTTTGATTGATTTTCACCTCCATCCTTATTGTTTTTTTCTTGTTTCTAAACTCTCTGCAGTAACAATATCTTACAAATGAATGAATGGAGGGAGGGATGTTGATTGGGCCGCTGACATAGTGCGCCACTCAGGGCAGAGGGAGAGGCAGGGACATGAGCCGAGCAGCACCGTCGCTGTGTGGCCACGTCAAATGACCAATACACACATCAAGCAAACTAAACTAAGTGTGCATAAACCAGCATACATCTTTTCTTTGACAAGCGTCACCGAAGCGACAGGGGATCTTGGACAGGTCCCGGCTCTTCTCTTCCTTCTTCTTCGCAGTCTTCTTGCCCTGTCCACCACCCCACTTGCAAACAGTGCGGCTAGCCACGCCGCCACTGGCGTGATGTGTGTTATCGCTACGACGGCCATTGTCGGTCATATCAAGTGCCGAGGCCGGCACAGTGCAACCTTCCTTCACGCACAGGGGGCAGCGCATGCGTAGCAGGGCGCTCTCCTGCTTGTCTACACGAGCTGTGCAACAACGCTCGCACACTAGCACGGGCACCTCGCACGTCTTGCATTTCTTCTTGCCAATGTAGCGGTCCCAAGGCGCGGCACACACGCAGCACTGCCCGCAGCTGTCGTTGTCAGCAGCAGTAGCCTCTTCCCCCTTCATCGCTTTCTTCTCCTTCTTCTCCTTCTTCTGCTTCTTTGTCTCTGGCTGTTGCTGCTGCTTGAGCACACCACCTACACCCTCAGGATTGTTCACATCAAATGCCTCGCGCTTGTCAAAGACATAATTCTTTCCTTTCCAGAAACCACCGTCTGGGAATTGCTGCATGTATTTCTCGATACCACCCTGCAACTGGTACACACCCTTAACCTTGTCGCCGTACTCGCGCAGCAGTAGTGCACTGGCACGCTCGCAGCGCACGCCGCCTGTGCAGTACATCAGCACCTGCTTGCCTTCCAGCTTCTTCTGTGTCTCTTCTTTGCCAATCCAGTCGGGAAAGTCGGTACTCTTGCGCATTTCTGGGTTCAGTAGCTCCGCGCCGCCCACTGCCTCCTGTCCGTCGAAGCGACCGATGTCGTATTCGTAGCTGTTGCGCACATCTATAACCACTGTGTCGTCTTTGGCTTCTGCTAACTTTTTGTGGTAATCCTTTGGTTCCAGATGAGTGCCACCCATCCCCAGAGTGTGCTGATTGTCGATGCCGTAGAAGACGAGCTCCTTCACGGGAAGTACTTTGAGTTCACCAAAAGCACGGTCGGTAGGCAAGTCATCGATATATTTGAAGTCAGCAGTACCAAAAGACGCGTCAAATTCCTTCAACTTCTCTGCGAAAGCGCGGCAGCCTTCGGCCGCACCGCTGATGGTGCAATTGACGCCCTCTTGCGCGACACGGCAGCGCCCTCCCAGGTTCAGATCCAAACCAGCGCTCTCCACGAAGGTGATTGCGGCCTTCTTTCGCACATCAGACCACGGTGGGCTCACATAGTGGTAGAACAACATCATCGTGATCTTCTGGCCCTCAACATAGCTCGCGCCCTTGATCACGCTCGCTGACGGGAACCAGCTGCCCAACTTGCGCTTCTCTCGACCCATTCTACCTTTTTCTTCTTGATCTGATACCAAGCTCAGGTTTGCGAGCTCACACGTCGCATAAAAGCACGTTTTTTTACTGTCGAAGCAGGAAATTCGTACCTCCACTTTCATCGCTTCTCGTTGCCCGCAGTGAGACATATCGAAGGCTATGAGCGACGTCATTACCTCGATGTCATAGGGTACTTGCTTTTCACCTCCGGAAATCCCGTGGTGCGCATCGTGGATTGCCTGCGGGGCGAACAGATCGTCCTGCCTTCGTGAGTAAAGCCATGCTGGCTCAGGTAAGGTGGGGCTGAACATCACCGTGGTGGGCTAGATCCCTCTGCAACAGAAGAGATCGCTGTTGAAATGGGCAGGAATGATGGGGTATGCTGTTTGGGTGGGCCTGTTGGAACCAGCCAAAGAGCTCATGGAGCTCGCAGCAAAGCACGGTTGTGTGGAAGGCATGAAGGTGCTACGGGGTCTAGATCTGCCGTGTGAGTGGAGTAAGGAGATATTTATGAAAGCTGCTGAGGGTGGCCAGCTAAAAACTCTCCAGTGGCTGCGCTCGCAGGACCCGCCCTGTCCTTGGGATGAATACACTCTTGACGAGGCTGCAAAGAATGGCCAACTGGATGTGATCAAGTGGATGAAGAGACATGCTGATGGGCTGCCAAGGGTGGCCATCTAAAAAGAGATGCTCCAGTGGCTGCGCTCCCAGCACCCGCCCTGTTCTTGGGCTGAGGTGAGGGACACCACCTGGGCTTGTCACTGTGGCCGCCACGAGTTGTTGCAGTGAGTGGGCTGTTGAGAACGTCTGCCCATATATCTGATAATTTTTGGCTATGTTTGGACAGTTTTTACAGTCAAATACACAAACGAGACAAGCTGCTGGACAAACAAACAAGAGTACAACTATAAAAATATATAGTTCTTCTTCATCTTTGATTCATCCTCCTCCTCCTCCCCTTCTCCTCTATTCCTTCCTCCACTTTATATTACTTGCGAGCCCCCTCCTTGGTTGACATTAGTAATTGATGCCCCACCACCTACCCCCGTGGCCATGGTGCTCACGCTAAGCTCTGCCAGGTCGCCGAGTACTGTGCTGTCTGACGGCCGGTAATCCTGGCGAATGGAGATGAGATCGACAATACGTGTCCACATCACATCTAGATCGAATTCTAGCACTTCCATCAAACTGGCTGTGGCCGGCGGTGGGAAGAGGGGCTGGTTTCTCATGGTTGCACAGCAACGGGAATATATATTTCGGATGGCACCTTCTACAGCACCCCATTCCTGCTGCACACTCTTTTCCTTGTCCATGAGCAGCCCTTGCTCGTGCTCCCACTCCTTGCCTGCTTGGCGTATACGCTCAAGGCTCTTTTGCTTGCCATGTAGGCTACTGTTGCGTGTTAGTTCTATGTTCTGCGCCTCTGTTCTAAGCATTTGCAGGTTTTTGCGATACCTATAATGTTTGGTTGGGAGAGAGGAGGAGTGGGTGGGGTGAGATGCTGCCGGGGTACCAAATATGGGTACCAAATATACAACACCAATAACACCAATAACATCAATAACATCAATAACATCAATGACAATCGCTATATCTCTATCTCTTTGTATTCGTGTCACGCACTCGTCCACCTCGACGTCCTGCGTGCTCTCCACCTGCACAAGGTCATCATTGGCCGTGGTCAGCACATCGTAGCGGTTGAGCACGTCAGGAACCTCCTCATACGTCATATCACTGCTCTTATCAGAGGACTCCACGACATTCTCAAGAAAGTCCCGGAAGCAGCGGCGGCGCTCAAGCTCAGCTTTGAGTTCTTCTTGTGCACGCTCGAGCTTCAGGAGCTCATCCTTTTTCTGTGCGATCTCGTCCATCTTTTCCATGTACATCTTCCTCTCTGCTTTGGCCTTGGCTTCTGCTCTCAAACGCTTGGCATCGTTCTCTTGAATGAATCGTTCGAACTTGAGTACTTGGTCGCGCATTTTGGCTTGCTTGTTCTCAAAGCTAAGTCTGCGCTCTTCACACTCATCCATACGCCGCTTGTAGTCATTCTTCATGAGCTCCAAGGCATTATCCACTTCCTTCATCTCTTTCCGCTTCTTCAACAGCTGCGTGCTCTGCGAGGTCTGCGACGTCGTGGCTAGCAGCTGCTCTAGCTCGGCAATCTCCTTTTTCACCTCTCCAATCTTTTCACCCTTCTGTGTCAGGAACGCACCACCACCCCCATTGCCCTTCTGCACAGTTGGCATCCTGGCTCTTGCTTAACACCTCACAAAGGCCCGATTTGGCTGCTCAAGCCCTGATCTCAGCTTTAACCGTTCGCTTGACACCGCCTGGAAACAAAAAAACGTCAAAGCTTGTTGGCACGCGAATGAAAAATCCACAAGCTAGCTAGAACACCGAGCCTCAGGTCTCAAGTCGTCCTTATGTCGTCAAAATGCGCTGCCGTTTCCAACAACATGGAGAACCTTTTGGTTAAACTCCTTAAAAAGGGACCTAAAAAGGTGACTCGCAAACTATCCCGCGAGGAAAAGCGGCCATCGTTTCCGACCAGACAAAGATGTCCGGAGCTATTAAAGCAGCAGGTACGTGCACGGCAGTTCACACGCAGATTTCTTGAAATACAGAGCTGTATATATTGTTTCTTCTGCTGTGCGAAACGGAGGCTGTTGCTACCGACTTCCGAGAACTTCTGCTGACCTTCTTTTCCTCTCTCTCTCGCTGTGCAGCCTACTGGCGCCAGGCCGGCATGACCTACCTAGACTACCTCGGTGCAAGCAGCAACGCCGTGCGCAACTCCCTCAAGGTACGTGGCATGCGGAAGCTTCCTTTCCGACTTTTCTCGCCGAGCCGCCGGCTCGACTGACTGACTATTTACTCTGTGGCTGTCGCTGCTTTTTGATACATATGATGTTGCGGATACATTCGCTCACTTCTTCACAATCCATCTCATTTTTCAATCCTCTAAACGTCGCAACAGGAGCCCGCACGCAGCCGCGCCGCTTCCCGCGCTGGCTACTGGTACAACAGCACCACCGGCCCCTCCGAGGGTGCCGTCAAGGTGCCCGTGACTGCCGGTGTCGTCAAGATTTAATCATCTAGCTAACAAGCACAACACTAGACGAACTTTTCAACGAACGCATGAAGGGGTGAGAGAGTGAGTGAGTGCTGTCTGAAAAGATAACAAACAGCCGCGCACGGGGGCGCACAGGCACGCATGCGTAAAGATAGACAGAAAACAACCAGGATCATTCTTTCTTCTTTGTTTGTAGCTATAGCAGTAATACTTCTGTTTTCATTCACAGTATCTACAAATCAATCACAACCAATCAATCAATACAACCCCCGGAGACAGGAGCATCGGCATCCGTGACAGTAGGGGCTTTCATAATGCTGCTCAGGACGCCGTGCAATAGGTCGATCTCTTGCTTAGTCATGAGCGTTCGTTGGAACACATTCCTAATGTTGCGGTAGCAGAGCTCCCTTCGGGACAGGTCAGGCTGATACTGCCTCTCAGTCAGACCCGTCTCCAGACGCTCCAGAAGGACATCCAGCTCCTCCCGCCGAGCCATACGCTCACCATCGCGGGGATGCAGCCAAACATCCGGCGGCGATGCAACACCCCCTCGCTTCTCAGCATGTTGCTTCCACACTTCGAAACATACAATATTTACAGCTTGTGCCAAGTTTAACGACGAAAAATGCTTGAAGGTAGGGATGGAGACAATACTGTCAGCCATGGCTACTTCCTCATTGGTAAGCCCACTGCGTTCACGACCGAAGACAATACCACTTCGAAGAACTTCTCCACCACTGGCAGCGATGTCTGCGTCGCTCTGAATGGCTATGCGGGCAGCCTCTTTGGGGCTCACCACGATCTGCGACATGCTACGGGGTCGAATTGTGGTAGCCATTACCCTGTGTAAATCAGCAACAGCGCCATCAAGCGTTGGGAAGATCTTGGCATTCTCGAGGATCTGCTCCGATCCAGAGGACAGCCGCCGCGCGTCGTCGCTTGTGATGTCGCAATTGGGATCGACCACACGGAGCTCGGCTGAAAGCAGCACGTGAAGGGAGTAGATTATTAAGAAGGAAGGAATGATGGGGGTGAGTGAATGTATGTATGGTAGCTACCATGCAGCTGCACACGACAAGCATATCCATCAGATGTCAGATAGATGTACGAACTCAATCCAAAGTTGAGCATGGCTCTTGCGACGCTGCCGACGTTCTGGTCCAAGTACGGATTCACCAAGATTATACAGGGCAGAGTTCCCACTGCATCCGCTTCCCGTGCAGCGTGGAAGGCGTTGCTCTTGCCGAGGCTGCTCTTGTATCCTTTGAACGATGCCTTGGCGCATGCGGCGCCTCTTCGTAAGCAAGCCAGCAGGAGCATCAGAGAGAACACGAAAATTTTGCCAAGAATCTGTACAGCTCTCATCTAGACTCAGCTCTCTGCACCTTGGAAACGCAGTGAAGCAAATGCAATGCCATGAATGTTTTGTCGAGTCCGTCTCTTTTCCAGAGCTGTATTTTAAAAGCGCGATTTTTGCCGTTGCTGAGATATTAAAGAGTTTTTAGTAAAAATATGCCTGCTTAAGATCGATAATATCGCCAGAAGAGGCTACAAGTTTGTGTGTTGTGTGTTGTGTGTTGTGGTTGTTGTATCTAAGCAAGAGAAATACTTGTGTTGCTAGTTATCATCCACTGCTTGTATGTAAGTGTGAGGGTTGGCGCAACCACCAAGAACACATTACATAGCCGGAAACTCTTTGACAAAGTCGGCAGACACTTGGCTGAGATGCTGCAACACCTCAATGGTGCCATCGAGCATGTTTGCCTCGTGATAAGACACATTCTGGTCTTTGCAAAATGACTCCACCAGCTTGTGAACCTGAGGCAGGTTGTGGCGAGGAATGTTAGGAAACAAGTGGTGATCCACTTGGTACTGAAGCCCGCCACAGAACCAGTCGGACAGAAAGTTGCCAGTAACATTACGAGTAGTGCTTACTTGCAGCTTCCAGAAGTCGGGGCGCTGATCTGCGGGGTAGACCGCCATACCGTTGTGGCCAAGGCCGAACACGGTGGCGAGGAAGAGGCCGCATGCAGTCTGTGAGACCAGGAAATACATAGCAGCATTGGCGAGAGGCATGTGCCATAGAACAGCGAAGAGCCATCCGTAGTGGAGGGCCAATGCAAGCTTCTCCAGTGCCGGATACTGCATAAGGCGTCGGTCTATTTCGGAGCCCTTGAGGGAGCTTGTTCCAAAGACGTACTCGAAGGACTGCTGTGCCCAAGTAAGACGAGCAAAAAGCAGTACTGGGAAGTAGAATACGCTTTGCCACTTGATCATAAAGCGGCCCATGTCGCTGTCTTTGGCTTGTTCAGCCATCTTCATCGTCCAAGCAAGAATAGGCATGGTATCGATGTCCGGATCGCCGTCGTGTGCCTCAGGAGAAGAGGCATGAAGGTTAGGCACAGCGTGATGCGCATTGTGCTTGCATTTCCACCATTGTACACTGAAGCCCTGGAAAAGGTTGCCAATGACAACACCAGCAAGATCACCCTTCCATCGCTTCTCAAAGACTTGGTGGTGAAGAAAATCGTGAGCCAACCAACCGCACTGCTGCCAAAAAAGGCCCATAATAACCGCACCAGTGAAGTTCACCAACAGATTGTCCGTACTGACAGCCAGGTAGATGGCCAGAGCCACCAATAACAGGTTGGAAGTCACCTTCCAAGCATAGTAAGGCAAGCTTGCCTTGTACATGCCCATCTCGATGAGCTTCAGGCGCAGATCACGGTAACCTTTCTCGAAGTCCTTCTGCTTCTGCGGGACTAGCTTGTTCGCGAAGAGCCCAGTGGGCACCACGGACTCGTCCAGTTCACCAATCTCGAAGCGCTTGAGCCAGTTCTGTGCACTGGCGGGGTGGAATGCTGCAAAGACGTCAGTGATGTCGTCACCGGCGTGGGTAAAGATGACAGACCCGCCTTTTGATCACGAAAGAAAAATGATGAAATGAAGTGAGTACCATGTGTAGTGAGTGGTTGTATTTGCTATATTTTTTGCGGCAGAATAGTGATGTATGCGCTCGTTCACACAGCAATCAAATGATAGCGGCCACGCTTCGCCCAACTGACTGCCCCGCGCCCACTGTGGCTCCACTGCAGCTAACTATCGACAAAGAAGAAATGAAACGTACCAGGATGCGTGTTCCAGCCGGAAACATCATACACCTTGCCCTTCATGTACATCCAGGCGTCTTTTGGAGTACGGTGGCCAGAGACCTCGTCGAGCGTGATTTGGCGCTCAGCCGTCTGCTTTCTCTCTGCTCCGCCGCCCATATTTGAATATTAATATGCTCGAGGTAGTTCTTAGCTAGTCACTAACTGAAGCAGTGTCTCGGTATGAGAGATTTTGCAAACCGAAAGGAAAGAGTCAGCTGGACATCTAACCCTAGCGTTGCCCAATTTTCGGAGCTGGAGTTTTGCAGTTCTGCCGGCATTTTGTATACGCACCTTTCACGCGAGATTGCGTGAAAACTCCGTGGTTTTCGTAAGCATCTTAGAAGCTACGAAATTCACGCCGAAAACCCCGCAAACTCGTAGATTTTCGCCCAAGGCCCAAAATCAGCTACTCTCGGAGCGAGAGCTTTGTGGTGCGCGTACTGGGCGAGGTAAACATACCGTCGCTCTGTCTACGCCTATAAAGACTCGTCCTGAACACAATTGTAAAGCCAATATAAAATTGCTTGCACAACAAACGGTGTTGTTCGGCTACTCAACCCACTCACCAGCCGCAGCAGTCAGCAATCAGCTGTCAGCCAGCTAGTCAGTCAGTCAGTCAGTACGTCAGTCAGTCAGACAGGCAGATAGACAGGCGGCCCATTCCTAGCTTCGACTTTACGAGGCAATCACGCTTTTTAGCGCAGCATTGCAACAATCGCATCAGCTGGTGCGATCATGGACCCGAGCAGCAGCAGTGGCAGCGGTGGCGGCAAAAGCTCCGGCGGTAAGGTCAGCACGGTAGGTTCATTGCGCGAAGAGAACGCTTCAATTCGCGGACTAACATTGCTCTTTGAGAACAAAGGCCATGAACGACGGTGGAACACAGAAAACGCAGAGCGTATGAGAAGCATTAGCGTTCGCTATCTTTTCGCCGCGTCTGTTTTCCAAGCACTGTTTGTTTGGAGTGATGTCCTCGAGCAGCGGAGGCGGATCAAGATGCACAACGCAGCAAGTAACGATGGTAGCTTATCTGGTGGAGGTGGTACTAGTATGGGCAGCAGCATTCTTGGTGCTGTGGGCGGCAGTGGTAGTAGCAGTCAGGCAGGCGAGGACCATTTCAAAAGTGGGGTACTCTTTGCCAAGTCTTCTATCCGGGTAGCCATCGCTTCTGTCCAACTTCTTGCGTGCTTTCTTGTGTCCCTCCGAGTGGTGTCACCTACACAGTGGAACATGTTATTATCCAATCTTTTTTATGGGGTGACTACATTATTTCTGTACTACCACAGCAGGGCCACTCCAAGCCATCTGGATAGTCTATATCTGGTGTACGGGCTGGCATTTTTCATGCTGCCGAAGGTGCGTACTGACTGAGACGTGTGTGTGTGTGTGTGTGTGTGTGTGTGTGTGCTGTCCGGTGTGTGTGTTTGCTGCCCGGTGTGTGTGTGTGTGTTTGCTGCCTGCCCGCCTGCCTGTCCGCCCGACCAGCACTCACCCACCCTATATACCCATACAAACTGCTACCGCTACTGCTACCGCTACTGCTACTGCTACTACTCTACTACCACTTGGAATAGGTGTCGCCACTGAAGTTCATCTACGCAGCTAG
>JACLAB010009118.1_pt1 | contig 11619 bp, 5 predicted proteins | sample 8027921 | NCBI WGS metagenome assembly JACLAB01 (sample SAMN15725117, study PRJNA655200) | protist metagenome | isolation source: fluorescence activated cell sorting (FACS) single amplified genomes of... | place: USA: West Boothbay Harbor, Gulf of Maine | collected 2000-07-19
TCGTTGAATACAGAAGCACTATGAAACATGGAGGACATACTCTTCACTTTCGACGTGTCCCAACCCGAAATGTCTTGGTCAAACGCGACTGCATCCGAAAACATGGAGGACATGGACTCGACACTCGATACATTCCAAGTTGAAATATCCTGGTCAAACTCGCGCGCAGATGAAAACATATAAGACATATCTCTTACTTGCGAGGTATTCCAAGAAGTAATATCTCCATTGAAATTATAGGTCTGATAAAACATCCTAGACATAGATCTCACTTGAGATGTATCCCAGCTATTCAGGTCAGAACTGAACCCCATTCGATTCTGATAAAACATGGAACTCATATCTGTTACTTGTGATGTGTTCCAACCATTTAACCCACCTAGAAAATATGATGCTGCGCTAAACATTCCAGCCATATTCCTTACTTTAGAAGTATCAAAATTTGTAACTGAAAAAGATTGCGATACGTATTCATAGGAAGAAACGTCGGCAAACATATGACTCATATCCGTGACCTGCGAAGTGTTGGAGCTCGAAATACTCCCTAAGTAAAAACATCCAGCAAACATAGCAGACATATCGGTAACTTTTGATGTATCCCATGCACTACCAAATGAACCAAGAAACAGCTCAGCAGAATTAAACATACCTTTCATGCTTGTTACCGAGGACGTGTTCCAGCTACCGATTTGCTGCTTGAATGCAGCTGCGCCAGTAAACATACGCGTCATGTCCGTGACTTTACCAACGTTCCAATTTGAAATATCCGCGTCAAACGTCCACTTCATATGAAAAGCTTCATACATATTAGTCACCTCACTCACGTCCCAATCAGGCATAGAACCATACTCGCTCAAAGAACACAACCCATCTACTGCGTTCGTACTCAAACACGTCGAAATAGCACTTGCAAAGTTACTATCAGTGATCTTTGCCGCAGCATGTGCTCCTCCAATTGCATTCGCATTCATGAATACAAAAACTAAAAGCACACCGAACATATCGCACCTTACCGTTGTTTGTGTTGAACTTGGGGCGACGTTTTAAAAAAGAATGCGTGAAATTTCGTAGCCAAACGGAAAAAAACCCTGCCCCGTCCCTTCGCCGAGGAGGAAACGCAGAATGTTCAGGGAATCGGCGTACCGGCGTTGTACACTCTCCTTTTCTTCTCAACTTGAGACGAAATTCGCTTTTATTTGACGCGCGACGAAATTCACTTTGGCCACATAAACGGTACCGCTTTAGCACGCGAATAATTAAACTTTCAAGAACCAAGTTTTGTTGTTTTTAAGTTTTTGAAGTTTTATCCCCTGAAGCTCCTCCTGCCCCAGTCCACTGAGACCCCGGTTGTCGACGACGTGACTCAACCTCCTCCCAATAGATCCTTTGGTGAACACCACTTAAAGAAAAAAGTGAAACGTGAGAGATGAGAGAGAATATTCTCTCGTCTCTCGTTTAGAGCACAGAACAGGAAAAAATTCAATAGAATGTCTTTTTAATGAACACAAATTTACTCAAAAATCACAAAAAAGAACGCACAAAAAAAAACCATCGGCAGACAAAGAGCTTGTGGTTTGTGTGAAATGGTGTGTACTTGTTTCATTACAAAGACAGAAGTATTGTTTTCGTGATCTGTGCTCTAATAGTGATTTTTGAGAGAGAATTCTCTCTCTCAACTCTCACGTTTCACTTTTTTATTTGCTCTTTTATTCACTTTTTTATATACACGTTGTTGTTGTTGTTGTTGTTCAACAGGAGAACTGTTGGGAGGAGGTCGAGTTACATCGTCAACGACCGGGGTCTCAGATGTTTTAGTGTCAGATGTCTTAGCGTCAGTAGAACGAGAAGAACGTAACGTCCGTTTGGGAGAGTACGCAGTCATCGGAACGTCAGTAGAAGGGAGAAAAACGTCGTCGTCGTTGTCGGGGAAAAGGCGAAGAGGCGACTTTTGCGCAAGAGGCAGAAAGGAAACCTGGGAGGTCAGCTCGCAGCTCGAGGTCGAAGTCCAGTTCAATTGGTGTAAGTTGTTTAATTCATGAAAACCTGAAGACACGCAAATCACAAATATTTTTCATATTCGTCCGGAAAAATTTCAGACAGCACCGGTCCGATCACGCCGTTGACATAATCTGATTTCGCCGGAAGTCTACAACACGAGTACGTTTCGTTCTGGCTCGAATCAAATGTTTGAGCGCTACACCCGTATTGAGGTTCACAATTAAGTGTAGAAGATATTTTTTCTTTATACACGGCCACCGTTGACCAAGAGCCTCTGCGAACATTTTGCTGACGAACGAAGAAAAAGCCACTACTGATGGCATGATGATAGTAGTCCATCGGAATTAGCGAGGATACTGCGCGAGCTTCGAGATGCACGGGATTCATATGCATCGCAAGTCTGCCAAAATTACTGCTAAATGTAAAGCAAAATGTTTTCGCCCTTGATAATAGATGCAAATCAAGCAATGCTCCAAATTCTCCTTCTGAACTTGACAGCTTTTGTGCTGCTACATTACTTTGCCATGAACCGATCACTTTGAATTTGCGACCTGATTCCAGCTCCAAAACCGGAGAATCTTCAAGCCTTTTCTGTAGGTCTCCATCATCCGTAGCAACAAATATACACTTGAATTCTTGATTTTGTTCAGCATTCTCTAACCATAGCGCAAGTTCTTTCAGATACGCAGATAATGGTAGAAGAGACGTTTCCTTTCCTTTATCCCCGTGTCGCACGTGCATAGAAATCACAGCACCGTGGCACTTCTGAATATCGTACCAACCTATTTCATTTTGAACTTCTTGAATTATATTGGCAAAACTCTCGGTCGCACGCATAAGAAATGACAAGGCGACACTTTGCCATAGCATGATGCTACCTTTCAACCCAAGATCGTCAAATTGCGGTACGTATCGCATATATCTAGCCAACAGACCATTTTCGTCCATATCACTCGCACCTGAATCGATGTATTTGATGTCTTTGGCATCCTCATCTTTGCAATTCGTCAGCTCTTTTAAGGAAGATCCCCCAAACAGCTGTAAAGATGAATCTTGTGATGCAATCAAGACACATCCATCCTCAATAGCAAAGGTCAAAGCGGCTACAATAAATTGCAGCCTACCTCCTAGACCTATCTCTGGAGAAAATTTAGTAGAGTAAAAGCACGCTGCGGTGCAAGAATCTCTGTATTGATTTTTCATGAGTTTGTTTGAGAGTAAGCGAAACGCCTCAGGAAGCGTTTCTGTGGTGTTTTCTTTCGCTTTCTGACTGTTCACTGTGACGTCAACCCTATTCTCGACTCGATCAGTAGCATGAACCTCGGATTGCTTTAAGGACCCCGGTGCGTCTTCATTATTTACAATAGTGGCGAAATCATTTGTTATGTCCTCAACTCTATTCTCCTCCACGTTTCCCTTCGGCTCTGCGGAGCATAACAAAACGAGCATATTATCTATCAGAATATCATGAATACGACGTTTGGGATGAACATGATCCTCATATAATTCGCAAACTTTCGCATACGGCTCAGTATTCAATCTTGTAAGATCTGATGCGTCTAAAATATTGTTTGAATCCAATTTAAGTCTTTCTTGTACTATCGAATCAGATGTATTCAAGAACCAATTCAAGAGAGTTTCGTTATGTTTTGAATGATCAATCGAGGACGGCATACTGTTCCACTTTGTACACATGCATGTGCTTTTTCTCCATACAAATTTTGTTCCGAACTTGGACTTTGCACTGTTGACCAGTTCTGCAAGCTTGTCGGCTCTTTCAACAAGATTTAATTTCCACGTTTTAATCTGTTCTTCCCATTCTGCGCTTCCTTCCAGACTATTTTGAATTGAGCTTAAAGACTTATCTTCCCCACATCTCGGCTCATCATGTAGAGCGTGTTGACAAAAATAATTATCCAGCCCTGCATTACCTATCACAATTTGGGGTGCTGTTTCATTTATCACTGCTTCGAGATTTTTAGAATAAATGCGCTGCTCAAAATGAAAATAAACAACGATTTTCCTTTGCCCAAGATTGCCTTCCTGGTATATAATTTCCGTAGAGCACGATATTCCGGGAAGCTCCTTGTTGCACTTTACTTTCTCTTCCTGTCGAGTCATCAGCCTATGCTCCTGAGCGGCGAGTGCATCCTCCTCCGTGCCACTTACAGAGAGAAGATATGCGGAGAGAAGCTGATAGAATCTACGGCTGACTGAATTTCCATACACAAGAATGTTCGTTGAGCTCTGTGCCATGCTGCCATTCTGGACACCTTTGTACTTTTGAGCCAGACACTGCTCTGCCTTCTCTGGTGAATATTTTGGTTGCCATTTCTCAATCCTGTCGATAGTATTTTGCATGACTGGCTCATTCACTTTCACTTTTGTATTATTTGGACCCTCGTGAACAATGTTCTTCTCGCTAGCAAAAGAAGTCTTCTGATTTTGATCAAAATCTGAAATGCACTTTGGTTCCCACAGACGATCTTTCCTCCCAAATATCACGTGCGCCAAGTGCTCGAAAGTACCTGCTGTTTCATGTTTACCTTCATCTATATCTAATTGACCCTCAATACACTGTCCTTTCACAATTGAGCGCTCGTAAAACGAATTCCATACTTCGAATGGAGTAGACAACAGTAACTCTCTCTTCACAGCGAAGCAAGCGCAACAAACCATGTTTATTTGGAAATCAGAGCCTAGCGCAAACCCTTCGAAGAGATTGAGTTCGAAATGCTTCGAAACTTCACGCCAGCACGCTTCCACACGTTCTCCCCTTTCTCCACCCCACATCGAAATTGATCGACCCATAACTTTCAAGCAATTCAGCGGAAGGAAACCTCCAGCTTGATCAAGAATTTCCAACGTGACGCGAGGTAACACTGCGTTCATATCTACTTCGCAGCCGTCTGCTTGGACAAAAATGACAGCCTCCGGAAGGTTGTGATAATTATCGACAATGTATCTCATGTACACACCACTTTCGAACCCTTTGTTCACCACGAACGCAGGTTTACTGGCTTCAATTCTCTCATAGAACGGTTGGACCACGAAGTAGTTATCCCGCGACGCATTCGCATTTGCCCACTCCGGGACCTTCTCGTTATTCTCTCCCCACTCTTTATAAACCGAAACTACCAATGCAAACTTATCGTCGTTCATAACCGTCCCGCGTTCGTCCATTTCTTCTCTTACGTTTTCATCCGCACCCTCGATATTCAAATCGTCGCGATATGCCGCGCGATAATGGCGCACGTACTCTTGGATCGCTTTCCTGTGCGCTTTAGTCGCAAATCCAATTCTCTCCCGAACCAACCTGAAGCCATTTTCCTCTACTTGTGAACGCGTCACAGAACGGCTCGCAACCACCGAATGCGCGACGACGATACCCACGAGAAGTCCGAGTGCGAAAAACAATGCATCTTTTTGCGCCTTCTCTCGTCGCCACCGCGAAGAACACGACCATCTAGACAACCATCCTGACATCATCGAGTATTTGCCTCAAAGTCGAAAGTTTTGTGGATTGTGGTGTACTGGAGAAAAGTGCGACTGGAAAAAATCGCACACATTAAGTTAAGTTAATAATAGACGAGGAGGGGTATCTGATAAAAAAATCATTCTTCACACGCAACTTGCATTATCCTTATTCATCAGCTTCCACACATTCTCCTCTCGCTGGTCATCTAAATTAATATACAACTAATGGGAACTTAGTTATGCTTCCGTGAAGTTGTGGCCTTGAACGGTGAGTTCCCCGATGCGATGTACGAGCGTTGCGACGTATAAATTTATGTTATCCAAACTCAACTGATCGCGAACGAACGCGTGCGCATTCTCGGCGATGTCACGAGCCTTTTCGTCGTTATCTTTTAACCATTGTATCTTCTCGCATAAATCGCTCAAATCCGTTTTAATCGGCACGTAGTGTACCCAGGGAATGAGCATGTCGTAAAAAAATTCTCTAAATGCGTGCATTTCTTGCAAAACGACAACTTTCAGCGCTAATATTCTCCACATTCGATCGGCAAATCCATTATTCTGAATATTGACTACGTATTTATACCTAGCTTGTTCTTCTTCACCAAGACCTGCGGCCTGTAAATTTTCCAGATCCTCCGAGGTCAAAAATTTGCGAAGCGTGCCTTCGTGTTCATTGAGTTTTGTAATGTGTGCATCCAATCCACACTCTTCGCCGCGGTGAAAAGACATATTAGCGAGTTGTATCCTTTGATGGCGCAGCGAAGCTTCACTTTGGTCGCAGCCCCAAGTCCTTCCTGCTTTATTTGCATCCCAACCGCCATCCGTGTGATCGTCCGAACATTGTTCAATGTGATTACTGGGGAAGTACAAATGGCCCCTATCGGCGCACCCAACAGAGCACCCAACACTTCCTCTCCATACCGCTGTATTTTTCTTTTGGGACCATTCTGGAGATTTTGTGCCTCTTTCTAGAAGCTCTCTATGGTCGTTCTCATACCTTTCGCCAAACGCATCTCTTCCTCCATAGGACCACGGGAAAAGGATTTCCAGAAATGCTTCATAGCTACTTCCAATCGCAAGCAAGGGCAAACCATCTAAAGTGTTCGTGTAACGATCCATTGAGGCTTCCGGCCAATCCCCGAACCCTTCGTGGATACATATTTCCGCTTTCGGCCATAATTCCGGATACGCTTTCAGCGCTCTTCCTATGTACGGCAAAAATGACGGGGGGTCCATGCTCCCGTCCGTGCGTATAACCCCACACCCTACACTTCGTGTGCTCTCCACGTCTTTTGGTGTGATACCTCCTTTACTAATCCACGGGTGCAGCTGCGCTTCCACGTGCTCTTCAATCGTCAAACCGTGGTTCCAACAGAATTTCTCGTCTGGTTTTTCCCAGCAAAGTTTTGTTTTCTCACCAGAAGACGAATCCAACACCGACTCCAAATACGCCTCTCGATAGGCTCTTAAATAATCCTGTTTGGCTTTCTTATGCGCTCGATACGCACTCTCAACGCTTCTGTGAAACGTCTGAAGAGCAATCGGTGGTTCTTTCGGACGTAAACTCAATGTGAGAAGAATTCCTAAGAAGACGCCCACACAGAATAAACTCCATTTTCGTCCAAAATTATTGTTCTCGTCGTGATTGAAAGACGAAGATTTAATCGCTGCTTCTTCCACGTCGTCGTCGTCGTTTCGCGTTATCACTTTTGCTTTGACCGCTGTTGCTGATGCAACCCTCGAGCGCATTGGTTTATTGCGCGGCGAATAAAGCAAAATCTTTTGGTGAGATTTTATTGTGTCGTTTGGTGTGCACATGTGCAAAATGCACTCGCGCACATATTTTTTGTTGACCTTTTCTCTGCACAACAAGTTATATGTGTGAGACTCACCTATGTGGAGCATTACTGTAACGATAATGTAGGCTTCTATTTACAAGGTAAACGGACTATTTCCATTGCTAAATTCACACTCACACGCGTTTAGTATGTGTTTCTATGTATATCTATGAAATTTCTATTCTGCTCCGTTCTGCGAGAGGAGTTCCGACTTCCCAAGCCAACCCGTAGATAATGTATTCCATCCTCCATTATCTAAACCATGTTCGATATTTTCATCGTCCATTGCGATGGCTTTGAGCATCGTTCCCTTGGCAAAACCTATGTCCGCGACTATCCGAGCAGGCTGAGACATGATTAATCCAGCGAAATAGGCGGAATGCATCATAAAGTGTAAATCCACGAGAAAAAGAAGCGCTTCCGCGTATTTTCTATCGCTCGCGAGACCATTTCCGGAAGCCGAGACCTGAGTGCCTTCTAATTCAGTGATGGTGGTCTCTTGGATGATAACTTTGAAGTTTAAGTCGTTCATTCCTCCGCGGCGGGCTTCCCAATCTCGAGCGGTCGTCATGGCTTCTTTGTCATCCGAGGCGATATAGACTAAAATCTGTGAAGATTTCGAAGCGGCTGCTTCAATCACGAGTTTTTCCGCAACCTCATAATACATCTCTAGAGTAATAGGAATACTTTGCCTGCTCGCAGCGTCTTGCAGCTTATCACCTCGGCGAATGTGTAAAGCCACGTCTGGGAAGTCGGTGAAATGAAATTGCTCTCGAACCGCCTCCGCCGCTGCGAGTATGTTCAGCTTTGGTGAGAAAAGATACGCGCTCGTTATCCTCCACCAGAACGCGTTTCCCTGAAGTGGAAGAAAATTTCCTTTGCCATATCTCTCTTCGCACGATAATTGAGGAGAATTATTGTTATCAATATTATCGCTATTATTCATATTCGCACTCCCCAAATCGACGTGTCCCTCGCTCGTTGGATCCAAAAAAAAGCAAGCATAACCAGGGGTCTGCTTGCATTCATCATTTGCCGTGTACCACTTCAATTCACCGGCGAACGTCACAGCTGCATGCTTTCCTGTTGGGTTCACTTTCGACCCTAAGAATTCTCTCCATGAAAATTGTAACATCGATCCGAGACCGCCGCCGGTTCCAAGGTTCACCACTTTACGCTCCGCTTCCTTGTCTGTCTGGGTGCACTGAAAATACCGCATGGCTGCTAAATACTCCTCGTTTTCTTTTTCTTTATGTTTCGCCCACGGTTCGTCTCCACTTCTTTCGGCAACTGAAGCGAATTTGAAATCGTCGTTCGTCTCCTTCGCTTTTGCATCGACAACAAAGAAGAACACGTTTGAAACAGTAACCCCTAAAAAGACACCTAGAAGTAAACACAGAAGCATCCTTCTCGCGTTGCTTTGCGAGAGAAACCACAGCGAAGATGGAGAACGCGATGAATACCAAGAATACGAATACGCCGAGATTTCACCACCCTCTTTTTTCATCCGTCCTCCCGCGTCGTCGTCGTCCGGTTTTGGTGAGCTCGCGTAGCGTTCCATTTTCAAGAGCGCTTCGACGTTCTCCTCCACATCTTCAAAGTCGTCGACGTTCTCTTTTTCCGTTCGCATCATCATCATATGTGTGTACGCGTGATGATGATACTTTTAATAACGAGACGAGCTTCCAAGGCTCCAGATATGCGCTCGCGTTCGCAGCGAGTGGCTAAATCTTTTTTTTTCTCTCTCTCTCTCTCTCTCTCGGCAGTCTACGGAAGTCAGCATATATGGTGACTACTTCAATTAAGTTCTCAAAAAAAAGAAAACCATGAGCAGTCGTTTCACGGTCGACGGCCAAGGGCGGAAGACCGAGAGGAAGAAATGGCGACCGATATATCGAGAGGAACGCTGGCAAAAAAAGCGGAAGCGAGACGAGACGGTCTGTGAACAACGCGAGCACGAATAGTTCGGGTATTTTGGTATTCGTCTTAGGCGTGTTGTTGGGATGCTTTGTGGTGTACGTTGGATCGTCGTCTTCGTCAAAGAAGCGCGTCGTGATCGTTCCGAAACATTTGAAAGATGTGCATAACAGATTTCGCGCCTCGAGAGATGCCTGGAGGAACTGGGGAGAAGATATGGACGCGTTACAAGTTGTACCGCGAGGGGAGGAGGAAGAAACTTTACAGAGAGACGAAAAGATCAACTACAATAATATGGATGGAGTAGAGTTCCCGAAGATTGTTTGGCAAGGGTGGAAAAATGCAGACACGTCAAAGTTTGACAACTTCCGCGTAAAGATGGTTGAGGATAACCCGGAATGGAAGTTTAATCTGGTCACGAACGAGGAACAGGAAAAATTTCTAAGAGAAACCGACGATGAGATTGTGCAGTTGGCGTACAAGTCGTTCCAATTGCTGAATCCGAAGAACGGCGCGGGACGAGCGGACGTTTGGCGGTAGGCGGTGTTGTATTATCACGGCGGCATGTATTTAGATATGGACTCGAGCTGTCCGGATTTTAACAAAGTTTTGAGCGTGGCAAATGAGAATCACGCGAACGTTTTATTAACGAGAGAGGGTAACCCGAGCAGGTACATTGCTAACAGAAAAGCGACCGTCATGTGGGGGTTTATTTCCAAGCCGAGACATCCTTTGTTTAAGAACGTGATTAGAATGGTATGGGACAACATGAATTTTGATCAACCGAGGGAGGAGATTGTAGCTCAAGGAAACGAAATGAAGGAGTTGACGTTACAGTTTACAGGGACTATTGCGTTTTCACGAGCAGTAGATATGACGAGAATCATGGGACAAGGAGATGACATATATATGTGGGGGATAGATTTTGAAGGCGCGTGCAATTTTAAAGCGCCCGGATTGCAGAATTATTACGAACCAGGAGAAAGTTACGAATCTTTGAACAATGAGTTTTATAGATCTAAACTGCCCGAAGATGCGTGATTTTGTAACGCGTGAGGCGGGGTAATAACGATGATGCCATAAATATGCATACAAAGACTCTTCCAGAAACAAGTCTGTGGTGTAATGATGCCATGAATACGTACAGAGACTTTATGAAATACAAGAACATATACTGTTTATTGCGACTACCTTTGGTACATAAAAAAATTATTCCACGTCGACGGCGCTAAATATTCCTCCTCTCTCCGACGAGGGACTTTTCGGTAACGGGGTGCTATTTTCCTTCTCTTCTTCTTCGGCTGTAGAGGCGTCATTGTTATTGAGCTCTTCCTCGGCTTCTTTCAACAAAAAATCTATGAACAAATCCGCCACTGGAACTTCTGCGTTCTCTCCCGTGGCGCCTACAACCCTCAATCCAACCCCGGATATCGCTCCAAAAGCTTTCCCGACGCCTCTGGCGATTCCTAACGGTGCCCTCGCGACTTTAGATATCACTCCAGTTGCTCGTCTTGCGCCTAAAACGATCGCTTCTCGTTGCGAGTCTTCCATGTTTAACAGTCTCGACATCAATTCGAGCACCTCTTCGGAAAAGTTGCGTTCGAAATACGTCACCAAAAGCTTCGTGATGACCGACTTGTCGATGAACACTTCGTTCTCGCCATCATCACAACCAGCAGATGATGAGGACAGCCGCGCGATTTTTTTAATCGCTTGCGTCAAAGCGACTCTCAACTTTGTGGACTGCGCGGTTGCCTCGGCGCACTTTCTCGAAGCGTCTTTAAACTTTTCTTCGGCTCTCCCTCGTTTCCTTTCCAACTCTTCCATCTCCATCGTTTTCTTCTCCAAAAGCTCCATGGTCTCTCTCAACTTACCACTCGTCTCTCTTAATTTCTGCCTCGCCTCTTTCGCTTCGTTCGTCCTCCCGTCCATCTGTTCCTGATCGGCGTAAAAACTTCCCAACGCTCGATTTAAATTTTCAACCTCTTTTATTTTCCTATTCAATCCGTCTTCTTTCTCCATCAGTTGCATCGAAAGTCGCTCCACTTCCTTCTCGAACTTCTCTTCCACTCTTCTCTTCTCCTCTTCCACCCGTTCTTCGATCGACATCTCGTCTCTATCCTCCGCCTCTTCCACGTCCAACAAATGTTCCCGCAAGCGCTTCAACTCTTTCTCTTTCGTTTCGAGCGCTTCGCGACACTCGCGGAGTTGCGATTGAAATCGATTTTTGATAGTCTCCGCGTCCATGAGTTTTTGCGATAAGCGCGTGGAATCTTCGCCTCGCGCTCTTTCCGCGAGCTCTTTTTGGCGTTGGAATTCTTTCGCGCGCTTCTCTAAAAGGAGTATTTGTTTTCCTCGTTCGTCTTCGTTTTCGCTCCTGTTCGTT
>JACLAB010004011.1_pt1 | contig 11605 bp, 6 predicted proteins | sample 8027921 | NCBI WGS metagenome assembly JACLAB01 (sample SAMN15725117, study PRJNA655200) | protist metagenome | isolation source: fluorescence activated cell sorting (FACS) single amplified genomes of... | place: USA: West Boothbay Harbor, Gulf of Maine | collected 2000-07-19
CAGCGTCGTAATTGTCTTCCCCGTCATCGTTCTCGTCGTCGTCGTCGAACGAAACATATTGTAAACGAGCAATGTTGTCTTGTTGTTGTTGTTGTTGTTGTTGTTGTTGTTGTTGTTGATGGAAAAGAGGACTTCCCTCCATCGCGAGATCTTGTCGATCGCCGAGCGATCTTTGAAAGTCTTTGAGGCTTTGACCCAACGCATCGTTCAACTTCTTTTGATACTTCTCGTCGTCTTCGTCGTCCGTTAGTTCGTCGTTATTAATGTCGAGTCCGCGAGCGCGGGAACTCGAACGCGATGTCGTCGTTGAGTTTGTTCGAGAAGTCTTTCGCGAACGCGAAAGATTTCGCGCGGAGTTTCGCCCGCTAGTCAAAGCCGTACCCAACACGGAATAGTCGTCATCGCTCTCCTCAACCCTCCGAGGAGTTCGCGTTCGTTTTTTATCGCGGGACATATTACAGTACGTGGATATATGCGCGCATACGTATGTGGCGATCTGAGGACGGAACCCTATAAGGGTTAAACACTTTTCTCTTTTTTTTTGTTTTTCTAGGGTGCCTTTGTTCAAAACACACGCGACAAGACGTGGACCTTAGGATTGGACGTCAGAACGAGAAGAGGAAGAACGCGTCGTTCAGAGAGAGAGAGAGAGAGAGAGAAGGAAAAGAGTTTAATAAAAGAAGAGAGAGAACATGTCCTCGTCTTCGTCCGTTTCTTCTTCTTCTCCGAGAGGTTTCCAAGCCGCTCGCGAGCGCTTGAATCTTCAAAAACAAAACGACCAAAAAGGAAATGGAGGAATGGATGTCTTTCTGAAACGCACCGGCGCCGGTCGGTATCTCTCCTCGCTGTTCTTTGAGAAGGATGATAACACGAAATGGATTTTGAAAGTAGCCGGTGTTCTGTTTTTGTGCGTGATGTGCGTGTTCGCTCTGGCTGTTTTTGAGCAACACGTTTTTCGAGGAGGAGGAGGAGGAGGAGTTGTTGTAGAGGCGAAGCCACCGGTTTTATCAGAACGAGAAGAAGAAAAAGAAGAAGAAGTTAAAGAAGAAGAGAAAACGACGACGAAAACACTTTCAGTGGAAAGCATACAAAACATGACCGAGGACGAGTTGCGCGTCCTGGAGCTTTCGGTGAAAATGAGAGACGTTTTGAGCAAAGAGAAGAGCAACGCGTTACGCGAGGCGCGGTTATCGGTGGAGCGAAAACAGTTGGAAGCGAAATTAGCCGGTTTGGATTTGAAGAAAGAATCGAACGAGACGATGAAAACGACGAACGATATGAAGAGGGAGAGTTTGGAGTTTAAGATGAAACTGAACAGGGAGAAGGTGTTTAGGGAGGACGTGGCGGACGCGTTGAGGACGGGATTGGTCGTCGTTTGCGGAGCGCTCGTTTATTTCGGGTGGAACGTCATTCGAGACGCGTGGTTGAACGAGAGCGAGATTTGTTACTCGTCGTCGTCGGCGTCTTCTTCTTCGTTCTCGTTGATTCCTTCGAATCTGGCGTATTTTTTCGCCACGTTTATCTACCGCTTGGAAAAACTGTGGTGCGTCTCCAAAACGTTCGCCAAAGCCGCCATCACCTCGGTCGCGAGTTTATACTGTTCCAAAATAGTCGTCAAATTCGGTCTCCTCTCCGGCACAGACTCCACCGTCTCCCCGCTTTCCTCCATAGCGTTAACTCTCGGCGTCGGCGGAGGGTACCTTGGTCGCAAATTCGTCCGATATTTACGAGGCGACGAGTTTGCGTTTCTCTTTTTGTGGACGACGTATGTCGCTATCATTTTCCTCGCGAACGAATCCGCCGATCGCCTCGGTCGGGAGATTTTACAGTCCACTTTGAGGAGGGTACTTTTTAGATTTGCGTTTGGGTTTCTGGTGCCCATAATCGTCGCCAGCGTGCCGTTTAGAGAAGCGTTCTTCGTTTAGTATACTAGAGTAGATAGAAGAAGTGTTGTTGTTATTAGAAGTTTTTGATGAGTTTTTGTCTCAATTTTTTCAAATTTTCTTCATTTTTCCACCCGATATGTAACAATCTAAAAAAAGAGAGTGATGAAAAGCGACAGAAAAAGGTAGGTAAAAATGCCCCCTTCCTCTCCCTCTCAAAACTCTTCCTCCTCCTCCTCCTCGTTTCCAACGTCGAACTCGAACTTGTCTCTCTCTTTCGCGCTCGCGTTACTCCGAGACGCGGCATCGGTTTTGGAGTTTCCAATCGCCAGCGCGTGCTCGGGAGTTTATTTTTACCTCGCGTTTCTCAAACAACAACAACAACAACAACAAAATGGACGACACCAATCACTACAAACGCAATCGCAACGACGACGACGGGGAGGAGGACAAAATGTGAAGCATTCGCCATGGTTTGAGCTCGAGTGCATCGTCACGACGTGTTTATATTTAGCCTCGAAAGTGGAGGATACCGCGAGGCGAGTTTCAGACGTGTGTAACGTCGTTCGGAGATGTCGGTTGCGGTTGCAAAAAGAAGCGGGGGAAGAAGAAGGTAAAGAAGAAGAGAAAAAGGGAGGTAGCGAGAACGAATCGAACGAGAACGAAGTCATCGTTGTCGGGGAGAGCTATTACGAGAGGAAGGATGTGATTTTAGAGTTGGAGAGGGACGTTTTACGCGCGCTCGGGTTTCAGTTGCATCGAACGCCACAGCCGCACAAGTACGCTTTAGCGCTCGTGAAAAGACGGTTCGGGGAGGAAGCGAAGGCGGCGACGAAAGTGGAGGTGGCGTTGGCGGAGAGCGTGAGTGTGATTTTGGAGGCTGTTTTGTTTGGAGATAATTCCGACGTGGACGATGGAGAGAAGGAGGTGAGCGAATGGGAGGTGAAAAGAATCGCGGTGGCGGCGGCGGCTTTGGCGGAAGAGATGTGCGGCGTGAGAGTCAAGCCGAAATGCGCGTGGGAAGAGTTGTTAGGTTTAGGAGGGATGGATGTTCAAGGAGGCGACGACAAGAACGGAATAGATCCGGAAAGAACAGTAACAGCAACAACAGCAACAACAACGAATGATAACGGGTGTAAGGAAGTTATGATCAGAATGCGCGAGGACGTAAAAGTTTTGAAGGAAGCGTGTGCGAAGTACGAATCGCTTAGAGTATAGTTGAATAAAGGTAAAATATTAGGTAGCTTTTTTAGAAAAGAAGATGGTACAGTAGCGCTAGTCCATTTTTAATTCCCTGGTTTCGCCTGCGCGTTCTTCACGTATCCGCTGTCGGCTTCGCGGAATCCCATGTATCTACCCAGATACACGTCTCGCAACAATCCTCGCAACGTGCTCGGGTAAAACGGTTTGGACAAGGTTCCGTCCATTCCTGCTTTTTGAATCGCGCTGACGTGTTCTGGGCCAACATTCGCGCTCAAACCGACAATCAAAGCGCTCGCGGGTGGTTCTTTAGCCGACTCGCCGTTTTCAAACTGTTTTCTGGCTTCGCTTTCCATCTCACGAATGCACACGGTCGCTTCGGTCCCGTTCATTATAGGCATCATTTGGTCCATAAAGACAACGTCGTACGGTGGAATATCTCCTGTTAAAATTTGTTTGTACGCGTCGCAGGCAATCTTGCCGTTGTCCGCGATGTGTGTAGTAACGTTACACGCCGCCATGGAAACCGTGGCGACTTTTTGGTTCATCAAGTTATCTTCGACCAGCAAAACGCGCATGGACGAAATGTCCAAATCCCAATCGGCTTCGTGTTTCAGAGAGTCTTTGGGAGGAACTTTTCGTTTTTGCTCGGGAATTTTCAATCCCGCGGCGGAAATGGCAGCGTTAGGTTTATCGTCTCTATCAGCGCCGCCACCGCCCATTGCTTTCGTGGAATTCGCGGTAGCGTCTCCTTCGACGCCGATGAGTTTTGAGGAGACGTTTCGAAACTGCCCAGACGAGGCAGCTTCAAAGCTTTGTCTCGCGCTTCCACCGCGACTCCCATCCCCACCTAGTTCTGGAGTTTCCGGTCCGGCCGCCACACCGTAGTTGATTCTGGAATCTGTGCCGTCGTCTGCGAATAACCCACACAAACGTCTCACGACTTTGAAAAATTCACCCGGTCGCACCGGCGTCATGCACGTTTCGCGTCGTTTTGCAGATTTTAAAAAGTTTTCTACATCCTTTTCGGAAATAGAGGCACGGGGTCTTCCTCTACGGTTCAAGTCGTTACTTTCTCCGTGTTCAAACCGGCCTTTGTTGATATCGATCAACTGCGCGGGCGAGCCGAATATGCACATGGAATGGTCAATATCGACAAAATCGGCGATATTTCCCATCAACGTTTCCGTGTAGGTAAATACCACCGGTTTAATCGTCGAGTCTTTTTCAATCGCGATGAGTTCCTCGAGCGCACTTTGAATCCGTCCTTGTGGCGCGTAGAACGGACTAACGTCTAACGTCAACACGTTCTTATCTTCAATCCCGTAGCACTCCAATAAGTTTAACAAAAAGCTACGGCGCGGGCCGCTGTTTTCGCACACCACGTACAGTAAATCCTTCGGCAAGTGCGTGACTTCTTCACCAGAGGTGGATGAAAACGAGTTTCCATTCGCGCTGCCTTTCATTCGTTTAAAGGATAAAGCGATTGTAAACGTCGTACCGAAGCCCTCCATGGATTTGAACGTCACTGTGCCGCCCATACATTCGACAATCGCGCGCGTGATGGATAAACCCAAACCGGTACCTTGTTTCCTCGTAGTTGAATCATTCGTCGGTTGCGAAAACGGAACAAAAACCGTGTGTTGTTTGTTTTTAGGAATTCCAACGCCGTTATCGTTGACGTTGAATTCTATGTGCACTTCGGACGTTTCGACTCGGCCGTTCACGACGATGTTTACGATCCCTCGTCGTTTGGTTTCTTCCTCCGTCGCGGAATATTTAATCGCGTTGTCGACAATATTCACCAAGCACTGGCGAATGCGAAAGTAGTCGCCGACGATGTTTTCGCAGAACAAATCAGGTGGATTAACTTCAAAAAACATATCCACGTTCCGTTTAAAACTAGTCGATCCTTGTTGCGAGATGTCCATGGTTTGCGAAAGCAAATGTTCCAACGTGAACGAATCTTCGGACAAATCCAAACCGTGCTTCGCGCTTTTATTCGTTTTCGTCTTTCGATTAAACTTGGCGTAGTCCAACACTTGGTTAATCAATCCTAACAAAGCTTCCGCAGACGTCAATGAATTTTTAATTAATTCGCCGCTAAAATTGTCCATGCTCCCGTTTTCCACGGCCAAAGTGTTGAACCCGATGACTGAGTTCAACGGCATTCTCAATTCGTGCGTTATGTTGTAGAAAAAATCTCTCTGAAACTCCGTCAACAATTGCAACTCCTCTAACTCGTCCTTTGCTTTACCATCAATCACTCGAATGTTCCCTTGACACAACAGATACGAATATGCCGATTTTGTGCACACGTCTGCGATTAAATACCACTCGTGTTCGCTCTGAGCGGAGATGAAATTAAACTCTTTCGCTAAAAACACCGCAGGGAAAGAGCTCCAGCATATCGACTGCACAACTCCTAGCATAAAAAATCTCAATCGATCGTCCTCGTGTTCTAACTTCGTCGTTAACTCGTAAAACAAATTCCCCATATTATACATGACGAAGATAAAACACAAAAACGCCAGGGACAAACTCAACCACCACATGTTCCCGCTGACAAAGTGACACAAAATGCCAAACATTAACATGAACTCGTCTAAAACGACCGACAAATACATCGCTTTCCTTATCTGCCCGTTCTCCGGGAACGAAACTGCTTGCAATTGATACGCCAAAACGATCAAAATCGGTGTCGTAAACATCCACTCCAAATGTCTCAATATGCTCACCAAACTCCCATCCGCGCCGTTCATCAACACATCCTCCCCGTAATACATAATCAAATGCGTATAAAACGCCACGCACGCGATATACGTCACCGTCGCGCTCAGATTTCTCCTCGGTGAATTCGGTGTCCACGTCACGTCGTTCAACCCGATGAGAATACACGTGCTAAAAATGACGATGGCGGTCAGCGCGCTCGAATCGCACACCAAACTCAACCCACCCGCGGACGACGAAAAATCCAGCCCTGCGCTCCCATTGTTGAACCCAAAAAAGTTCTTGATTGAATTCATCATCCGTTCGTAAAAGAACAGCAACACTTTCACCTCCTCCGGGTTCTCCGCCAACGTTTTTCGCGTGATTTCAATCACCACGTCGAACCCAATCGTTAACAAAATCAGCGTCAACGGCGAACATCCCACGCCGTTCACGTTGTCGTTCATCCACAATCGATAGTACTCTTTTCTGCTTTCAATAGAATCATCTCCCATCTTTGCATTCTCAAAGCCATTTCTGTCGAATAATTCGTTGTTGTTCGTCTTGTTCTCGTCGTCGTCGTTGCGACCGTTATGGGCATAATTACCCTTAGCATCGTCCGTCCCGTTCCCGAACAAAATATCTTCTCGATTGACGCGCACTTGATCGGTTGGAGACTTCGGGCGGTGTTTGGTTTGTCTCCCACCACCACCACCATTACCACCACCACCCGATGATCCTCCTCCTCCGGCTTTGTTCGCGTTTGTCGGCATCGTTTTGTCGTCTGTGTTCGGGGAAAATGCGGCTTTTGAGAAAAAAGTGCTTAATTTTATTAACGAGGTGAACGGATTTTTTTCTCAATTGAAAAAAAAAACAACGTTTGACTTTTATATCTAACGTAATACTCATCATATAAAGTGGTGGAATAACGCGACGGAGTGAACTTGAGAGAGAGAGGGAGAGAAACGAGATCGCGTTTTTTTCTCTCTCTGTGTGTCTGTGTGTCTGTGTCTGTGTGTCTGTTTCCTTTCGTATCTTGCTCGCTCTTTTTTTCTTTCGTATCTCTTGGGATAACAGAAAATGACTCGAATAGCGGAAAAGCACTTGCGCTCGGTCATACCGAAACCGAGAGACTCGGACGAGGAAGATCCGAAGGTGGAGTTGAACGAAGAAGGCGAGGTTTTGAATATCGAGGCGGTCACGGAACGGTTGGCGACGGATTTAAAGTTGACCGAATTCGCGTTGAAAGATATCAAAGGAGAAGGTGAAGGTGAAGGTGAAGGAGGAGAAGGAGGGGACAGAACGGATTACGACGGAGACGGGGTGGCGAAAAAATACGCGGAAGCGAAGACGCACGAGTGGCGTTCTCTTCTCGAATCGTACACGTTCATGAATCTCGCGAAAGGTGGGAAAGATGGATCGCTGATTGGCGTGAATACGATTGTCGATTTGGCCTGCGGAGAAGGGCACTACACGAGGTCGTTGAGGAAGGCGTTTCCTAGAGCGGGTAGAGTCGTTGGCGTGGATATCGCGGAAGAGATGATTGCGATGGCAAAAGAGAAGGAAAAGAACAAACCGATCGGGGTAAAATATATCGTCCAAGACGTGAAAGAGGAAGCTGGAGCGAAGGACGAGGAACGCTTCGATCTCGCCACCGCCGCCTGGTTGTTGGTGTATTGCAAATCCGTGGCCGAGTTGAATGAGATGTGTAAAGCGGTTGCTAATTACGTAAAACCTGGCGGGAGGTTTTTGACCATCATCACAAATCCACAGATGGCATTCGACTCGGAAGGGACGCCAACAACGGTACTTCCCGGGGAGACGCAAACGAACGTTTTATCCCGATACGCAAAGTACGGATTTACGGTCACCGTTCCGAGTGAAACACCGCAAGAAGGCGACCGTTTCCAATGGTCGATTAAAACAAGCAAAGGACCATTGGTTATTGTTAACTACTACTTACCTCGAGGCGCGTACAAAGAAAGCTTAGAGAAAGCCGGGTTTGAGAAAATCAAGTTTCATCCTTTCGAGCTCGATCCGAAGAGCGAAGGTTTCGGGAAAAACTTTTCCATCTCGCCGTTCTCGCACTTGGAAGACGCGGATTCGAACGACAAGAAGGAGTTTTACCAAGAGTTTTTGGATTATCCACCCGCGCTTTGCATCGAGTGCTGGAAGGGCGGCGGGAAGTGATGGGGAAAACACACAATACCGCAAAGTCTTCGCGACGGAAAGAAAGAAGAAACCAGCAGCCAGTCGAGAGACGTTCCATTTTTCAACACATAAAATACAGTCGTGTACAAAGTCTTCTTTACAAAACAAAACTTAATCTACTAAACTCAATACTTACATAACTTCGCGCGTATCAATACACTCGTCATCGTCAAGAGTCAAAAAGAGGCTGGCAATAACAGCACTGCACGCCGCTAAAGCACGCCAACGTGTTCGTCTCCTTATCGATGACCACAACTTTGATATCGTTCTTAATCGACACGTACTCCTTCCAATCGCGCTGCATCGGTAACGAACAACACCCGAACGGATACGTGTTCAAACTCCAACACATGATTTCGCGAGTGAATTTATTGTAACTCATTCCAATCGGGCATCCTCTCTCGCCGCCGCAATACACGCAATAGTGCACGTAACACCCAGATTTCGGCACCGCCGAGGAACTCTTGATGCCTTTGGCCAATCTGTGCGATTCTTTGTGCGTCAACACTCGTCGGAAATTGAAGCGCGGCAAATCGTCCAAATCATCGTCGTCATCTTTGTTCATCGATTTAACCGCGTTCGGTGGAGCCGTGTGTGCCGCCATCGTCGTCTCCTCCTCCTTTTCTTCTTCTTCTTCTTTAACTTTTTCTTTGGGAAATGTCGAAGGTTTTTTACCCATCGCGTCGAAGTTTTTCTCGGGAGTAGAGGACGAGGACGAGGACGTCGCGAGCGCGCCGTCGTCGAAATCGTCCCCGGACGAATTCGTCAGTTTTTCCAGAATAGCTTCTTTGCTCATGATGATGGTTCTTCTTGCGTCCAGTGATCGATCGACCGACCGACCGACCGGAGAGATCCCAAGAAAAGTTTTTGACGTCTCTTTTGAAAATATCTTTGACTCATCAAAAACTGATGAAAAACACAAAAATAAAGGTCTATGTGTGTCTTTATCAAGCGGTACAGTACGTGTCTTTCAATAATACTGATTATATGTCGGCTAATGTTCGTGGTATATACTCTCTCTCTCTCTCTCTCTCTTAACTCTGAAGCATGGCGAGCGGCGAGCGTGTGTATTTTAATGTTTTGTTTTTTCCGTCGCGTATTTTTCTTCTCTCTCTCTCTCTCTCTCTCTCTCTTTCTATTACGTGTGTATGATGTTATCTCTTCTGATCAAATGTACGCATCTGGCTCCATTTGCTCTTGCGCACTTCCGTGCTCTTCTAAATACTTGCTCGCTTCCTCTTTTACTGGTTCGTTTCCACACAAGAGCGCGTGTTTCAACGCCTCCGCGAACGCCTTCTTCGCCTCTTCCTCTTTCCCGCCAATCTTCGCTAAACACTGCCCTTTAAAATTATACGTCGTGCTTAAAATTTCGCTCGTAGAATCTAAACTCTGCTCTAACTCCTCCGCCACTTTCAACTCTTTCAACGCGTCCGCCCATTCGCTCATGTTCATGAACGTAAACGCCAACCTATTCGCGCTCGCGGCTTGTAAATCTTTCGACTCCAACTTTGAAAATTTCTTCACCGCCTCTCTGAAATTTTTCAACGCGTCGATGTATTCACCCTCGTTTCTATGCAACTCCGCGAGCGCGGCGTGTAAATCCCCGGCTCTGCCGTTCAAATCTCTCTCCAACGACTTCGGTAACCCTTTGGCGCCAAAATGTGGCGCGCACAAATCTAAACCTTTTCGTAAACATTTTTTCGCGCATTCGATGCCTTGTTTTTTATCCGTATCTGAAGTCCCTTCCGTCCTCGCGCTTTGCTCGTACGCGTCCGCTAATATCCTCAACGCTAACCCGTGCACCGGTGGTGGCGCTCCGTATCGTCCGCACAACTGATCCGTGCTTTCCATCATCTTCTTCGCTTTCTCGTACTCGCTGTTGCGTATCATCTCCTCCGCTTTGCCGACGGAATACATGACGATGACTGGGACTTGTTTCGGGTCGACGCCTTTCGAGGTTTGTTGTGATTGTTGTTGTGCGTCCATCTTTTATGTGTTTATATCTGAAGCAGCGATTTTTGCGCACTCTTCTTTACGCGCAGCAGTTCTGTCTCTCTCTTTCGTTCGAGCGGAGCTTTTAATATGACTCAGCAGTGTAGCGCTTAAAAGCAGCGTTAAGGTTTACTACGAATACGTGGCTTTTTCCCTCGCCGTCGTAATTGGAAAAATGACCTCGTCTTAAAACCTCCTTCTGTGTTCAGATGATGCCAAACGACGATGAGTGCGTCTCAAAAGCAACAACTGTAGTATTATGCACTGACTAAAGACGTCTGATTGATTTCAATGCCAGAGCGAGAGCGTGCGCGTGATGTGATGTGAGGAAGTGCAAGTGCGGGAAAGTTGTTTGGGTTAAAAGTGGATAAACCCCGAAAAAAAGGAGGAGAAAGAGGCGTAAAACAGAGGGAGGAGAGAGAGAGAGTAAATAAATAAATTTTCTACGCACATCAAAATCATCATCAATAACATAAAATTACACGTTCGCGGATCCTCCTCCTCCTCTCAATCCACCTATGGCGATTGGCGCGCCCGGACCGGCTAATTCCTTCCCTTCCTTCTGGCTACCGTTCGCCGCGGCGGCGGCTTTTTCTCTCGATTCGACTTGGGCGTACACGACCATGCCGACTAACGCGACGGCGATGCCCATCAAGTTTCGCCCGGTCGCTGGATTACCGATGACGGTGAAACCGAAACCAAGGACGAGCATGGTTTTTAAATGGCCCAAGACTTGGTAAGTGACCGCGTCGCATTTTCCAATGACTAAAAAGGTGGAGAAGTTAACCGAGACGGCGATGCCGCACGATAACGCCGCCCAGAAGAGAACGGGGACGGACCACGTGACATCGAACGGGGTTCCACCGACTAATTGCGCGTCCAATGGCAACGCTATGGTCGCTGAAATAGCTGCCATGTACGGGGACGCGGCGTATAAGAGCTGCGTGCTGCTCACTTGGAATTGTTTCGTGTAATGGTTGGTCCAAATTTGCGACACGCACGTCGTGATAACCGCGCAGACGGACATGAACGTCCCGAGACCGTTCAATTGCATATCCGTCACCGTAGCAATACCCACACCGAGTAACAAAATCCCGAGCGCACCTTTAATAGAGCTCGAATACTTCTTCCCGTAATAAATCGTGTGCATCATCACCGTGCACGGAATAATCGCCAGCTTTGTCATCTGATAAAATCCGACCGAGTTAAATCCTAAGCTCAAGTTCAAAAACGCGATCGAAATCCCGTTGATGCACGAAAACCTCAACAAAGCTTGTCGTTCGACTTCTTTCGGCTCTAAAAAGTTATGCTTCGCCGCGAACCTTAACGCGACCGCGGTGACGATCATGTGCATCGCCGTCAAAAAGGTCACGTATTGAAACTCTAACGTCGAGATTAAATACTTGTTCACGATGACGATGGATACCGAGGAGACGACCGAGAGCGTCAACGCGCCAATCACGCTCAAATCTTTCCCATTCCCGTTTGCCCCGTCGTTATTCTTAGTACTTTCCATCGAAGAAGAATTCCCAGCGGCAGTACACGCTCGGAAAAAAAACGACGCAAAAGTTCTTCGTTTACTCCGGTCTTTGATTAAATCCGAATCGTAA
>JACLAB010011227.1_pt1 | contig 11605 bp, 4 predicted proteins | sample 8027921 | NCBI WGS metagenome assembly JACLAB01 (sample SAMN15725117, study PRJNA655200) | protist metagenome | isolation source: fluorescence activated cell sorting (FACS) single amplified genomes of... | place: USA: West Boothbay Harbor, Gulf of Maine | collected 2000-07-19
GACGACGACTGTTTTACTCGGGTCGGATGTAAACGAGGTTCGGATAAACGCGTTCGCTTGTTGAAATCTCGGGAAAGGACTTCCCGAGGACGAGGCCTGCTCCGAAGGTACCGCCTGCGCGCCGGAAGCGGCACCAAAAAACCAACGCGCATTTCTTTGACTCTTTTCAATCAAATGTCCCGTCGCGTCGCTCCCGATGACGTTTCCAAATCCGAGCTGTTTCGCCGCGACGCACAGCGTGCCGGATCCGCAGAACGGATCCAAGAATGTAATCTCGGAAAGTTTCGTCGACGATTTTGGACTCGCTAACGTCGCCGCGACGGTATTCACTAAAGCTCTCGCGACTTCAAATCGCGTCCCGCTGCTATAATTGGCCGGTTTTTGCGCCCACGCCAAAGAGGATTTCACCACCGAGTGTGCTTCGCTCGTATCTGGCGCGTAGGAAGCGAGCGCAAACGTATACGCCGTTTCCGTTTCTAAAATAACAAAGCGCAAAGCGTGCTCCTTCGCTCGAACGACGTCTGGTTCGCGCGGGTCAACTCCAGCAAACGTCGCCCGAACGCCGTATTTATACCCAACATCAGCAGGCGATAACTGCTTCACTCGCTTCGTACAAAATTGCAACAGTTCGTCCGACGGTTTCCTTTGACTTTCTTCTCTTCGTTGAAATCTCGCCACGATTTCGTAAATCAAAGCGATTGGCGGATTATAATCTTCTCCTTCCATTTCCATTCCCGGAAGAACCCCTTCGCTGCACGTCTTCTCTAACCTCTCCGCGAACGTCTCCCAACTCGTCTCGCTAAAAATCGGCTCGACTTTCGCCCGGAGCGACGCCGCGTTTCGCGTGAACGCGGAACCGTGCGAATCTTGAGCCATGAACAGACCAATCGAAAGCTGGTCGAAGAATACGAAATCATCTTCAACGTATTCGTTTTTGTTGTCTTCTTTTCCTTCATCATCATCTGAAGTATTCATCCCGCCGGTGGTACTACACGCCATGGTTTCCATCGCGTACAAGTTGTACAAATTCTCGTTCTTCAGCGTCACGTACAAGCTTCTTCGCTTTCGTTGTCTTCTCCTCTCGTTTTTGTCCTCATCATCGCGCGCAGAAAGACGACGATGACTTCGACGCACTTCCTCGAACGCCGTTCGTTCTCTCTCAACGAGCGACAAACCTTCTTCAGATATTCCTCGTAAACTTCGCCGTCGTAATTCGTCTAAAACGGATTCAAAGTACTCGCACTTACGCGACGTTTTCCTCATCGGTACCGGAGGGAATCGCCCGAGCTTGGACGATTTCGACGACGCTTTGATACCGAGAGGTGTTGGAATACTCCTGGGCGTCGTTTTTGCGCTCATCGTCCTCCTCGCGAGCGCGCACATCATCCGTATCTCATTCGTGCATTTTGATTTCCTCAAAGTTGTGACGCGCGATAGAAACAAAAGGTTTGACTCACACATCATCAATCGCATCGAGAGAGGAAAGAAGAAGAGGAGCGCAAAAGACCTGCGAAAGACGACGACGACATAAACGAGGCGTCGACCCGATGGAAGAAAAAGACAACGACAACAACGACAACGTCAAAGTAAACGCGATGCTTTTACGCGCGATGAAACATCTCGAATCGAACAGAAACGACGGCGTGGATGTCCAAACGATGATGATCGAAACGACGACGACTTTGAACGCGAAAAGAGGAGGAAATCATCGTCTGCGGGAAAGGAAAGGCACTGTTGTTGATTCGTCCTCTCATTCTGCGTTCGCGTCTCAGAGCGCATCGAAGAAGACGAGCACGAAATCTCTCTCAAAAGTGACCTTGAACGAGTTGAAGCAAAGAGCGAGAAACGCGAGGGAAGGATACGCGTTGAGCGAAAAAGCAATCCTCGCGGGAGGCGATCGAGAGACTAAGTTCGGGTATTGCTTGATGTATTTGAACGCGATACAGAAATCGGTGAACGAGATGTGCTTGGGAGGGGTAGATTTTGAGGATGCGCGGCGGCGTCGGCGGCGGTATCCGTGGGAAGCGTTCGACGAGCGGGACGAGGAGGACGATTTGGAGAAGAAGAGAGTAAAGCGGAAGAAACAAAACGAGGAACGAGAGAGAGAGCAGAAGTTAAAGAAGAAGAAGGAGGAGACTACCTTGAATGGTAAGGAAGCGCGAGGAGGAGGAGTGATGATGAAAGTAGTAGAAGAAGAAGACGCGAAGGCGTTGGCGCCTTTGACGACGATGGCAAACGCGAAATCTCCGAGAAAGAGAGGCGCAGAAGGAGGAGAAGAAAACGTCGTCGTCGACGAGGAGAGGACGACGACGAACAAAAAACCATCGACGATGGCGGTTAAAAGCATCAAACCGGGACGGTACCCGGGCGAATACTGTCAACTCTGCGGCGAACACGAGCACATGGTCCACGTGAAGTACGAGAGCCAAGTTTTAGGGGAAGGTAAGTTGGTGTGTTACGGTTGCCTCGTTAAGGAGAAGAAAGAGTTGGAGAAGAAGCAGAGAGAGTTGACGAGCGCAAAGGAGAGACAAAAACGGAAAGAATTGACGAAAGCGGCGAGGAGGAAAAGAGATGAAACGATCACGGTAACGAGTCCGACGACGACTCCGAATACTACTACTACGCATTCATACTCCTCGCCGGTATCGGGGGCGCCGAACGCCGTCGCGCTCCCGCAGCAGCAACAATCATCGTCGTCGCCAATTTCCGAAGCCGACGTTCTCGTCGTCGACGGCGACACGGTTACCCCCACCGCTACTGCGCGTACTACAGATGTTGCTCTTCATACCGCGGAAAAAATTGAAGCCATTCACGATATTTCCATCGTTTGCGACCGGTGCGGTAAGGACAACTTCAGAGCAGCCGGAGAATTAGAACGCCACAAAACGACGCAGTGTATCATAGCAAAGACGAGTGAGGTGATAATAAGTGACTCGCTGATTGAAACAGCAGTAACGACGACGACGACGTCCGAAAATGAAAATGAAGCCAAACAAGGCGAACGCGACGGCGAGAACGTCGGTAAAATTATCGTCGCCAACGCCATCGCGAACATAATCTCGGAGGAAGGAGAAGCAAACGAAAAGCAGCAGCAAGATGATACGAGGGAAATCCGAGAAGAAGCTTTTGTTGAAAGATCGAGAGAAGAAAATCTATCGAGAGAAGAGGTCAAGAACGAAGAATCGATTGACGAAGAAGAAGAACGCGGCAAAGAGGAAACAACTGTTTTTGTTGATGTAAATACCGCAGCAGATGTTCCGCGCAAAGGTTGCCAGTCGTCGTCGCACAAAAGCGAAAAAAGAAGAGAGTTACCGCTCGCAGAGATTTTGCACATAGCAAAAGATGGCTTTCCATTCACGAAGCATGCGTCGTCGGGTAATATATCACCCCCATCTGTCGTCATTAGCGACAGTGTTCATGAGAACACACTCAACACCATCGAACCGGCAAATCTGGAACAAGAAGAACGACGCAGAAAAGCGCCTGTTTCTCCTCTGGATGAAAACAAAGAAGATAAAAAAAAACGACTCTCGGGCCCGTCGATGAAAGAGTCCGATGAAAGAGTTCGAGAGATGAAAGAGTGGAGGACGGAAAACGTGCACGCTCTGCATCACGGATACTAAAAGAGGACTTGTAATAATAAAATCAAACAATGCGGCGCTTAAAAAGAACGTAGAGATATGTTCTTCAGCTTCTATATAATTGTGTAAGGAGTTAAAAATCAATCTCAGAATCTGGATTTTGGACGCTTAACCCGCTCCTCGGCGTCGTCGGTAAACTCATTGGCGTTTCGTTTCCGTGCGTTGTCGCGTTCGTCGCGTTATCTTCCGTCATCCCAGATTGACTGTACGTCGACCCGGGACCGCCGGTCGATAAAGTCCTGTGCGGCGCTTTCCCGAGGCCGGTCGGGATATCCAAACTCTCTCTTTGCGACCCGGACTCGCTCGAAGGCTCTCCTTTTTCCTTCTTCTTTTTGTTGTTGTTGTTGTTGTTGTTATTATTATTAGTATTATGACTACTACTATTCTCTTTGCTGTGTGCCGCATACGCCCCGCGTTGCCAACTCGTGATAAAATCCCCTCGACTGCCGTGCCCCGCGCCTCGACTTCCCGAAGGGCCTACGCTCCCGTCCCTTGTCGTACTCGTCCCGCTTCTCGTGCTCCTCGGAGAGGAACTCAAATACGCCGCCCTGGCGGAATACGTCGACGAATATCCATCTTCGCTTTGCTCCGAATCACTCGTCGCCGCAAAATTCCCACCCTGTAAGCGATTCAGTTTACGTTCCAGCAGAACGTTTTGTTGCAACAGCTTCTGTATCTGCGCTTGAAGCTTGTTCACGATATTCTCCTCCTCGGTTTCCAGCGAGTGTTCGATGGCGACTTTTTCCCGTCTCAGTTTCTCTCCTTCCCCGTGTAATCTCTGTATTTTCTCTCTCAACCGTTCTCGCTCTTTCGCCAACGTTTTCTTCTCCTTCGCGAGTTGATCCACTTGTCGTTGTAAACGGTTCCCGACAAACTCCGTCTCGCTTTCCAACTGTCTCTCCAACTCAACTTTTTCCCGCATCACTTCGTCCAACTTCTTCTGCAACGCGTTCGAGATGTGTTCCTCTTCCTGGTCTATTTGTACCAACAGTTTATTCTTCTCCGCATTCATCGTTTCGATTTTTCGCATGAGTGCGTTCGCGATCAACTCCTCTTCCTTTTCCATCTCCGAGACGACTTTCGTCGTCTGCGCTTTAATCGCGACGTTCTCCTCGAGCAATTTCGCGTTTTTTTCTTTCTCGCTTCGTAACTCGAGCGCGAGTTTTTCCAACTGCGCTTGGAGTTCAATCACGTCCACCATTATTGAGTCTCTTCTTACGTGTATATAATCTCTCTGAGTAGTTTACGCTCGATGAAGAGTGCGTGTCTTTATAAAACCTGAGTAAGAGGAGGAGTTTATTCAAAGTGCGGAATAACCCAAAAAATCATGTTCGAGAGAGAAAGAAGAGCAAGCATATACTTTTAAGAACACCTCTGTCTGAAAAGAATTCGAGCAGAGAATAAAAGGTAAATGACTACGATGCGTCTTTTTAACGCGTAAACGCGAACACGAGCGCTATTTGTTTTATATAATAATATTTATTGCGATGTGGATTAAAATTTCTAGAAGCGCTTTATAATAACATGGTGGTGGTGGTTTTCATCGCGACGGTCTCCTGTTGTTGTTGTTGTTGTTGTTTGGAGTGTTGTTGTTGTTGTTTGGAGGTTGCGCGTTCGCTAAACCTTGCGCGAACGCTTGGAGGCCGAAAGCGAGGAGAGGCGCCAAATCGTCACCCCGAGTGTTCGGCGGCGGCAAAGTACTACTACTCGTCGCGCCCGCGTGACCTCCTAAAACCTCGCTCCGTCCTTCGCTAATCGCATCCGCGTCTTCGGCAAATACCGTTTGGCCTCTCGTGTTTCTCATTCTGTTTTCCATGACTTTGAGCATTGGCGTAATCGCTCGACCAAAGGGCGTATTCAAGACTTCGTTCGGTAGGTGGACGATGTGTTCGGGAATCTTCTTCCCGACTAAAAACTCGCAACACTCGTCCGAGAAGTTGTTGCAATTGTGTTCCAACAAATTATACGTGCCAACGTTAAACCGTGGGTGTATTTCGTCCAGAAACGTTTGGAATAACTCCTCGTCGACTTGCGTCTCGCCCATTTTTAAGATCTGTTTCGGAACGCCAAACTGCGTCTGCTTTGGAATTCCAACTTGCATTCCGTGGCCAAACCAGTACTCTTTCCCGAAAATATGCACGGACGTGTGCCACACGCCGTCGATTTTCTTCCCCAGGAGTTGCTCGGAAAGCGCAGAGGCTAAGCCGTCGCTGTTTTAATGATGATAATGCGCAAAGAGAGAGAGGTGTGAGTCTATCTAAAGAGAGAGAGAAGAAAACGAAACGTCGCGGAAAGTGAAAGCAAGCGCGCACCTCAAATCGTACACGAACAGTTCAACCGCCACAAACTTTAAGTGCGAAGAGGAGGTCATTTAGTACTACTACGCGCGTGTGTGTATATTTATATATTTATCGCGTGCGTGTTATCGTGTGCGCGTTTATTAAAGGCGTTTTTTAATGACGAAAAGAAGAGAAGAGAAGAAGCTTCTTTTCTCTCACACGTGACAAACGCAGACACATTCTCGCGCTCCTTTATGAAGCTCTTGTTGTGCACAGTTTCTGCACCTACTACAGTACATCTAAATCTAAATCGCTATCTAATAACGACTCTGCTAAGTGTATATATGTTGTCAATCAAAGTCTGCAAAATTTTCTTTGCCATCGACGCCTAATGATGGTCGCGTAATAACGCGTTCGATAACGCAATAGTAGTATTCTTTGAATTAATGGGAGACGTACTCGCTGTACCGACTGGGTTTGAGTCTTTCGCGAGTGCACAGGCTCTCCCAATCCGCGACGCCCGGGGCTAACGCCTCCAACGCGAGCGCGAAGGAGAGGACGGGTTTGTCGCCGCCGCCGGCGCGCCTCGCGTGTTTGACGACGTTCCAAAACACCCTCGGCGACGCCATGGCCATTCTTTCCGGGGCTAAATTAACTCGATCTTGGTCGTTTTCGGCGACTATTTTAAGAAGCGCGATTAAAAACGGCAGAGGAATTTCCGGGAAGACGTCTTGAAGTTGCGATTTTTGGTGTTGCGTTTTCAGCGCCAGCTCTTTGGCGATTGCGTACGTCGCCAAAAGACGACCGGCTGGGTCGTTCGGTAACGGTTGAATCGAGTATTGGTTGTTCAGAACCGCGGCAACTTTTTGCCTTCCTTGCGTTTCAATCATTCTTTCGTCGATGGCGTTGCGTAACTCGGTGCGTAACTCGGTCGTCGCGCCGCCTTGCGTCGCTCGGAGTAAAACAGCTGCGGATTGGGCCATACCTTCGCGTTGGCGCGAAAGGAAATCATCGTTGTCGTCCCTGCCATCCGGATCGTCAAGCATGCGAGCGGAGGCTATTTCCGAATCGGGCAGAATACCGTTGAGTTTTCTTCGGAGCTTTGCATCCGCGACGTCGTCGCGAACGTCGTCGTTTGTCTGTTGCTTGCGCTTCTTGCCGTGGTTGTTTTTCGCCGCAATTGGTTCTGGCGGAGGTATTTCCTCAGCAGCGACGACGTTGGTGGCGGTCATTAACGTTTCTTCTTCTTTCTTTAGTGTCAACGATGCTTCGGTTTCAACGCTCACAAAGTCGCGATTTCGCACGCCGAGTAAGCCGATGGCGCATGTTTTCGGTAAATCTTCGCAGCTTCGCATCGGAAAGCCGCACTCGATGATTGGTCTTTCCTCCGCTCGGATGCCGGTCGCTTCCAAGCACATCCGCTGAAGTTCGGCAACAGTCGTGTTTTCTCTGTTTGGTAGACGTAATTCGTAAATGCTGCTTCTGTTACATTTCACGCGCACTCTCCATTCGTCGCTCGCATCGGCTTTGGTGATATTCTTGTGAATGTTGTTGACGACGTTCACCGCTTCTTCTTGTTGAATTTGTATCGTCGACGCGAAGTCTTCCTCTTCCTTCTCCGAAAAGAAATTCTCCTCGTGTGATTTCGGTTCTGCATTTTCCTCGATATCTACCAGCGACAACTTCTCCAAAACGCGCCTCCCTGATCGATTTACTTCTTCCGTGAGACTGTTCTCCATCTTCTCCGCCGACTGGTCGTTTTCTTCGTCCTTCCTCTCGTAGTTGTCGCGGGAGCGTTTTTCCTTCTCCTCCTTCTCCCATTTAATAAACGCCGCTCTCGCTTCGAGCATCGTTTCTTCCGCCGTACCTCGCGCGACGAGCACTTCCACGTGCACGATGCTTTGCTGTCCCATTCGGTGCGCTCGAGAAATTACTTGTTCCTCTAAACTCACATTCTCCAAAGGTTCCATCAAAAAGACGCGATTGACAAAGGAAAGATCCAAACCTTCCGCCGCAGATCGATCTAATAGTAAAACTGGACAGTCCGGATCGTCTCTAAACTGAGACAAAGCGGCATCTTTCTGCTCACGACTGTATCCTTGTCTGGAGAGCGATTGAAGCGGTACTCGACCTTCCGTTAAACACACGTCGACGACGTGTAAATGCGTCTTGAACGAGCTGAAGACGACAATCTTTGGCAACTTTTTTGTAGCGTCGAAAGACGCGTCAACCTCGCGTCTTAAGATGGGCAACTCAATTAATCCTTTCATTCGCGTGTCCGTTCTGTACCCGTACCTTAAATATGGAACTTGATTCGCTAAGTGCTCCAAGTCAGCCTCGCTGAAATTTTCGCGATTGGCGTGCACTTCCACCAGATGCTCTTTGACTATTCTCTCCGTAGCTTCGACGCTTTCCAACTGCGTCTTAGTGACTGCTACGTTTAACTCGCGCAAACGGCTAAGCAAAAAATCAGCCTTGGAACTCTCGTGCGAAGAGCGCTCGTCGTTCATGTTTACCGTCCAACCTCTTTGCACGTACGAGCATTGTAACTCGATGAGATCCTGAGGTACTGGCTGACACGGCATCAGGTTGTCCTCGCGAGGCGTCGCCTCTTGCATTTTGTACGGAATTCCACACTTTGCACATCCGCGAGGTGCCAGACGACGAACTCTCTTCGCATCATCATCATTATCATCATCGTTGCCGCCTTTCATCATCGTGCTCTTATTTTGTACGCACTCGACGCACAAAACGTGCGCGCACGGCGTGACCATCGGTAAATACGCCAAAATGCCGCAAACATCGCACACAAACTCGTACCGTGTCATCGCGGGAATCACGCGATTAATCATGCCTTGAATTTTCACGGCATCCGTCATTTTCAGCTTCGCTTTCAAGTGCGCGTATAGATCTTGTTCTGCTTCATCGATTTCGTCGTTTGAATACGTCAAAGGCATATCGCCGATGACGCATGCAGCTTCGCGCAAGTTCACCACCGTCTGTCTCGCTTCTTTCGCGTTCTTTGAGCTGAGTAAACTTTGCTCGTGGTTTGGATCGAACCAATCCGCGAGCAACATCGATCGTTGCACGTGCGAAACCATTCGGTTGTAGGATAACGCGTGCTCTTTCGTAAAAGGTACGGAATGTGTAATTTTCCGAACCGGAGGTAACCTTATGTGCGATTTACACGTGCGAATCATTATGCGCTGCAAAAGCTCGAGTAAAATTCGCGCCGCTTCTGATCGCGCATAAATCATCGCGACGGATTTATCCGTATCGTTTTCTTCCTTCTTCTTCTTATTGTTATTCGCGTTCCTTTGCTCGAGGGGTCTTGAGACTAACGTGGCAAAAAGTCTCGCGTTGGCGTCGAAAGGCGATTGCTTCAGAAAGCCGAGCAAAGGTTGCAAGTGCGTGACGGTTGCTCCGCGAAACGTTGCAGGCGTTGGCGTACCAGTCATGAGCCATTTTGCGTGACTTTTCAAGTTTGTAATGACGTGAAACCTGTTCGATAACGCCAAAGATGCACCGATTTGGTGGCCTTCGTCTAAGACGATGCGATTGAAATGAATCTGAAAAAACGCGGAATCCTTGTTTCCATACTGAGACGAAAGCGCGGATAATGGCAAGATAATTATATCCTTATCCGCGAGTTCTTCCTTCCACTCTTCCATCCTCCCGTTCGTTCTCCATTCGTCCGTTCTATACGTGTCGCATTCGCAAATGTTTTCGAGCTTTTGTACGTACGAGCCTAAACCGTAATAATTGTTCCGCTCGGCTCTTCTTTCCGAGTCGTGCGTTTGATTGTGAATGACGCCAATTCTAGGAATACCGTCTTCGCGCTTTCGAGAGCCACAACAATAGGCTATTTGCTCGAGCCAATGCGCAACAAGCGGCTGCGGAACGATAATCAGCGTCGTTTTCGCGAGATAAATTCTCTTGCCACCGATAATCGTCGGATTGTCCAATTTTTGCAACTGCGGCACTTTGAAGCCGCTCTCCTCTCTTTCGATTTCGAGCCAAGCATCGTGAAGAGCGCGCTTGTCGAGCACGAGTATATCACCGGGTTCTCTCCCATTTTTTTTTTCTTCTTCATCTTCTTGTTGTTGCTGCACCGCAGATAAAGATGGTGGACCAAACGCGTATCCAGATTGAGATTTTGAACTCGCTCGTCGAATGATGTTGAACGCGTCTAAAACCATCGGTTGATCGTCGTTTCTTCGGAACGGTGGAATGACGAGATACTTCTTCTCCGATATTTCGCCCGCGTTGCGCAGGACGAATTCAATCACATCACGCGTTGGTTCTTTGCCGCTTCTTGCGTGAGAGAGTTTGAACGATTGCATAAAAAATCGCGTGTTTCGTTTCAAGCTTTCCCGGCCATCGTCGTTGGCGACATCTTTTGTATTCTTGTTCGCGTTGCGATAATAATACCCAGGCGGCGAGGACCACGTCGAAACGTCTTCATTGAAATATAAATCTTCGTAGTTTCTACCACGACCAGATTTATTTTCGTTGGAAGCGTACGAGGCGAGCGTCGGCAACGCACCAACGAGCATACCTTTTTTTTCGAGATTGGCGTAGAGACCTAGGGGTGTCGACGCGCTGCTTCGACGCGACCGGCGTAAATTTGAAGTCGGCGTTTTCGATGGTGCTACTAACTGGTTGTTCCGCTTTTTCTTTCCTGGTTCTTCGTGTTTCTTGCTGATTATCTTTGCTTCAGATGATGGCGTTTTTGCGTCCTTGTCCTCTGCATCTTCTTCTTTTATATCTTCTTCCTCCTCGTCGGCGGCGTCGTCCGCTGGCGTTGCTACTTGTTCTTCTTGAAAGACCGGTTCGTCTACGTAATACGGAACCTTTTCTTCCATGTTCTCTTTCTCTGGATGTTCAAATTTTATCGTTAAGCCTTTCGGTGGCGGCGCGTAGCTCCCTCGAGTCGCTAATATTAAAGCGCACACCGTGACGGTTTTACCTAACCCTGGCTCGTCGCACAGAGCGCCTCCGCAGGAATCGCTGAAATAGTTTGGCGGCGTTCTGGAAAGAATCCCGGTACTCGTTTGCATGTAAAACGGAAACTCCTCCCGGTTACCGTTTTCATCATCGTCATCATTAGAAGCGAACAATTCCACCCATCCTGGTTCTAAAACCACCCCCAACGAATCCCTTCGCTCTCGCATTCTCATCCACGCCAACGCCGCTCTCTGATGCGGATGCAACGTCAACTTCAATCCGGGCGACGTCTGATCCATCACCGCTCGAAACCCTTTCGAAACGCACTGTAACCGTCCCGCGGATTTAGCATCTAAATTCTTCACGATTCTTTCCAACGCCAACGCCGGTAAATCCCCAGGACACGGAAACCTCTCGTCAAATCGATCAATCGTCGGCAACTTGGAATCCTTCCGCGCTTCCGGTCGAAGCTTTTCCAGTTGCGATTTTAACGTATCGTGTTCTCCCGCGCCTCGGTGCATCTGACACCCAATCACGCCGCAGAAACTCTTCTTTGTCTTCTTCTTCTCTCGTTTTGCTTCTTCTTTCCCTTGTTCTTGTTCTTGTTCTCGTTGTTCTCGTTGGTCCAAAAAATGTGTCAACACGAATGCTAAAGATTTCGGAAACTTTGCAATCCCATCCTCTCGTCGTTTCTCCGCCTCTTCCTTCTCTTCCTCTTCCTCGTTCGTTTTAAAAAAC
>JACLAB010011228.1_pt1 | contig 11583 bp, 9 predicted proteins | sample 8027921 | NCBI WGS metagenome assembly JACLAB01 (sample SAMN15725117, study PRJNA655200) | protist metagenome | isolation source: fluorescence activated cell sorting (FACS) single amplified genomes of... | place: USA: West Boothbay Harbor, Gulf of Maine | collected 2000-07-19
TGACAAAAAAATATTTTGACGATTTTGGATAAACCATCACACAACATCACCTCTACGAGCTCTCTCGTTTATACACTACTCCGCAGAGAGAAGGAAGAGACACGAAGATAAGAAAACTTTTTGCGGTGAGAGAGATCGAGAGAACAAAGACAGAGATACGCAGAGAGGGTTACAAAAAATGTCATCCTCGTCGTCTTTGCGTGCAGCGCTGATGACACCAACAACGTCGTCGTCGTCGTTTAATCTTTTTAATCTGCGTCATCAAAAAGATTATTATTATTCGAAGAGAAGCGCGCGTTGTTTTAGGAGCAGCAGTAGTCGTAGTCGTAGCGTGATAAAGAAGACAACAAAGATGCTTAAAGTGTTTTCGAGCAGCAGCGATAGCAGTTCTTCTCGGGGAGAAGATGGAGGAGAAAAGAAAGCGGAAGATATCCCTCCGGAAGATTACGCCATCGTGGTGGAACTTTTGGATTGCGAAACGGGTGACGAGATTCAAGAAAAAGCAGATTTGATGGCAAAGAACGGGTTAATCACAGCCGGGGTGGTGGAAGCGGCGAGAGTTATACTAGACGGGAACATTCAGCAAGGCCAAGACGAGGAGATTATTTTGATTTTACGAGCGATATACGACGTGCTTTTGAAAGAGTTGCAAAAAATTCGAGCGCCGTACGCGAAGAAGGTGCTCGAATTCGCGCAGGAAGTCATGGGGATGTTCACGGCGGAGGATTTGGAATGCAACAATGAAATGGCGTTATCGAAAGTGAGGTTGGTGTTGCAAGAGGAATTCGATAAGGACGAAGAGATTGGCGTGACAAGAGAAGCGTTGGAGAAATATCTAGGCGACGTGTTGCCGGTGATGGACATGCAAGACGACCGATTGAAAGAACAGCTCGCCGCGTGCGAGGATCCGAAAGTACAAGTCCAAATGGTTGCGCAGATGATGCAACGGACGAAAGAGAGAATGCAAATCGACCATTTAAGAGAAGTTGCGAGAACATTTAGAAGCGAATGATGAGAATAGAAAAGAAGAGTTTTTCGCGTTTTGTATTTGATATTCACAAAAAAAATGTTTGACCACCTTTATTTATGTTTATTCGCGATGATGAAATTTGAGAAAGAACGAGATGCGCGTCTCGCGATGAACTCGCTGTTGTGTTTTTATTATTAACCTCTGAGACCTGAAAAGCCCGGTTGCGCGAACGCGACGTGGTGCGCGGTACCACTTTGAAACAGAGGATCTTGCGCGACGATGTTGTTGATGCCACCGAGTGAGCTCACACCGAGACCACCAACGCCGAAACGATTGAGGCCGCCGATGCCGCCACCGAAGCCGATACCGCCGCCCAAACCTTGGAGCAATTTTCTCGCCGGCGTTTGTTTTTGGTCTTCTTCGGGCGTCGGCGGCAATCTCACGAGCGCGATGTGTAACAGCAACGGTGGTTCTTTGCTTCCTTCGCTGTCGTCGTCGCCTTCCAAAGAAGTCTCGTTCCCTCGAATCTCTTGCAACGAGACCAGATTCGGCGTTCCGATGAATACGATTTCTCCGTCCTCGTTCGTATCGCCTTCGGCGATTAATTCGCAAAAGTGCGACGTTTCCGCCACGTCGATATCCGCTCTCCCGCAAGTGTACTCGTCGTAATCGTACGCTCCGCCCATCATCGGAGACCCCATGCACTTCTCCGGGTGCGCAAAACCACACACGACTGCCCCGTACGAGGCGTTCGGCGTCAACTGTTCGCTCACCGCGACGAACTTCATCGAGTAGTTATTCTCGGACGTGGGCAAAGTCGTCGCCACGAAACTCTCGGTGACGACTCTCAACCCATCCGCCTCGACGTCCGCGAACGTTTGCACGTCAAACGCGTCCGCATCGGTCACGTTCAACTCCTCTTGAATCTCTCCTGCCAAGAAAGTCGCTCTTTCCAAGTCATCCGCAGACGGGAACGTCTCCCGCAAAGCTTTTCGTATCGCGTCGTTGTTCACTCCCAAAACAACTTCTTCATCTTCTTCCATCTCTCGTCGTTGTTGTTCTTCATCTCGTTGCTGCTGTCCCGAGACGAGGACGACAAAGAAACAGAGGAGCAGCAAACAACGAGGCGCGAAAGAAAGAAAACCTCCACGCCTTCTGCTTACTCCTCCCATGATGCAAACGACGACGATAAAGACGACGAGGAAGAAGACAATCTGTTTTTGCTTTTTGCGTCTATAAGCGGCGCGTGTGGTGGGTTTATCTTTGCGCGCGCGGTGTATAAGTGGGTGTACTTTTATGTATCTTGGGAACAGTTGTTAGATACAAAATAATGTGGATGATCAGAGATTTGGTCAAATTCTTTTTCTCGGATTTTTAAAAAAAGACGTTTTATTTACTCGATTTTGACAAATAATCGAGATAGCGGGGAGAAAGAAGAAGCGTTTAGATGAGGATGACACAGAAGAAGGCTTTGAAGAAAAAGCAGCAGAGAGGAAGAAGAAATGAGAGAAAGCTATATTATTTGGAAATAGATGATTAATTACATGCGCAAACCAAATCGACTTGGCGCGGATGCGTTTTGTCCGCGAATATCCGCTCTCCCCGATCCTTGGCCTATGATCGTCTCAATCTTTGACTCGACCTGAGTCCCGCTCGCGGCGAACCCGGTCCCTCCTCTTTGCAAATGAATCACGTCCTTCTTCGGATCTACTTTCTTCCCTTCGTACGCGCCTTCTTTCTTAATCACCAGATCGTACGCCTCTTTCGAAATCGCGTCGCCGGTTGGTTTTAAAATAACAATCGGCGTGCTATTCGTAAACGTCTTCATGATCACCGGACAAATGAAAACGGATTCGTCGTCCGTCGCTTTCGTCCACTTCACTTTCGTCAAGTCTTTCGCTCTTAACTTCTTCCCAGTTTGAGGACATTTCGTGTATAAACTATTCTTCTTCGCGCTAATTCCGCTACTACTACTTTCCGCGACGTTCTCCTTCGTCCTCACCGTGTTCGTCCAGAACTCGTTCAAACTCTCCGCGCGTTCCTTATCGAACTTTGACCCAAACTCGGATCTTTTTGCGATTTGTTTTCCATCTCCATCGTCGAAGACGTCGTCCATCTCTTGGTACTTCCTTCCGCCGTGATTTTGCGCGTGAAACTTCTTAATCTCTTTCGCTTTCGCGTGCTCTTCCTTTTCCTTTTCCTCCTCGCTTCTTTGCATCTTCAAACGCTCCACACTCAGTTTCATCTTTTCGATCGATTTCTTCTGTTCGATTAAGTTCCTCACTATAAACTCTCGCTCGTATAAAACGCCTTCGTCGGTCGCGTACGGGTCTGCGCACACGTGTAATCCCAAGGCGCAACAGTTGAAATCTTTCACGGTGTCTTTCCCTAAGCGTTCTTTGATGGTGCCAAAACCTAACGCTTTGCGTTCGGCGTAGTTGAGGTTTTCCGAACCCATGTTCCCGGCATTTTTGGAGTGTTTTCTCCCCGAACCTCGAGGCATATTTAGAGTGTTTAATGTGAGAGTAGTGGTGTGCTAAAACGCGCGCGAATGTGTTCGATGGAATGAAGAATTTCATCTAAAGCGTTTGCTTTTCCCCACAACAAAGAGTACTACAAACAAACAATAAACATGGCCGTCATCATCGACGACGACGAACGAGAAGACAAAGACGACGCAGAAGAATCGATGGACCACCCAACGACAGGAAATCGCCAATTGGAAGAGTTAGCGCACCACTTAGAGGAGACGAAAATCGAGATGCAGAGAAAAGGGGAGACCTTCGTTCCCATGCGCTCGAGCAACAACAACAACGCAAACGAGATTGGTTTAGACGCGTTGGCACCGTCGCTGGCGAAACCAGTGTCCGCATCTAGGGAGATGTTTGAACGCGCGAAAGAGACGCTCGTTTTGAGCGGGAAAACGAAGATTACGACCGTGTGTTTCAGCAACAAAAGCGGCGTGGTAGGGGTACGCGCGGAAGGGAAAATCGAAGCGAACGAGCGCATTTTTGAACACTCGTGGAGAGAACAACGCGCGCCGTTCGGCGGGATGTGCATGGTTGCGATTGAAAAGTTAAAGTTTGAATACAACGTGAAAGAGGTGTATTTGGAACTGTTAAAGGAGCGGTTTTATAGCGACGGGCGGAAGCAAGCGGTGCCGACGAGCGCGCAGACGTTTCTGAAGTTGGCACCGGAACAGTTCGTGAGAGGAGGAGAAGAGGATTTGGCGAACGCGAAGTACGATTGCATCTCGGATACGTATTACGCGTTGAGAGATATTCAACCGGGGGAGGAAATTTTAATCGCGAAGAAAGACGCGCTCGCCGCGAAACCGGGATCCGTGGCGATTACGTGCGATTCCGAGTCCGTGGAGAACGAACTGTTGAGTTGGCTGGTGGAAGAGGAGTGCGCGCCGTTGCGTTTGCAGCCGTCGCAAATTCACGATGTGGGCGTTTTTCTCGCCGCCGATTATTCGAAGCCAATCGAAATACCGGTGTCGCAACTGAGCGAGTTGTTGCAAGGCCACTTTCGAATGGCGCAGTGCCCGCACGGATGGTTAACGAAGGAAGCTCCCAAGAAAAGTAAGAATGGTAGTGGCGATTTGGATGAAGCGATGCGAAATAGAATCAGAGAACGCTTTGGGTTTACCACGGCAAATCAGACGTTTCCATTGCAAGGTGGGTTTCATCGCGTCACGTTTGCGCAGTTTCTGAATCACGACGGCGATGACGCAAACGTCGCGAGAGATAGGAAGAAACCAGTCGCGACGTACAAATTTACGAATAATCGAAAGGTTGGCAAAAAAGGCGACGAGATTACCATCGACTACCGCGTGGATTCGCCCACAGAAGACGCTCGCGATTTACCCGCGAATAAAGTGTATTACAAATGGGCGATTGAAAAGAAAGGCGGCCCGTGGGATGAGATTGGTAAAGGAGCGAAGGAACGGAAAGGCGCGGTGGATTATTCCAAATGGGACAACATCGATACGGATTCAGATTAGCAATATAGCAGTAGTAGTACCTGGAAGTAGAAGTAAAATCAGTTGTAATAGTAGCAGTAGTAGCAGCAGCAGCAGCAGCGGTGCAATCACGTCAACGCTTATCGACGAAATCGTTAATTTCACCAGCCACGAAATCTAACTCTACCGGTTTTAAGCCGCGTCCAAACTTATACGACTTCGCGCCAACTTCCATGGAAATGATTGAATTTGGAATCCCGTTGGTGATGCTCTCGACGATGACCTCCGCGCCGGAAACGTCCTCAATACTCCCCGAATCATTCACGTATTCTTTTTTACCGATCGTCCTCGTGACGATGTTAAAGTCGGTATCCGTCAAGGAAATTTCCGCAGATTCAAAGGTTTCGTCGATGAAGCTCTTCCCCATTTGACCGCCTGCGAGCCAGAACGGGATGGAAAATAACGCGAAGAACGCTCCGCCAGATGCCAAGGCACCAACCGTCCACGTGGCTACGAACGCGTTCCACGCTATCGCAAAGCCCCCTGACATGGCGCTATTCCCGGTGAACCCCGCGGGAGGGATTAAAATTGCCAGTTCTTTCGTGTCTTCGTTTCGATACACTTGCACTTTCGTGTTTGCCGGTTTCTTCCTTCGATTCGGTCGTTTCGATTCTAGTTCCGAGGATATCGTCGTGCTAAACCCCGGAGCGCCGAAGGTTGTTCGGCCGTAATACGGATCGTACGGGTCGTAATATTGTCCTCTGTTGTCGTAGTACCCGTCGTCTTCCTGGTAGTACTCGTCGTCGTAATACCTATCTTGTTGTCTGCTAGTGCTACCGTTTCTAGTGCTATTATTCTTCATCTCTTCTCTTCTTTGCGCGCCTCTTTCTAACAACTCTAACGCCTCCTTGGCGTTTCGAAACCTGTCCTCCGGCAACGGTTCTAATAGAATATCGAGACACCTTTCGATGTCTCGATCGTCGATAGTCACTCTCCCTCTGAATGCAATTTTTAATCTCTCGCTCGGGAACGCGCTCGGCGGGCACCCGCTCATGGCAAACAAAATCGTCGACCCAACTCCGTATTGATCACTCTTCTTTCCTACTCTTCCTTGTAACTGTTCAGGCCCGGCATACCCAAACGTCCCGACCGAAGTACCGACTCTCGTCATCTCCATTCCGCCGGACACGGCGCTCTCCGCGACCGCACCAAAATCCACCAAACTTATCGTCTCGTTCTCCATATCTACGATGACGTTATTCGGCGTAATATCTCTGTGCCACACCGGCGGCCTGAGCGTCTCTAAATACGATACCGTTTCTAACAGTTGTACCAACATCTTCTTCACGAACGGCTCGGACGGGCGCCACGTTCCGCTTTCCACCAACTCCGTCAACGATTTGCCTTTCGCCACTTTTTGCACCAACACAAACTCCAAATCTCCACTCTTCGTCCCTTTCTCAATCTCAAAGTGCTCCACGTATTTCGGTATCGTCTCATAATCGATGGATTGTAAAACTTTCGATTCGCGCTCGAACGAATCTAACGCTTTCCAAGGCGACGCGTCATTATTCGCTCCTCCGCCAGCACTCATTTTCTTCAAACTTTCCCAAGGTAAAACTTTCAAAGCCACCTCTTCTCTAACGTTTCCCACCAAGTGCTCGCACAACAACGTTTCCCCGTACGAACCGGTCCCGAGTAAGTCTTTCACCACGTACTCTTCTTTGATAACATCGCCCGTTTGGTAATACGTGCCAACTCCTCCTCCTCCGGTGCTCGTCCTCAAAAGATTACTTCCCGGGGAAAAAGAAGAAGTCTCCTCGTTTACGTCGTCATCCTTTGCGGCCGCTTTCGTTGCGCCTCGTGGTGGTCTCCCTGAAGAAGTACCTTTACGACGAGAATACGGGAGCGACAAAAACGGATGCTTGGAAAGCAAAAGTCTTTGAGTCATACTCGTACGCATTGGTGTCGTCTCGTAAATTATTCGTGGATAAAGTTATGACGCAAGTTGATTACACAAGTGACGTAAAAAGACTTTGCGAAGAGCGGATGATGTACATGTACATGTATATATTTAATTACAAAACGCGTCGTCGCACGACACAGAAGAACAAAGCCCCCTTCCCTCCTTCTTCTCCTTCTAGTATTATCTGGCACTAAACCCGGGGCCAACACCAAAGTCGTCCGAATTACTCTCGTACTCTTTCGCGCACTCGGCGTATCTGCCGCCTCTCAACATTTGAAAATTGTGTTCTCGCTCCATGATATTGGGGACGTTCCCGGTTGGGACGCCGGTGGTTAAAGAAGTCCCCGCGTCGTCGACTAAAACAAACCTCGAAAAGTCCCCCAATTCCCCTGGAACCCAAACGAGTTTCCACGCGATTTTAGACTGGAATTGCACGTGCGCGACGTCGTGCGGAGGTTCTTGATTGGCGCCGAGCGAACACGTGCACCACGTCCCGCCGGGCCCGGCGTCGGGTAAACTCGCCGCTCGAATCCCCTCGCCCAGTTGATTTCCAACCGCTATGCCTCTCACCGACCCGTCGTGTTCGTTATCCGCCGTTTGCATCAACATTGTCGTCGCGTCCACGTGGTTGAAATCGTTAAAGCAGTGGCCCGTGTTGCCCTTTCCCGGTGCCACGTTCGTGAGGTCTCGTAAACCAGCCGCCCATAAGAGCTTTGGGCGAACAATCGCCTCCCAATCTTGGGACAGTTCATTCGAAGTGAGTGACTTCGCTCGGTTTTTGCACGTCTCCAATCGTTCATCCGCCGTCCCCGGGTACTCGCTGTCACCCATGATGGAAAACTCCGATATCGACGACGACTTCACGCTCGACGGAAACGCACTGCACAGGAATAAGAAGGAAAAGGATTTGCGCAAGAAGGAAGATCTCTTGGCAGTACTCGTAATAATGGTGCGAGTCGCGATGCGTTTAGATGATGATGATGATGATGTCGTCGTTCTCGTGGCAATTGTTCTCGCCCCCGCAAACATTATACGCGTGTGTTTAGCGCGTTTACTTTCCGGGAGAAGTGACGTCTGCAAAGTCTCCATTATCTCCCCTAATAACACACGAACACAACGCCGGAACAGAAGACATACGAATACACAAATGTTGTTTTCTCTTCCCTCATTCATGAACCGAAAACCGTTCCGGAGATTTCTGATACTCTTCCTCGTTTTCGTCTTGATTCCGTTCAGCGGGAGGATGTTTTATATGCAGAAGTTGGATTTTCTGCGACACCGACAACAACGGAATGTTTCTTTGGTGTTGCATCACCTCAACAAATCATCATCATCGAACAACGCGACGACGAATCATCATCATCCGCAGGTGGAGCAAGAACAACGTCATCAAAAGCACGAGGAAGAGGAGAAGAGGTTGTTGGAAGGGAACCCTTTGGCGGACGGGTGAGCTGTTGTTGTTGCCAACAGAAATCCCCTAACGAAGGAGCATGTAGAGAGAAAAAAATAAGCGGATTCCTCATTTTCCGCTTAGCGCGCGCGTTCACGTATACACACAACGCGAGCGAGAAAACGAACAAAATGGCCGCGAATCGTCCGGAGGAGACCAACGAGGACGCGAATTCTAATACTTGCGATCACGAGGCGTTGTTGTTGAGAACAACAAGGCTTCCGGAGTGTCCTTCGGAGGAGCGAGAAGAGGAAACAGCAGCGGCGCTGAATAAAAAACAACAACCAAAGAAGCAAATTTTAACGCATGTTTTGCCAAAGACTTTGGTGGAAAAGACTTTACCTATTCTGCGCCTGTCTGGATTGACGCAATTTATCGTCGGTTCCGGAGCGGTCGGGTTAGCGGTTGGTCTCGTCGTCGGTGGATGCATTAAAGACGTGGTGGATTCGTTCACGTCGGCGTTTATATCGCCTTTGATTGCGTTAATCGGAGGGAAAAGAGAGATTGAGGATTTGTACTTCTCAACCGGGGGGACTCGATTTGAGTACGGCGCGTTCCTCGGCGTCATGTTGGAGACGTTTTGTACGTTGTTTTTCGTGTATTATTTGATCGTGGTACCGATGAACGCGTTGACGAGCTTTAAGTACGGGCCTTTGGTGAAGTGCGACGAGTGCGCGTCTTGGATTAAAGAGAGCGCGAAAAAGTGCCCGCAATGTTGTTCGTATTTGGACGAGAGACGCAAACAGAATTTGGCGAATCCCGCGAAAGAAGAATCGAGACCTCCTCGGATGCGTCACTCGCGAAGTTTGAGCGACGAATTGATGCGATGGTAAAGAAAAGAGGAAGAAGAAGTTTTAATGCGATACGAGTACCTTTGAGTTAACATATAATACGTTATTCGCGTGTATATTCTTCGTGTTTGTTGCCACCGCTGCTGCCGCTAAGTAGTATTTACCTGTCTATTTCTGCCCGCGCTTGCGCTTCCTCTCTCTCTCGCAATCGAGCTTGGGCCAGTTCTTTCCGCTCTCGCTCTCTTCTCCCTCCTCTAATCCCGCCTCCTTTTCTCTTGAATCGCTTTGGCGAGGAAGTAGTCTTTGTTTTATCGTCAATTTGCTGTAAAGGCGTGGACGGCGACTGAGGTTGCGACGACATCGATCTATCCTCGGACGCTCCAGCGCCTTCCTCGAACGCCGTCGCGTGCGACGACATATTTTCTGATTTACGCTTCGGGAACTTTCGCGACGCGTCTCTCGTCGCGTTTCTTCTCTTGTCTCTTCTTCCACCTTCGATATCTTCTCTTCTTCTGTTAGCGTTGTTGTGGTTAGTGTTGTGTTGGATGCTTACTTTCGAGAAACTTTGTTCCGCCTCTCTGAGCTCGCGCGAGGAAACCCCTAATAATCCAACCTCCTCCTTCATCCCTTCTTCTTTTTCTTCATTGCCTTCCTCTTCGTCTTCGTCTTCTTTGGATGACGTCTCGGAGGATTCTGAAAGTTCTGTCGGTGCCATGGCCATGATGATATCCATGACATCTCGCGCGCGTTCGATTGCGTCCATCTCTTCTCTCGTTACTTTTGCGCTCTGTTGTTGGTTGTGGTGGTGATGGTGATGCTCTCCTCCCGACGAAACGACGGCGTTTGTTGCGACCACCGCGCCGCTGGATGATCCCATATTCAGCATACGTTCGAAAAAATTACCCTCGTCTCTGGATGACGTGCTCATCCTTTCCACGGACGAGCCGTCACCTTGCTGTTGCTTTACCAACACCAAATCCGCACCAGACGTTACCTTTCTTTCCTTCTTCCGCAAGAACAGTTTCGCCGCTTTCGTGTTCATCGCGATGCAAGCGCCGTGTTGCATAACGTCGCGCCTTTGACACACCACCGCTCGTCCAGCGATAACGACTGCGTCCAAATCTTCACCAGTTAACGGTCGCGATCCAGGGGCGCCCGTGTACGACGACATGTGTTTTGCAATGCATGCGTCTCGTTGAATCACTCTCGCGTGCTCGATTTCCACCGACGACGCGTCTTTTACGTCAAATAGTCTCGCAAAGTACAGTAACGATACCAATCTCTTCAAATCTTCGGAATCGTATTTCTTACCATCTCTTTTCATCCTCGCGGCGGCGGCTACAATCGACGCCGAAGGCGGCGTCGGCGGTAAAGGCGGCGACAACATCACCCCTTCCTCCGTCCTCCCAAACTTCAACGGCAAACGCGGCGGCGAATTTGGCGATGCGCTGCTTGCCATCACCGGCGATCTCCCCGTCTTCTCCTCTCCACCTCCTCCTCCAACACCGACACCGCCCAGGGACCCATGTCGAGAAATCGACCTAACAAAACGAGCGCCCGAAGACGGTGAGATTGCGAAAGCAAAACTTGCAAAACAATCGGAAGTTGTTCAGGTGGATCTTTGGAATTATCACCGCGTTCAAGCCACACTTCGAAGGCTGTGAGCTGCTCCGAAAAGAACGAACTGGGCGTAAAGTTTGGAAAGGCTTGCTGGGAGGGATCTTGTTGTTGCGCGCCGTTCGTCCCGGCGGAGGCGCTTTGCGAAGCTGCCATTCTCTTCTCCGCCTCAATCAAATCGGGAATTTGGAGCAAACAATTCTCAACCGCCATATCCCAGGCAAGCCACATCGGATGCTGGTGCGTTGGTGGCAACTCAGGAATGGAAACTGGAGTACAATCGTTCGCGCGCATTATTCGCTCCGCCAATAAGAAGTTGCGGAACAAACTTGCCAGCAATAAATCCTGTCGAAAGAGTTGCTGAAAGAGCGGACGAGGCAACACGTTCCACGCAATTGTATCCGTAATCGCTGTAAAAATCCAGTTGAGTTCACCCAGTGGTGTTTTCCTATTATTTTGTAAGCCTGGAATTTTATCGATGATATCTTCGCTCACGCCGCTTTCGCCTTTCAAAACAGACCGACTCACGAACCATTGCAACGCGATTTTAATTGGTGTCGTCAAACACGCCGTGAAAACATCCGCGGGAAGCTCTACACTTTGTGGTAAGCTTTCGTCTTCCGAGCAAGCGGCAAGAACGATACGTTCCTCTCTAATTGGTGGAGCCGGCGTCGGCGGACGCGTCGGCAACGGTGGGAAGTTAGAAGCGTTGAACGCGCCAGACGGCTTCGCGCTTCGCACTCTCCCTTCAGTCTCGATGTTTTCTCTATTATTGATGTCGTTGCTATTCTTTTCGTTGTGACCGTAATTGCTGTTGTTATCTTT
>JACLAB010010463.1_pt1 | contig 11578 bp, 10 predicted proteins | sample 8027921 | NCBI WGS metagenome assembly JACLAB01 (sample SAMN15725117, study PRJNA655200) | protist metagenome | isolation source: fluorescence activated cell sorting (FACS) single amplified genomes of... | place: USA: West Boothbay Harbor, Gulf of Maine | collected 2000-07-19
GTCGTCGTCGATCGTTTCGGCTGTCATCGACGGATTCGAATTCAAAAGATGCGCGTCAGCGTCTCGAATCGTTCGTTCGTTCGTTCGTTCGCGCGAGAAAAACAAAACGGACAAAACGGGTGCACGCGCGCCGCACCTTTACCGGACTCGCGACGCGTCGAAGCAGGCTCGGGAGCTTGAACTCGTCGTCGTCGCTCGAATCGTCGTTGATCACGACCACGGGCATGATGATGAAGTGCGCGTCACTTTATGACGATTCGATTCGATTCGGTCCGATTCGACGGAGATGCCGAGACTCGTCCTCGAACGACCGGACCGGACGCGCGCGAGGGAGATCCCCGGGTTGGGGTTCGGCGCCGAACGCGTCGAACCGATCGTCGACGAGCGCGGGACGTCGGAAGATGATGATGATGATGATGATGATGATGATGATGAGTTTTACTTGATTGTTCACGGGTTGAACTCGCACAAGGCGAACCCGAACGTCCGGGCGCTGAGCGTGGGGTTGGCGACGCGGGGGAAACGGTGCGTGGCGTTCGATCTTCCGGGACACGGGGCGTGCGATGGGGAAAAACGGGACGCGCGAGGGATATTTAAGGGTAAAGAGGCGGCGTTGGAACGAGCGAGGCGGACGTTGCGAAGCGTTGGGGCGAAAAAGGTTGTCGTGTGTGGGTCGTCGATGGGTGGCGCGCTCGCGGTGTACTTTGCGAACGAGTTGAGGACTGAACGGGAGTTTGAGATTGTTCGGGTGGTGTTGATTAATCCGTTGGTGAAGATGAAAAAGGCGTTTCCGCAGGCGGTGCTCGGGGCGCTCTGGGCGTTGTCGAGGGTGACGCCGTGGCTGGAGGTTTCGCCTAGGCCGACGGATAAGATTGACGCCGCGGATGAGAACGATAGACCAGATTTTGACGACGAGGCGCAGGAGCAGTGCGACGCGGATGAGCTCACGTGGAAAAAAGGGGTGTCGTTGCGCACCGCCGTGGAGTTGTACGATTTGACGCGTCACAACGCGGGTGAAAAGGAAGTCGAGTGCGGATTGGTCAGGCTGAGCTTTCACGTGCCCATCTTGCTCATAACTGGGGGGAGAGACGACGTCGTGCCCCCGGACGCGGCGATCGATCGCGCGAGATTGGCGGTGAGCGCGGGCGGTAAGGCGGAACACGTCAAATTTGAGCGCGCGGGGCACTCGCTGACGCTTCAAAGCCGGCGCGAAGAGTTCTTTGATCTCGTCGCCAACTGGCGATGGGATGCCTAAGTAGTCTATGTGTATAACAAAACCAAGTACAGTGTTTACGTGAACATCTTGTAAAGCGTGAGCGATACGCCCAGGATGACCATGATTAATATCATATCGACGCAAAACCGACGCGTCGAACGCATCTTCGTCACCGCGTGCTTCAGCCTCGCGTTCGCCGTGCGTATCTCCGAATTAGCGTTATCGAGCTTTTCTTCGATCGCGTCCGTGATCGGCTCTTGCCGGTGAATCTCCTCCTGCATCTCCCCGCCGATATCCCTGAGAACGCTCAAACCGCGAGAAATGTTGTCCAAACCTTGATCCTGCTTCTTCTTCCGCGCCTCAAACTCCGCCCTGAACGCCTCACTCGTCTCGCTCTTCTCCATGTTTACGAAAGGATTCGATGACGACCCGGGTTGGGCGTCCTCAGAGATGTTTACAACCTTGGACGGTCCGCCGTACCCACCCGGCGCCGGCCGGCGCTTTTGCGGCGGCAACGCCCTCGACACGCCGTCCGCCACCGCCTCGACTCTGTCCTCGAAATCATCCACTATTTCAATCATGGCTCGCACATCATCTTCGCTCACCCCGCTCGACTTGGCCTTGGCTAGCTTACGAAGCTTTGGCACCTCCCCTCGAAGGTAGTTTTTCCCTCGCCGCACTTCGGCGTTGAGCGTCGCCACCGCCGCGCGACTCTTTTCCGACTTGACGCCCGCCGCCTTTTCTAAAAGCTCATCCAAAACCGACTCACAGTTTGTCAACAACGCCGCGAACGCATCTGTGCCGTGCAGTTTAGACACGCGCTCCTCCACGGCGACTCTCGTCTCGGTTTGTTTCGGTAGGTACGACTCGTACCTGTTTGTTCAAAACGTTTGTCAAACGAATTCGTCAGTCTCACCACTGTTCACGCACTCGACGCGCGCGAGTCTCCCCGCCGCTTCAAACGCCGAAGCGAACGAGCATCTATTCGTCGTTTTCACGCGCACCTATCCATGAGCGCGCCCACGCGCGCGAGCATATCCCCCGTGGACGTCATGGTTCCAAGCCGTTTCCTCCGATCTCTCTCGCGCGCAGACACACGCCCGTCGCGCGTTCTCTTCTCGCCGTCGCCGCCGCGCGCTCGCCCTCGGTCGGTCGTTCACGAGCGTTCGCGTCGGGTGTATTCCGCGCGTTCGCGCGTTCGATCCGTCGGCGTCGTTGAGTGACGTCGGCGACGTTGCCTGTCGGCACCAGAAGAGGCTGCATTCGGCACACGTCGACGCGCAGTCAGCGAACCGGTAACCGCCGCCGCTCGCGAAATCGCGCGTCGAGGAGACGACGGAACGAAGAGTCTTGTTTTTACGCGCGTCGATCGACACGCTCGCACGCTCGCGAGCTTGAACGTTGCGCGTCGTCGGCGAACGAAGACGCGTGTGTTTTCCCTGTCGGTCGGCACCTTCTTCGCCCAATTTGAAGTTTGGATTCCGTCGTCATGTCGACGCTGAGCTTTACCCCGCACCACGCCCTCGGCGGTGGAGTCTTGCTCGGAATCGCGGTGATCGGTAAGCTCGCGCTGAGCGGGCGCGTGCTCGGGGTTTCCGGGGCGTTTAAGGGATTGGTTCGCGGGGCGAGAGAACCTTGGCGGCTCGCGTTCATCGGCGGCTTGCTCGGCGCCGGTGCGTTGGCCAAGGCGATCGATGCGGTGGACCCGACGTTGCCGTTACAGATGGTTGAAACCCCGCGCGCGCTCGCGGCGGGTTTGCTCGTCGGTTTCGGTACGGCGATGGGCCGCGGGTGCACGAGCGGACACGGAATTGTCGGCAACTCGAGACTGAGCGTCCGAAGCATGGCGTACACAGTTGTCTTCATGGTGACTGGCGCGCTCACGGCGACGATTTTCGATACCAACGGTGCGCTAGGCGTGGATTCATCCCATCACGTGCTCGGGTTTGGCGCTTCATACGCTGAACCGGCGGATTTAGGTTTGTGGACGCGCATCGGCGCGGCGAGCGTTTGCGCCTTTGCCGCGGCGCGAGCCTACATCAAGCACAACATTCGTCTCGGTAAGGAAGGCCATCCGAGCCCGAGCAAGAAGCACGCCATCGACGTCGTCGTTGATGGCGCCGCGGGCCTCGTCTTTGGCCTCGGTCTCGCCGTGAGCGGCATGATGTCTCCCGCCAAGGTGAGCGCTTTTCTCAGCGTCGCCGCCGCCTCCTTCGATCCCTCGCTCATCTTCGTCATGGGCGGCGCCATGGGCGTCACCATGCTCGGCATGAAACTCATCGGCGCCAACACTGGCCTTCACAAGCCCACGTGTTCGTACAACAGCTTTGATTTCACCTCGAACAAGTCGGTGGACAAGCGTCTCTTGCTCGGCGGCGCCCTCTTCGGCGCCGGTTGGGGTCTCGGCGGCGTCTGCCCCGGTCCCGCCATCGTCGCCAGCGTCGCCGCACCGAGCGCGTTAAATCTCGTCTGGATCACCGCGTTTCTCCTCGGCATGTTTGCCCACGAATCCGCCTTTTAATAATCAATCTTTCGGGACAGACAGACGACCAACCGCCGCTCACGCGTCCAAAAGTTTCATCGGGTGAACAAAATCAAAACCCTACGCACTAATTACCCATACATACATACATCGTGTCAACACAACACGATTTTCCAACACGCATCCGTCTTGACCCGACCCGAGTTGAGTCGAGCCCCCATGGTATTTTACGAGTCCTGAACCGTCAGTCTCGGGTCCGCGAACGCACCCGACCCACGTCTGGACGCCCGATCGATCGATCGACACACGACGACACGACCCGGCGCGATGGCTTCCACATCTGCCCGAACGACGACGATCCGCGCGCCGCCGACGACGACGACGTGCGCCGCGGCGCGAAGAACGATCCGCCGTGGATCCACCGTGCGCCGAAGCGCCGAGGCGGCGGAGAAAGTGGACGCGACGTCCACCGAGGTGCGTGTTCGCTTCGAGACCGAGACCGACCGATTCGCGGGGTTTACGCTATCTGATTGTTGGATTACGATGGCGACGGATGCGCCGACGCGCGCGCGCGCGCGGAAGAGGGTTTTCGTCGTGGACGACGACGACGAGATCGGTGTTGTGTCTCTCGCGTGCGTCCGCGGGTGGGGTCGCGCGGTACGCGATGGACCGACGAACGCACGGGTGAGGTTCGGTCCGAAGGGTTGGTTTCGTGTTCTTATCCAGTTTGGACGAAGGAGCGAAAGCGCGGGCGTCGGGGGTCGCGCCGCCGAAGAGCGCGCGCGTTCGTTCGTTCGTTCGTTCGTTTCGATCCCGGTGGCGTCACACTGACTTGTTTTTTTGCATTTCTCCGTCTGTAGGTGAAGCAGTTTTACTTTTGCGTCGCGAACGCCGACTTTATGCTCAACGACGAAAACAACGAGCACTTTCCAGAGATTTTGCGCGAGCGTCGTCGATTTTACAAGGAGAAGGCCAAGCCGCAGGATTTCTGGATGGTGCCGAACCCGGCGTTCTTGGACGCGATGCCGGACGTCAAGGCTAAGGTTCGTCAACCGTGCGTCGCGGTTGTGACGACGGATAAGGTTTGGAACGATTTCGTCAAGCTTCGCATGGATAGAGTGTACAAGGGTGGCGTCGAGGGCGCGACGCGCGACATTCTCAAGAGCAACGCTCCGATCGATCCGGACTCTTTCGCCACGCCCGCCAACTGGACCGCGCCGTACGCCAAGTATGCCGCCGGTTGGTGGTCCGTTTTCGAGCCCAATGGCGATTTCTAATCAAACCGAGCGGGGCGTTTCGGCCATCCGAGGCGTCTCTTCCAAGTTGTGTAGCGCACAGAGTCAAGACTAAAAAGTTTCTTCAAGTCGCGCGTCCACCCTCCTTCCTCACACCCCGGCGACGCGTTTCGCGAATGACCACAGCCTCGACCGCGACGACGACGGCGACGATGACGACGCGCGTCGCACGCGTGCGATCGCGAGTCGGTACCTCGGCGACCGGTCGCGGTATCGTCGGCAAACGACGCGCGAATGACGCGAGAAAAAAGATGACGTCGCTTCGAGCGACCGCCACGAACCTCGACGCCGAGAGCACGGTGCGCGAGATGTACAGGCGAATCAACGCGCGAGACGTCGCCGGTGCGCTCGAATGCGTCGATGACGACGTCGTGTACGAAGACTTTAACTTTCAACAGCCGTTCGTCGGGAAGGAGGCGGTGCGAAGGCTGTTTGAGGAGTCGTGCGACGGCATACCGGATGGATTGGACTTTATCGTCGACGAGTGCACGGGCTCGTCGGCGGATGGAGCGAGCGTGGGGATGACTTGGCACGTGGAGATGGATGGAGAAGCGTTTCCGAACGCGCGGGGGTGCTCATTTTATCGGGTGAGTGAGAAGACGGGGAAATTGGCGTACGCGAGAGACGTGGTGGAGAGCCCGGCCAAGTTGGGAGAGGCGAGTTTTTCAATCATACGCGTTGTCGCGCCGCTGGTGAAGAAACAGATTGCGGCGAAGAAGGCAAAAAGTGGCGGTGGTGCGAACGATGTGCAGACGAAAAGTGTTGGGATTGAGCGTCCGATTGGCGTGAAGGATGAACCGGCGAACGCGTTGACGAGCGCATTTTTTTGGCTCGCGGGCGCCGCGTACTGGTACGTCTTGCTGCTTTCGCCGTCGGATAATCCGATTCCGGGTGACCCGGCGTACGCTATCAAACCGGAGACTTTACAAGAGGTTATCGCGTCTTCGACGGATTTCTTTTTCGTGTTGCCGATTTTGAACAAGTTCGGCGTCGATCTCCTTGGACAGGCGCCCGAGGTGCATCCCGTGTCTCTCGGCGTCTTCAACTTTGCCGAAGCGTACATTTTCATGCTTCTCCCGCTATTAATGATGGATAAGCGCGGTAGAGACTTGCCAACGACGAAGATGTGGTCGATTGGCATGTTTTTGACCAACGCGGTGCTCTTGCCGTACATGGCAATTCGCGCCAACACGCCCGTCGAGGGATGGAATCCGGAAAACAGCACCGACGCCGAGGGATGGAGCGAAAGCAAACTCGGATCCAAGGGCTTGATGAGCAAGATTTTCGGCGCGACTGGTTTGGGGGTCGGTCTATTGTCAGTCTACTGGACTCTTTTCGAGGATCCAAGCGCCGGTAATCTCTCCGAGCGCCTCGCCTTTTTCAATAATCTGATGCACACCGATCGCGTTAGCGTCGCCTTTGTCGTCGACATCGCGCTCGTGTGCATCTGGCAAGCGTACTTCATGAAGAAGATCGATAAGGACTCGGGAGCTCTCGCGTACATTCCTTACTGGGGACTTTGCTTGTGGCTAATGCTCTGAGACGATGTGGGCGCCGCTAGCACGAATCAATGTAAAAAAATCTGTCTCTTTCTTTTTAATAATCGTGTCTAATTGAGTCTAGAGCTCAGTCTTCGCCACCTTCTTTTTCTTCTTGCTCTTCTTCTTTTTCTTCTTCGGCGCGGCGGCCGCCTCCGCCGCCTTGCGAGCTTCCTCTTCTTCCGCCGCTTTGCGAGCTTCCTCTTCTGCTCGCTGCGCGAGCTCCTCGCGAGACAACGCAGCGTCGCCTTCAATCTCTTCGCCCATGATATCGCTCAGGTCGAATTCTTCTTCAATTTCTTCTTCGATGATTTCTTCCACCTTCTCCCCGCCCTCAATCAGTTTGGGCATCTCTTGGAATCTCCAAGTTTTCACCTTGCCGCTGAGAACGTGTTCGCAGAACTCCTTGACATCGTCAATTTCAAACGCTCCCTTGTGAGTGGCGTATCGCAATTGCCTCGAGGTAAACACGGTGACAGTCGGGTAATCGACTGGGTTGTTGACATCGAACACGCTCGCGAAGGATCGCTGCGTGGTGGGATCTACCACGGCGAAGTGGAACGGCTTGCCGTACAGCGCCTTGGCGACTGCGTGGAAAATCTTCTCTTGCGCGGAATCGCCACCCTTGATGAGCGCCACGACACACAAACCTCCCTTGGAAGCGCACTCTTCGTCGAGCGCTTCGGAAGTATCGACCGTCTTCGGCATCGCAATCTCCACGTCCGCATCCGCGCCCATGATGTGCGCGCGCAACTGAGAGATCCACATGTTCACCACTGGTTGCATGAGCGACGGGTGTGGATATCTCTGCACAGCCATGCGCATCTGGCCGTCCTCGTCGACCCCAGACGACTCGCGATAGACGCAAACTAACGAGGGGAACTGCTTGACTTGGAACTGACTCGTCAATTCTTCGCTCATGTCAGATGTGACGCCAAAGATGAAGTCTGCGTTCACCGCCGCCATCACTCGCAACAGGGCGCGAGAAGTGGCATCGTTCTCCTCGGCAAAGAGTAAGACTCGAGGTGCGGTGGACGCCAAGCCAAACAAAGACTGATCCATGTTTTTAGCCGTGACTGGTATCGTCAGGTCTGGACTGGATTCGTCAAAGAAACTGGCAATCTTTTCCTCGGCGTAGCCTTCGATGTCGTACGAAGCGGGCGTGTACGTGAGCACTTCTCGATCTTCCTCTTCGTCCGATCTCGGGAACAGCAAAAGTTCCACGCACGCGTCCGGTGATTTAGCAAAGATGCCAAACTTGTCAATCAAAGACTTAGACGCGTCGTCCGACTCGTTTTCGGGAACGATGACTTCGTGCATCGGCAAGACGCCCTCGAACGATCGAAGCCTACGCGGAATCGCTTCAACCACGGACGCACATCGCTCTTCCGCCTTGCTGAAGACGACAAACTGCATCTTATCCTTCTTCAAGACGTTATCGGTGAAGTCGCTCGCCTTGAGCGGGGTCAAGATGGACATGGATGCGTACTGATCCTTCTTTTGCTTGGCGGCGTCGCCCGCGTCTTCGCCCGCTCCGCGAATCTCCATCTTTAGCTCAACCTCCGGACCGGCGTGCTCGGTTAAAAACGCGAGCACAACCTCTCTTTTCATTGAATCGCTCTCGAGAGGTATCGGTGCCGCGGAGGCGTCGGCGGGGTAAACCACCAGACGAGCGCCGCCCGTCGTCGTCTCCGATTGTTCTACGCCTGGCAATTGCGGCGCCTCCAAGCCCTCGTAATACACCTCCACGAATCGCATTCGGCCCTCGAGAGCGTGGGAAATCGCCTTGAGCAACGACGAAGTCGTTTTTTTGTTCGTCAGTAACACCGCCTTGGGGAGCTCACCATCCGTTGACGTCGCGATGCTTTCCTTTGAGACGCCGTCGGCACCCGCGTCTACGCGTTCCACGAGGTGCGACGGCAACGACTTATCCGCAAACGCCGCAATCGTTCTCGCGCTCACATCCATCATTCGCCCCGTCGAGTCCGCGAGCGGAAACGTCTCCGGAAGCTTGACACTCCTCCGTTCATCGTACGGATTGAGCGTCGCGTGCGTCGGATAGGCTAAAATCGCCGGCAACTGTTGCAACCGCACCAAACTCTCAAACTTTTCCATGTCCAAATCCTCCGACAACACGTTGAGGGACCCAAACTTCACCCCGAGTTTTTCCCCAGCCGACACGCTCGCCTTGGCGAACTCCTTTTCGATCATCTCGCACGCCGGGCACTTGTCAGCGTCCGCCGTGAGAGAAACCATCCACGGCTCGCGCGAGCGAAGCACGTCCCGCTCCAGCGTCTCCAGCGTCAACGGAACCACCGAAGACGCCGACACCGTCGCCAGTGCGAACGCCGAAACCAACACAACCACCGCCACGATCGTCATTCGCATCGTTCGCGACGCCATGATCGTTGACGACGCCGACACCGCTGGAATCCTCGTTCGCGTCATCTTACTTTCGATGCACGAAACGAAACGAAACGAAACGAAACGAAACGCGCGTCCGTCCGTCCGTCTTCCCCGTCGGCCCGTCTCTCTACGCGCACACACACCCGGTGACCCCAAACTCGTGACGACCGCCTCACTCCGACGCCGCCCGTCCGTCCGTCCGTCCGTCCGTCGTCGACTGACGCACCGAAGGATTCGGTTCGGATTGACGCGCGCTCAACCATCCATCCATCGATCGATCGATCGATCGAAATCGATCGCGCGAAAACGCCGACATCGCGCGCGCGCCCACGCGTGATTTCCATCGATCGCGCCCCAGGTCCAGGTTCCAGGTTGGGAGGTTCGGCCCCCGGGATGGTGGAGATCTCGGATGTACGTACGTACTACCGCGCGCACTGTTTACACACACACGCAGAGCGCGATAGTCCCGATCCCGAGATTCGCGATCGGTCGATCGGTTCGGTCGCGCGCTTCTGGATAAAATCGACGGGTCACGAACCGCGAATCTCGGGATCGGGTGACCGGCGCCCGGCCCGGTGGCCCGCCCGAGGGTCGCGCGCGTCGCAACGGCATACACGCGCACGCGAAACTTTCGAAAGATGATGATGCAAGCTCTCACGTCCACCAACCTCGTCTCGGCGAAGACGGTTCGGGTCGCCGCGAAGAAGCGCGGACTCGTCGTCATGAACAACTCCTCCGGACCGAAGCGGGTGCGTCGCGAACGACGCGCGAGAGCGAACGAGACGCGGATGCGGACGCGACGCGACGGACGCGGGGCTCCAAACCCGAGTCCCTCGGTGATTTATTGAATCGTGACTCGTCGTGGGAAGGACGGTTTCGCGTTCGCGGGTCGGAGGGCAACTCGACGGAAACGCGGACGCGGTGGACGGCGCGGCGACGTCGACGCCGACGGACGTCGGGGATGAATGCGGGGAAATGTTTCCGTGGCGATACCGCCGCGCGGGAGCGGCGTCGGGGGCGTCGCGGAACGCGTGAGAGGTCGATCGCGCGTCTCGGGTTGGGTCGAGGGGTATCGCGATCGGACGATCCGCGATCCGATCCGCGAGGGAGCGACGGGCGGGCGGAGGCGACGACGATGAGAGACGACGATGAGAGAGAGCGCGGTGACTGACGAATGGATGCGATTGGTTTTCGATGCACACGCAGGGCGTCAAGGCTGCCCCGGCGCAGCGCAACGTCGGCTACAAGGGCTCCACCGAAGCTGGCTCGGCCCCGAAGACGTGCGTATCTATCTCTTCGCGTTATCTTTTCTCGACTCGTCGCGACCTGTATCGATATGGGTAAACAGTCCGTATTGTTGGTTTGGCTGGTGTTGGCGGCGTCGCGCGGTCAAACGCGCGGCGGATGCGAGAGGGAAACACTCGATGATTTCTTTGTTAAACTCGAGACTGACGGTTGATTTGGCTCGCTCGTTTCGTTTTCTTTGTAAATTTCAGGCGCAGCGGTAAGGCTGGCTACGTGTACAAGCTCGGCATCCGCAACGGCAAGGCCAACGTCGACGAATACTCCCCGATCTGGATGCCGCAAGAGTTCAAGTCTGACGGTGACAAGTACGAGGGTAACTTGCTCTACTGGGCGGCGACTGTTGCCGGTGTCATCGGCTCTGGCGCGCTCGCGATCTACCTCACCTCTGCGCTCTAAGCGGTGCTCGCAGAGTCGTCGAAAGCCGTCGCGTGCAGCGGTGGCGTTCGTCTTTAGCATGGTGAAAACGTAGAGAGCGATCGATCGCATGTAATTCACAACGAAGCGCTTAGCTTGCGTTAACGCAGCTTCTTCTCGTGTAAATTTCCTATTCGTGCGCACATGATTCATCTCGATGCGTTGACTCGAGGACGATGAAAATTGCATCGACTGGAGGAGCGTTGGCCACACTCGGGGGCAAGCCACATGTTGTTGGCTAAATGTTTTTAGGGTAATATCACAAAAGTCGCTCGTCGCCTTCTCCTTCCTTTTCTCAGTTTGATTGTTGCTAGGTATTTTGTTTGTTTTCTGTACAGGTGTTGTTTTTTTCGTTGGAAAAAAGTTGCGTCTTATCGGGTATCCTTTGTTGGCGGAATCGGTTTGTGTCGTGTTTTTGTTCTTCTTTTACGTCTTCGCTCGTCCCATGACGCAGTGAGACGACTTTCTCGACTGATGATATGTTAGGTGTTGTGGACGTTGTTTTATTGTCCGTCACCCTTGAGTTGCTTGGTATCGATGGCTCCCATCATTCCACCCATGCCGTCGCCGCCAAATTCCTTCATGGCGAGTCGTTGCTCTTCGAGATCAACCGTCTGAGTGGTGTTCTCGAGCTCTTCGCGAGCCTTGGCGCGCGCTTCTTCGCGTGCGCGAATTTCAGCTTCTTTGGCTTCTTCGACGGCGCGCTTCTTCGCTTCCTCTTCAGCCTTCTTTTCAGCTTCGAGTCTGGCACGTTCGGCTTCGGCTTGAGCGGCGTCCTCTTGGCGCGACTTGTCGAGCTGTTGCTTTTGTTGAGCGGCAGCTTCGAATTCGCTCCACAGGTCATCAGGGATGGCATCTTGAGTGGCCGCTGCGGCTGGTGCCACCGGGGCGGACGGAGTGTCCGACGAAGCGAGGGTTTCCC
>JACLAB010011777.1_pt1 | contig 11574 bp, 13 predicted proteins | sample 8027921 | NCBI WGS metagenome assembly JACLAB01 (sample SAMN15725117, study PRJNA655200) | protist metagenome | isolation source: fluorescence activated cell sorting (FACS) single amplified genomes of... | place: USA: West Boothbay Harbor, Gulf of Maine | collected 2000-07-19
TAATTGCTCTTTGCCGAAGTTGCGACGTAAAAAAGACACTTTAGTCCCCTTGTACAGCACAATTTTTTTTACATAAGGCACATTAAGGCGCGTCATTTGATACAAGCAAATTCAATTCTGTTTTTGTCGCTAGACAATGGCCTCGAAATTAACTCGAGACTTGGACACTACAAAATTCATACTTAGAGCATCTTTGTTCGCTCTCGCAGCGCTTGTAGCGGTTGCGTTCGTTCTTGTTCGACGTGACTCCATTGGTGGCAGGGATGACTTTGTTGGCGATCAGAAGCAAAATCATTCGTTTTGGATCAAAAAAGGTCGAGATCGCACACGATCCCCTTCAACAAGCAATAGCTATTGAGAATCGATTGCAGAAAGGCTCTGTTTGGGCTATGTTGCTATCAATTCTCATTAGCGTTAAAACCACTCCGTGAGCTTCCGCTTCCTGCCTGACGACCCCACGTCCTCGATCCAAATCCCGACGGGGCAAACCGTGCTTGTCGACACCCACGGGCGCAGTGATTGCATGAAATTAAATGTGCTTGAAGGGATTGCCAGGGTGTATTGCCCTTGCGAAGAAACAGAAGGGATGACGCTTGCCTTCCTACAGACGGGTGATCAGCTCAGGACTGATTGTTTGTGCAGTGATGGCATTTGCGTTGAAGCGATGACTCCACTGAGAATCGAAACGAAATCGATGGAGCCATCCCCAAATGGGTATGACTCAGTGAATGAGTGGACGCTGCAACTTCTGAGAATCCGTCATTTAGGACAAGCAGAACAGAGACTTCACGCCTTGCTGAGTCTGTTAGTCAATCGCTTGGGTAAGCGCTATGGAGAGTGGTGCAATCTTCCCTTTCGACTTACACACGACCGAATTGGTGAATTGATTGGCTCCACCAGAGTGACGTCTACGCGCTTGATCTCCAAACTTCGCAATGGTGAAATGTTGGTGACCAACTCTGGTGAAGCTTCTATGAAACTCTCTCCCAGATTGATTGAATCAAGTCCGCTCGGATTTTAGGTGATTACGTGGAAGGAATTGCTAGTGAGAGCCTGGTTCTGACCTTGAGTCAGGAGGTTGAACATTTAACGAGTTACCAGTGCATCGCCATTGAAAGAACAATTAAATCGATCAGCCCACTGCTGAAGAAGCGTTTAAGAGACGATTTGGAATCGATTCACATCAGGCTCGTGGAAATTTATGATACTTTTGACGTCCTTAAGCTTGAGCAGCTCACGATTAGTGCTCGTTTGCTCTACGAACAAAGCAAACGAGCAATGCTCAGGTCAACCTCGCTGCGTTTGACCTGCTCTTAATTCGTTATCGATGACAAGCAACGCTGTGGGGTCACCATTCGCGAACTTCACCCGCCCGAGCAAGTAAGCGAATTGATCTTCGGATTGAATTTGAGCTTCAATGAGTGGATCTAGGAATACGGTAGTTCTGGTATCGCTGTTTCTTTCAGCCATGGCATACACGCTTTGGATCGAAGACGTTGTATCAGCTTCCATCTGAAAGGCTGTTGCCATTAATGCAGCCAAATTGTCCCAGCTTTGCCTTGGAGCAGCTAATAGTTGCAGGTCGTTGGATTGACTGCGTGCTATCAAATATTGGGTGAAGTGCACAGCATGGGACTGTTCGCTCTTCGCTTCACCATCGAAAAATTGATAGAAACCGGCAAGTTCACGTTCAGCACACCAGATGGACATAGCCAAATAGGTGATTGAGGCATGCCTCTCGATTGAAATGTGTTGCTGGATTGCACTGAGCAAATCTGGATTCATGGATTCAGCCAGTGCCCGTCCGTTAGGCCCCTGCGCAACGTTCGTTCCAATCTGAGTTGACGAATCTGAAGTCGTCATATTGAACACTCCTCTGAATCAAAAATCACTTATTAATTATTGACTTTTTCCACTGTTTCGTCAAGCAACATTGTTTATTTTGTGCGCTTTCGACCATGTATAATGAGAGTCAATCTCAAGATGACTCGAATGGCACGACTTCAGGGTTCACAAGAAAGCCTTGGGATCGATAAAATGACGAAACAACTTTCAATTTGGAGCTTTTTTAGTAAGAAAAAAGGCTGTAAGAAATCAAAGTGTTCGAAGTGGAAAGGTGGCCATTGTAAATGTGGTCGTGGTTAATCAAGTGAATTGCAAATACTCTACAAATGTTGATTCCTGCGCGATTAGTTTCTCGCTAACTAAGATTCCAAACTGGTATTTGTCTGAGCAGATTAATCCCTTCTCTTTCATGAAGCCAATTTGACGCGTCACAGTTGATCGGGTGCAGCCAACTAAGAGGGCGATTTGTGAATGACTTAACTCGAATGGGAGTGTATAACTCTCTTTATTCCTTCTTCCAAACGAAAACACTAAAATCGCAATTAAACGACAGATTCTGATCTCAACTTGAGTGGATGATTTTATCATGCACAATATTAGTAGCCAGTGATTGTGAAAGATGGAATCCACTTCGTTTGCGCGATCATGGGTGGACGTAATTTTGAATTTTACTTCATTTAATGCTTCTAGGCGAAGATCAAAGTTTCTAAGTCTGTTTTTCTCAAGCCTCAACCACTCTGAACCAAAAAAACCAATTGGAAACAGTTCGGAATTAATTGTTGAGACGAGGCAGATGCGTAAGACCCCTTTCTCTATGCCTAAAAATTTGCAAGTTTCGTCTTCATCAAGATCTAAGAATGTGATATCTAAACTCTGACCCCTTTTGAGGCAATGCAATTGATGCTGGCTAATGATCTGGCTAGCTTACCTAAATTTCACGACATCATGGTCGTCATATGAATCATCAGATTGTATAAAATGATATATCAACTCACAGTTATTTCACCGGGTTTGTTCGGAGGTTTTGGCGGCCTAATCATCGTTTGGGTGCGACCTCTAGTCTCCTGTTAATTGTTTTTTGTGAGCATATTGGAATGATTGGGTTTATATTTTTAGGGCTGTTTCTTTGTTGATGTGTTCGTTATTGCTTTTTGTCTGGGTTGTTAGCGAAGGTTTTTGCTTTTACAGCAGGAGTTGGTGACAACTTTAACGACAAGCCTGAGCCTTTGAAGATCGGGCTAATAGGATTGTTTTCATCAACCACAGGCTGTTCAACGGTGTCGGGATCAAATGGCTCCCCTAGGGATCTGAAGGCAGGTGGCAGCCTCCATGGCCGGGTCCGTGTTCCAGGCGATAAATCTATTTCTCATCGGGCACTGCTCTTTGGTGCCATCGCTGAGGGCACAACCACAATCGAAGGTCTTTTACCAGCAGAGGATCCGATTAGTACAGCTGCTTGCCTGCGCTCGATGGGGACAATGATTTCGCCGATTCAGAGCGGTGAAATGGTGACCATTGAGGGCGTTGGTCTTGATGGTTTGCAAGAGCCTTCGGAGATTCTCGATTGCGGTAATTCGGGCACAACCATGCGGTTGATGCTTGGTCTTCTTGCTGGACGCGAGGGGCGCCATTTTGTTTTGACTGGTGATGCTTCACTTTGTCGCCGGCCGATGAACAGGGTTGGTCAACCCCTCTCGCTCTTAGGGGCAGATGTGCGTGGTCGCGATCGAGGAAATTTGGCTCCGCTGGCTGTCCAGGGTCAAAGGTTGAGGGGTGCTGTTGTGGGGACCCCTGTTGCCAGTGCTCAAGTGAAATCCGCCATTCTGTTGGCTGCTCTCACGGCGGATGGGGCCACGAGTGTGATCGAACCTGCCCATTCTCGTGATCACAGCGAGCGCATGCTCAGAGCCTTTGGTGCTGACCTTGAAGTTGGTGGTGAGATGGGACGACATATTTTGGTTCGTCCCGGTGCCACATTGAAAGGTCAGCATGTTGTGGTGCCGGGAGATATCAGTTCAGCGGCTTTCTGGCTTGTGGCAGGTGCCCTCGTCCCTGGCGCTCAGATTACGGTGGAAAATGTTGGCTTAAATCCCACGCGTACTGGGATTCTGGACGTGTTGGAGATGATGGGCGCTTCGATCAACGTGTTGAATCGCCGCGATGTTGCGGGTGAACCTGTTGGCGATCTGCAGGTGAGTCATGGTCCCCTCAAGGCCTTTCAGTTTGGAGAGGAGATCATGCCGCGTTTGGTGGATGAAGTTCCAATCCTGAGTGTCGCGGCCTGTTTTTGCGATGGAGAAAGTCGTATTCGTGGTGCAGCTGAGTTACGTGTCAAAGAAACGGATCGACTTGCTGTAATGGCGAGGCAACTCAAAGCCATGGGTGCCGACATAGATGAACATCCGGATGGTCTCACCATTCGTGGTGGCCGCTCTCTGAAAGGTGCTGAATTGGATAGTGAGACAGACCACCGTGTGGCGATGAGTCTTGCGGTTGCTGGCTTAATGGCCGAGGGTGATTCAAGAATTACCCGCAGCGATGCAGCGGCTGTGAGTTACCCCACCTTCTGGGACGATCTTGAGAGATTGCGTCGCTGATTCCTCTGTGCTGAGTTCGCGCTTCACAGCAGACGGAAGCTTCAGTTTGTTTAGCGATCGTTTTGCTGAAGGCTTCCACAGTTCTGGCGGTGCTCTTCAAGAAGCCAATAGTAAATTTGTGCTGCCGGCTCAGCTTGACCGCTTTCCTAGCGGTGGTTGTTTACGTGTTTTAGATGTCTGTTTTGGCTTGGGTTACAACACGGCTGCCCTGATGGCGGCCCTTCCCCATGCAGGCGGGCCACGTTTGGAATGTTGGGGGTTAGAACTTGATCGATCTCCTTTAAGGCTGGCCCTTGCTGAGCCGAGATTTATAGACCTTTGGCCTAAGCATGTTGTTGCTGCCTTAGGGGCAGTTGCTACTGATGGCTATTGGCAGGATTCGCTCCGGCAGCATTCGGTGCAGATGCTTTGGGGTGATGCGCGTCAGGAGCTACAGAACCTACCCAAGGATTTACAACTGGATTTGATCCTGTTGGATGCTTTTTCTCCTGGAAAATGTCCCCAGCTCTGGAGTGAAGAATTTCTGCAGAGCCTTGCCTCTTTACTCGCACCTGGGGGGCGGTTGTTGACCTATTGCAGAGCAGCAGCAGTACGAAATAGTTTGCGCCATGCCGGTCTCGAGTTGCGCTCGCTGCTTCCAAAGGCAGGAGAAAAATCAGAGTGGAGCTCTGGAACTCTGGCGTTATGTTCTAAAGATCGCGATCAGACTCCACCTGAAACGGGCCCTGGTTGGTGTGGCTTAAGCGTGATGGAAGAGGAACATCTTCAGACGAGGGCGGGTGTGCCCTACCGAGACCCGTCAGGCACCGACTTGGCCGCTTCGATTTTGAAGCGACGCCAACAAGAACAGGCTTTGTCTTATCGGCCTAGTACCAGCGCTTGGCAGCGAAAGTGGGGGTTGCTGAGACAAGCTTGAAATTAAAACCTTGGAATCATCCGACTAGATGGACATGATGGCGAACAAAACATGTTTGAATCCATCAGTTGTTCTTTTAATTTGTTGCTTACTTTTTATGATTACTGTTCTTTCTTCGTCTTAGTTGCCTTCTTCATTGAAGGGCACACTTTTTGCTTAGAATCGTTGATTATGATTGCTTCTTTGGCGTTCTCCATCAGGTTGGACTGTTTAATACGTGTAAAACTCTTGCGAATACGAGTGATTTCCTTTTTGCTTTGTTCTGTTGTAATTGGCTTGTCATCGTCTGTGATATCAATCCCAAGGCGCTCTCTTTCTTCAATGTGGTAGATGGCTTCATTCGCTTGTTCGATAAATCTGGATCTTCTGTTGGAAGCGTATACGTTCTCTTGATTTATCACTTTTCGTCAATACATTGATTCTTGATGACTTTACTCGCAGTGTTTGATATCTTCCTGCTTGTTCTTAAAAAATATGTTGCTGACCGCAAATGGTATTGATTATTGTTTCAACTTTGTGCAGTCATGTCCGCATAGCTCTCAAAGTCTGGATTCATCTCCCAGGCCCCTTGGTAGACGCCTGTTCTGCAGCTTGTAACGTGATTGCAAGCAAAGCAAGCACTGCTATAGCAGTCTTTGGATAACCGTTTGTCTTTCTTGACAGCTTTAAATCGAAATAGTGCGTCTATGTATCCACACATGTTTGAATGTTTATGCATGTGATGCCTTGTGCATTCATACATTACTTCTGACATTGTCATATTCCATGCATTCGCATAGTCTTTTAAAAGACTATGACATTGGTCGGACATTTGTACTTGAACTTTTTTCAATGTCTCGTTAATTGAGTATCGATTCAACTGTTGAAGATTGTGTCCTGTTGCAATGTAGCGGTTGATACCATCTAATCAATATTTATTTTGTGGTGTGTTGGTATGCCTCTATTTTTACAGCTTGTTCCTTTTGCGAATCAATAAATTGTTTTGCAAGGGCCTCAGCAGGTTTCTCTGATAAGCCCAGTACGCGTGCTTGGCCGCGAAAGTGGCAGTGTTAATGAATTGCCTCGTTCATACTGGAGAATTAGTCGGATTTCGTTTGCGCAAGCTTTTATCAGTCGTTGCTGCAACGTCTTTGCTCATGGCCACTCCATCGATTGCCACTCCTGCTCTCGACGGTCTCGAGATCAAGTTGCGCGGAGAGGCCCAAGGTTGGCTGAATGCCACTTGTACGTATTACGGGCTCGGTTGGCTCCAGCCTGATCAGGGTCGTCAGGCTTTAAAACGTTTAATGCTGTTGATTGCTGCCCACCAAATCGGAAATTTGGAGGTGGATCATGTGAAGGCTGCCGCATTAGCCCGAGACTCAGGCTGTAAGGCAATCTGGCCGGAAGCGTTTGATGAAGGCGATTAAGTCTGTTTTTTAGGGAGAAATATCAGAGCCAATACCATCTGAACCGTGATCATACTGTTGAACCGCTTCAGCCTCAAAAGGTTTAATTTAATAAGGAATTTGAACCTCTTAATGTCGTAATCTACCAGTGAATGCTTGCATCGGCAACACTCATCAGTGGGGGTACAACATTGTACTTTTCTCGCACTTCTTTCAGGGGAACAGTGGCCATTTCGATATGATCCATTGTGCTGAAGTCGTTGTTGCACTTGGTTCCTCTTTCCAATGCATCAGCCAACATTTCAGGAGCTCCCTTCAACGTCATCACACCCTGTTTTCCATTAAGTCCATCAAAAGGATCTCCATCCACGCCGAGTGGTTCGTATTGAGCGCTTTTCCCAGGCTTGAAAACCCCCGCCTCGTGAATTAAAAAATTGGTCATGGATGCCATCCAATTGGCATCACAATCATTCATGCTTAATTTAAACGCACCCAAGCAAATTTCCCCGATCCCAGTCGGTTCATAGCCGGCAATAACATGATTCATATCATGACAAACATAATAGCCAGGGTTGATCGATGTTCTACTTGGTAAATGCATTCCATTGCGCTCGTAGAAGTTGAAAAATTCTCTACCTAAGCTGCCCGGACTCATGATTGAAAATGAATCGAGTGTTTGAAAGAATGATTCATCATATTGGCGGCCGCCTTCATGATTAAAAGCCTCCGGTCCATGCTGTTCCTGCAGTGCTAAGAAATATTGTTTGTAGCGTCTGATGTAATCTGTGGTGGCTTCAAGTGCGGACATGTCGATCATTTTTCTGCAAACTGTTAATGCATTTCCACTGAGGCCGAGTTCTTCGGCTGATGATTCAAGTTTGCTGAGTTGTTGATGGGATTTAGGGTGTCTGCATAGTTCAAGCATGACTGCGAGTTGGATATAGCGTCTGCGTAAGAATGGCTCTACCACAACCTTCGCTAGTTGTTGCTGGTTTATTGATTCCAGGTTGTTATAAGCCTCTATTGGTATTTTGAAGATTCCCAATGCGATCGCTTTGAGTACATTGATTTGCTCTTCAGTCCCGTTGTCACCGCAATCAATTAGGTCTTTGAGGCCAGAAACTATGGAGTGGAAATGCAGTTTACTTGACATTTTTGTTATTTCTTTGATCTATTTTAACACGTTGTTTTCATTCTTTTGTTGTGCTTAAGGTTTGCCTGGCGGATTAAGTCTCCTCACAGGACTTTCTTGTTCCAGATTCTTCACTTGTTCAAGGCCAGCCTTGTACGGCACCTTTTGATGTTTCGGCTTGATGATGCTTAGGGAGTGTGATGGCGATACTTGTTGAGTCTTCTCGCTTTGAGTTTTAGGTCTGAGTGTTGTTTTTGCTGGTCTAGTAGCGGCGGGAGTGCTGGCACAGCCTTTTCGCCGATCACTAAGTTTTAAGTGGAGATCTGATAACCGCAGTTGACTGTTGGTGTGTTCCCAGAATCCGCTTCCACCGGTAGATTTCGCCGGTCTTGCTCACGTCCCATGCTCGCCGTTGCCGTTCTTGCTGCTGGGAAAGGCACGCGTATGAAAAGTGCGCTTCCGAAAGTGCTTCAACCCCTAGCAGGGGCCACTTTGGTGGAACGCGTGCTCGCCAGTGCCCGGAACCTTGCGCCAGAGCGCCGGCTGTTGATCGTTGGCCATCAAGCGAAGCGTGTGGAAGAGCAGCTCAGCTCCAATGGCGGCTTGGAATTTGTGCTGCAACAGCCACAGAATGGCACTGGGCATGCTGTCCAACAGCTGTTGGAGCCTCTCCAGGGCTTTCGAGGAGAATTATTAGTGCTGAACGGTGATGTTCCACTTCTGCGAGCCGAGACCATTGATGCATTGGTGAGCACGCACCGCAGCAGCAAGGCAGATGTGACCTTGTTAACGGCAAGGCTCGACGATCCCACTGGATATGGCCGGGTGTTTGCGGATGCCAATGGCCGGGTGAGCGGAATTATTGAACATCGCGATTGCAGCGACGAGCAACGGGCCAACAACCTCACCAATGCGGGCATTTATTGCTTCAACTGGGAAAAGTTGGCAGAGGTGTTGCCGAAATTGAGCACCGACAACGATCAGGGCGAGCTCTACCTCACCGATACGGTGCAGCTCTTAGGCGTGGCGATGCAGATGGAGGTGAGTGATCCCGATGAGGTGAATGGAATCAATAACCGCAGACAACTCGCTCAGTGTGAGGGTGTCTTGCAACAGCGCTTGCGTGATCACTGGATGGATGAGGGTGTGACCTTTGTGGATCCCGCCAGTTGCACCCTGAGTGAGGACTGCAGCTTTGGCTGTGACGTGGTGATCGAACCCCAAACTCATCTGCGAGGCACCTGCCGAATTGGCGATAACTGCCGCCTAGGCCCAGGCAGTTTGCTTGACAATGCCGAACTCGGTTGTTATGTCTCTGTTGTGCAATCCGTCGTGCGTGATGCACGTGTTGGTAACGATGTTGCGATTGGCCCCTTCGCCCATATTCGACCTGCCACCACCGTTGGTGATTCCTGCAAGATTGGAAATTTTGTGGAGATTAAAAAGAGTGTGATCGCTGCTGGTAGCAAGGTGAATCACCTCAGTTACATCGGAGATGCAGAGTTAGGCGCCAATGTGAATGTGGGAGCGGGCACGATTACGGCCAATTTCGATGGCAAAAATAAGCATCTCACCGTGATTGGTGCGGGCAGCAAGACTGGGGCTAACTCCGTATTGGTTGCACCTGTTGTGATCGGTAAAAATGTCACGATCGCTGCGGGGTCGACGATCACCAAAGCTGTTCCTGATGGATCCCTTGCGATCGGTCGTGCGAAGCAATTGATCAAGGAAGGCTGGGATCGCAAAGCCGAGTGAGCTGAATCAACAGACTTTTTTCACAGCATGCCCTTGGCCTGCGTTCGTTGATGCGTAAGCGTGGGGCGACAGGTTGATACTTCCATGTCCGATCAAAAGCGTTTCACTGTTCGCTATCGCGATGCCACCAGTGATCATCAAGAAGAATGTTTTTATGCGGGAGATGCCTTTGAAGCAAGGGTGTTGGCGATGGAGGAAATTCGCTACATCCATGACCATCCCCATGCGATCGATTTGATTCGCTGCGAAGACCCAGCGGACGCGCTGAGAGCCGCCTGACCTACAGCTGTGGCAATAACGGAAGCAATCGTTCCAGTGCAATCCCTCGACTGGCTTTTAAGAGCACGGTGTCTCCAGGCCTGAGCCACTCGATTAAAGGTTCAGCGGCCTGTTCGGGTGTTTCCACCTGCCGAAACAGTGGCAATGCTGCACTTGCGTTGCTCATGGCCTTGGCTTCCAAGCCAGTGGCCACAGCCACCAGTCCATCAAGCTTCAAGGTTGCGGCGTGATCGATCACCGCCTTGTGTAAGCGTTCACTGTCTGGTCCGAGCTCCAGCATGGTGCCGAGTACTGCAAAACGTCGACCTGGCTGAACTGCTAATAAATCCAACGCCGCAAACACTGCTTCCGGTGAAGCGTTATACGTCTCATCGAGAACCGTTAAGGCACCGATTTGTTGGCGGCGATTGCGACCTCCCGGTACCTCGACATCGAGCTGTTGTAGGTCTGAGGGTGCAATGCCGAGGGTATTGGCAACGGCAAGTGCCAGCATGAAATTGCGTGCATTGTGTCTCCCTTCTAGGGGGCAGTGATAGCTGTAATTCCCCAGTTGGATCTGTCCCGTTGCAGGGTTGTAGTCGCCGAGATCATCAGCGGGTTGACCAGAGTTGTTGGTATCGCCTACAAGCGCTACACGCCGTACACGACCACTCCAACATCGGGCGAGGGTTGCATCGAGGAGAGGATCTCCGGCTGGAATCACTACAAGGCCATCGGCTGAAAGCGCTGCAGTGATTTCACATTTTGCTGCGGCAATTGCTTCGCGACTGCCCAAGCGGCCAATGTGCGCCGTACCGATATTGGTGATCACGGCAATCTCAGGTTCCGCACAACGCGATAAGCGTTCAATTTCACCAGGACCGCGCATTCCCATCTCCACCACCACAGCAGCGTGCTGTTCGTCTACACCAAGCAAGGTGAGTGGTACGCCAATGTCGTTGTTGTTGTTGCCGATACTGGCTTGAACGGCTCCAAGGGGTGTTAACGCGGCACGAATCAGTTCTCTTGTTGTGGTTTTGCCGGCGGACCCGGTGACGGCCACAACAGCGCTGTTGAAGTTGCGCCGCACCAAGCAGGCGATCTGTTGGTAGGCCTCCAGCGTGTCGTCCACGGTCCAGTGCAGCAAGCTTGGCGGTATTGGGATGTCACTATCACGGGCCACCACGGCGGCCTGCACGCCTTGCTCCGTTGCAGTGGCGAGGAAGCGATGACCATCAAAGCGCTCACCGCGTAACGGCACAAAAAAGGCGTTTGCCGTGAGCAGTCGGCTGTCTGTGCAGACAGGGCCTAAGCATTGCTGGAGGTTGGGTGCAGCGCCATCGCCACGTTGTGGTGGCCCCCAGAGCGAGACGAGATCAGCTAGATCCAGCACGTTTAAACCCTCTTTGGATCGAACACGATCATGCCGCCACCGATCCTGGCGGGTCGAGCCAAGAGCTCTTGTTGTTCATTCACAAGACGCAGATCGGCATAGCCCTGGTCTTCCAGTCGGGTCCACCAGGTTTCGGCTAGGTGTTGGCGTTGGTCAGGAGACTGTTGCATCCAAGCGGCAGCATCGATTTGCAGAATCACAGCGTTCCTCTCTGGTTGGGGTTTGGCGGAAACAATCAGAGCTGATCCCTGACCGCTATCGGTGCCACCCTCCTCTGCCAAAAGCTCGAG